>Ga0123355_10013886_pt1 | contig 12557 bp, 8 predicted proteins | sample TergutEmb28metaG_3_FD_89872 | JGI IMG/M metagenome (GOLD analysis project Ga0123355, IMG submission 89872) | Embiratermes neotenicus P1 segment gut microbial communities from Petit-Saut dam, French Guiana - Emb289 P1 | ecosystem: Host-associated > Arthropoda: Insects > Digestive system > Gut ...
CCAATACATACTTTGATGCGGATGCAATTTCGCCCATAGCCCTGTGCAAAGTCGTGGAAATATTGTTGATAGAGTTTTTGATTTCAGAAAAATCGCCAATGTACTCACTGCTAATAGTTTGCGTTAAATCACCACTGGAAATCGCGGCAAGCATTTCTGAAATATTGGAGATATAACCTGCCAAAGTGTCAATCATGCCATTTACTGCATTACGGATAGAAAGGAAGTCGCCTTTATAGTTACCCACAACTTTTTTGTCGAATTTTCCGAGTGCTAAGTTAGCCATTACATCTCTTATTTCCACTACAGGTTGGTCAACGGCTTCGGCTATGTGGTTTAGGCCATTCATTATATCGCGCCAGTCGCCTTCATATTTCGTTACGTCAATATGGTGCGCCAAGTCGCCTTTATCTGCCGCCGCTGTAATTAATCCGTTTATGTCGTCTTCAATATGATGAAGATTTTTCAAGAGTGCATTAATTTTATCGGTTATCGCCGCTTTTTTACCAGGCAAGCGTGCAATTTCCATGTCGAAGTTGCCTTTGCCTATACCATCAAGCACGCTCATAACCATACGCAGGTCGTCGGCATAATGCTCTGTCAAATCGTTAATATCATGCATCATTTTTTTGTAACTGCCTTTGTATTTATCTGTGTCCATTAGGTACTCGTAGTCGCCATTTGTATCTACTTCGTGCGAAAACACAGTCAAATCATCCATTATCCTCTTCACAAGGTCTACAAGCTTGTAAATTTTTATCGTTACAGTGCCAATTTCGTCATTCGGAAGGTTTGATTTCTTGTTAACATCCAGTTCACCGTTTACAACATCATCTACAAGACGAATCGCATCTTTAAGAGGCTTGATTTTCACCAATATCAACAGCAATCCCGCAACGCCTATAAGCACAAACAAGGCGGCCGACACAATTGTCAGCATTTCAAACAAAGCAACCGTGGTGCTAATATTCTCTTGATACGCTTGGGTGCGCTGGTCAACGACTTCTCTTAACTGGCTAAGGGTATTTACGATAGGCAACCTGCCTGCTTCATAGTCAGCACCAAAAAGCAGTGACGTAGCCGCTTGCAAATTACCGCGAGACACAGCCTCAAAGGCTTGTTCTTCCAATACTTCAAGTGCAACAGAAAGGTCAAATGCTTGCTGAATTAAATTTAGCTCGTTTTGCGGCGCATTATACTCTTCAAAAGTTCTTACTGCGCGGTCTTGACGCTGAACAACATTTAGCTCATTTTGATAATCCAAATAATTTTGCCTGTTTCCTGTTACAGCATATGAACGCGCCCATCGGGTTAAGTCTTCTGATGCATTGTGCAAATCCTGCACAGCCACATTAAGCCGCAACCTTTGCTCGGCCGAGTACTCTAATCTAGTCGCGTTTCTGGAAGCAATTACAGAAAAAGCTATGTTTATGCCTCCCAACACCACAAATATTATGATTAAAGCCGTAATTGAACTAGAAATCTTCATTACAAGTCCTCCTCTGTGCTGTCTGTGCCGTCAGAAATATGCGCGGCGGCATTATCTAGTGCGCAAGCGGATTTGTGTAGCGCGTTTTTGCAGACGCGCTTAATTTTTGGTTGCACATCATTGTAAAATTCTTTAGATTTTGAGCATACATTGCGGGCAAAACGATTGCAGTCTATGGCAAACTGCTTAAATTTTTCTTCCATATTATCACGGGTTTGCTTTGTGATGAAGCGCGGGCCGCGGTTAAGCACGGCAAGTAGTGTAGCTGCTTCTTCTGCGTTAATTTTGCCTGCTTCAAGTAGGTCTAAAACACGCATTTTTTCTGGGTTAGACATAAAAGAGCCTCCTCTGTAATGTTGAGAAATTGCTTCGCAATTTCGGCTGTCGGTAACTTCAAACGCGCAAACGCGTTTTGTTAACTTGGGAAATTAAAGCCATGCACAAGCATGGGGTTGCGATGGTCTATGGCATAAATTTGGCCTTCGTGCGCCCACATATAGCTTATCCACTCTGTAGTAGAGAGGGTGAAAAGCTGGCCTGTGTTCATGTTATATGCACGAGGTACATGGTTGCCTTCTTCTGTAAAGAAAAGCCATTGCATAAACACATCGAAGGTACGTACATTATCGGGGGCAAGCGTGGTAAGTCGCCGTCCTTCAAAGGTAACGCTTTGCACGCGGCCTGCTGTGTTTACATAGAACAATGTTGTACCAGAAACGCGAATATTGGGCGTGGCATCGTCAGCTATACGAATAAGTCTAGCTTCGGGGATATTCCAAGAATACAATGCGGCTGGTTGCCCTTCGCCTGCGCCTGCAAAGTAGAACAAATAATCATCTACACCAACGGTGGCGTATACAGGACGTGAAGAAATATGCTCGCTTCCGCCACCTGTATAAAGGTTCATGCGGTACAATGCGTGGCCGCGTCGTACATCTGTGTAGAATAAATAATCATTTACCACGGCCAAGTTGAGAGCGGGATAATCTGTAACGCGGGTAAGGTCTGCGCCTGCGGGGGTTATGCTGTAAATCACACCACCATTGGCAACATCTATAAAGTAGACAAGCCCATCATACCCCACTATAGAAGCAGGCGTAGCCCCTTCTACAATAAGCCTATCACTTGCCGCATTGACCATAGCCGCGCCAGGGATAGGAGTAAATCCAGCATACAAGCGGCTATATAGTCCACCTTCGCCACGGAACAAAAGATAGCCGCCGTAGGTTGCAATACTGCCAGAAAGAACATCGGCGGTATTCCGAGGGTGCGTAAGCATTGTATCGGAGAAATCAAACTCTGGCGGTGGCAGTGCGGCGGCATCGGCAAAATTCTCGGGATTTGCAAATGAGTTATTAACACGATACAGGTTGACAACGCCAAACGCAAGCAGTGCAAGACTTGCCACAAACAGCACAAATAACACGGCTATTGTACCTTTCATAAACGACAGGGATTTCTTGCCGTCGTCTTGAGAGACTTCCTGCGTGTTTTCCACAAGGGATTTGAATTTTTTATAAAAATCGTCCAGCGAGCCGTATAAAATGTCGCCACCGACTATTTCCATTATAAATGCCTCTACCCGAGCCGGTACTTCCAACCCATAGGCAGAGAAGGCGGGCGCGCTATGCTCTGGCGGTTCTACTCCGGTGACAAGCCTGTAAAACAGCTTACCTATATGCGCTATTGTGGGATGAAAATTATTGTCCCACGAAGGCGGCGAGGCAAGTACTAGCTGCTTAAAAGAGTTTACGCGAAAATCACCAGAGGATATGTTAAACACTGTGCCTTTTTCTGTGGCCTGCGCCAGTGACAAAATAAGCGGACGTGTGAAAAAATACGCCTCTTCGTAGTCCATGGTTTGATGCCCCATGTACTGGTCTACCGTGGTAAGACCACAAGCACGGCGCACAATGTAGGCCGTGTGGTTTTTTTCAAAAACATCTATGACTGGGTGCAAGCTTGCATCCCGCATTTCTTTCAATGCTTCTGCACGAACTACAAACGCTTCCCTGTCAGAAACAAACTCTCTTTCGAAGCGGTCTGAAATCTCTAGCGTACCATCTTCCCCACGCTTAGCCATATATGCAGGAAAAAATTCCGTAATAAGAAACTCGTCGCCCGAGTCGTTTCGCGCCTTATAGTGCGTTAGATAGTTGTCACCACCTACCGAACCCATAAGGTCATATGGCTTTACATTGATTGAAAGCGGCAAAATAATCACCTCATTGTAAGTCATAAACAAAACACGCTTTGCGCGTTTCTGTTACCGCCAGTTGAAATTGCGTAACAATTTCCCAGCATTTAAAAAATTGCGTCCAAAACAGTATACCACTTTTTTATCAAATGCACTATACTTGTTCATAAATAAAACGCATTTGCGCATTTTCATTACCAACAGCCAAAATTGCGAAGCAGTTTCACATTAAAAACGTCGCAAATTGCGACAAATTTATTTCAAAACAAACCGAGGATGAAGACAAAATGGATTACCGAGAACAGCAAGCCGCGCAACACATTTTAAAGCTACGAGAAATACAAAAATCACTCCCTACCTTTGTTGCGGGCTTTTTTCGCGCTGTTTACGACCAAACAGCGTCGCACACCAAGCTGGCCTACGCCTACGACTTGCGAATTTTTTTCACATTTTTATCTGAAGAGCTTTTTGATGGCAAGCAAGCCACCAACATCACTGCCCAAGATATGGCGCAGGTAAATTCCGACCACATTGAGGAATTTATGCAATATTTGTCATATTATTTTTCTGCAAACGAGATAGACGAAGCCAAGCAAAACGCCGCGCAGGGCAAGTCTCGCAAGCTGGCCGCTGTGCGTGGATTGTTCAAACATCTATATAAGAAGAAACTTATACCTGCCAACCCTGCCGAGCTGGTTGATTTCCCCAAAATAAATAAAAGAATAATCACCACCCTTGAATCAGACGAAATTGCAAAACTTCTGGACGAAGTAGACAGCGGCGAAAATCTCACGCCTCGTCAAAAAATTTTCCACGAGCAAACCAAAGTACGCGATGCGGCCATAATCACCTTGCTTTTAGGCACAGGAATGCGGGTGTCCGAATGCGTAGGGCTGGATATTAGCGACCTAGATGTTAAAGTAAACGGCCTGCGCGTAACCCGCAAAGGCGGCGATGAAATGGTACTGTACTTTGGCGATGAAGTTTCTGCCGCTCTATATGCATATTTAGATATTCGGGAAAAAATAACGCCCATAGAAGGCCACGAAAACGCCCTTTTTATCTCTATGAAAAACCGTCGCATAACAGACCGCGCTATTCAAAACCTAGTAAAAAAATACGCCCAGCTAGTCACAACCCTTAAAAATATTTCGCCACACAAGTTGCGAAGCACCTTTGGCACACAGCTTTATGCCGAAACAAGCGATATTTACCTTGTTGCAAGCGTACTTGGCCACGCCGATGTAAATACCACTCGCAAGCACTATGTAAAAATGGACGATACCCATAGACGTAAAGCCGCAAATGCTGTAAAGTTGCGGGGGTGATTGTGGCGCAAAAAACCTTGCAACCCCTTTTTTTATGTGCTATTATTTTTGAACAAAGAGCAAAACGTGCCATGCGCGTTTCTGCTACCACCAGCCAAATTTCTACGCTGCGGAAGGGGAGTTCAACTTGGAACGGTTTAACATAGTAAAAAAAGGGTACGACGTAGAGGAAGTTGAAAGGTACATCGTAAGTATTGAGCAAAGCCTTACCCATTATAAGGACAAAGACAACGCCATAAAAAACGCAATTATCTCTGCTCAAGTAGCGGCAGACAGCATGGTTAGAAATGCAAAAAACCAAGCTGACGAATACAAAACCCAAATCGTAAAAGAACTTGCCAAAGTTACCGCAGAGGTAGAACGCCAACGCGGGCGCATACGAGCCTTCCAAGATGTTTACACAAATCTTGTGCAAACCTATCTAAAAGATATTGAAGCAAATGGCTTTGCAGATTTATTTGCGCGGCTAGACGATGTAGACAGAATGGTGGAACGTTTGAAAGAACTGGATGTTTTGCCTGCGCCCACTCCAGGGGAGATGCCTATGCCAAAGCTTGCCTTCGATGGAGGCGTACCTGTCACCATGGGCGCACCACAGAGCGAGACCGTAATACCTGTCCTTACCCCACCCTCACCCGCAGGTATATCTGTCACCCCACAGCTTACGCCGCCGCCGCTTACCCCACCCAAGCCCCCAGCCCCACCCCTTAGCCTTGGGCCTTCCTCTGTCCCCAGCTTAAATAATTTGAGAAGCACCTAGTGCTTTATGGTTATCCTACTCATTATTTCCGTTGTTGTTTCCGTTGCAATTATTATTGCCCTTTTAATAACTGGCGTGGTTTTTCGCCGTCGGTTTGTTTATGATACCACCACCTTGGCCGCAGACTTAGAAGCAACAAATATGAACTATATTGAGCTAATGCAAGAGCGCGAGCATCAAGAATATCTTATGGACACAGTAGACGATATTACATTTAACTTGCTGGGTATGCCCGACCATAACACAGAGCAGTTTGAAAATTACTTGTTTAAGGGCTTGCAAATTATCGCAATGTGCGGGCAGCTGGATGCCATAAAAGTATACCGCAATATGCTTGCAGACACAGGCGAATGGCAATTTGAAACTCAGCTTGCATGGAGAGGCGACGGCACTCACGAAATCGACAATATCTCGGAAGTTTTCTGTTACGACACCATTCCTGGTCGCTACGAAAGCCTTGTAAAACTGGAGTTTATTAGCGAATCCCGTGAAAATCTCTCGGAAGCAGAGCAAAAATTTCTTTGGCCTGAAACAAAATCGGTGCTTATTATCCCTGTGTTCTTTCAAGAACGCTTTTGGGGTACCGTTTGGTATGAAGATTTTAACAACCCCGAGGCGTTCTCTCCCCAGCGGATTTCTTTGATGCGCTCCTCCGCGCTTATGATTGTTTCCGCCGTACATCGCAAGCGGCAAGCCCGCCGCATTCATGAAGCAACCCACCGTATGCGCCTTATGCTAGATGCCATGCCTGTGTGTTGCTTTATTTGGAATCACAATGCAAGCATAGTGGATGTAAATAAAATGGCCGTTAACTTTTTTGGTTACAGAGGCCGAGACGAGCTTATTTCTAACTATAACGAGACTAACCCCGAATTTCAGCCGAGTGGCCAACGCTCTATCGAAGCGCACATAGAAAACTTGCGCACTGCGTTGGAGGTTGGCGAGCTAAGTTTTGAATGGATTCACAAAATGCCTGGTACTGGCGAACTTGTACCCACCGAAGTGGATTTTTTCAAAATGGACTACGATGGAAAGCATGTAGTAGCCGCTTATGTACGCGATGTGCGCGAACACAGGCGCATGATTGCAGAAATAGAACATCGCGGGCATTTACTGTACACAGTAAATGCCGCTTCTAATGTGCTTTTGCAATCCGACACCGACGAGTTTGATAACGCGCTGTTCCGTTCGCTATCTATGATGGCGCGCGCGGTAGAAGTGGAACGTATTTTTGTGTGGGAGTACCTGCAATCTCCTAGCTCGCGGTATTTTAGCCAAATATATGAGTGGATTGGCGATGCAACAGTTTTTCAACGGCAAAACATGCCGATTCATTTCGAAAATGACACTATAGGCGCGGAATCTCGGCTTTTGCGGGGGCTTTTCTTGGCGGGTCTTTCTGCGAACCTGCCCGACGAGGCACGTGCCGCACTACGACTTACGGAAACGAAGTCTTACTTAATTATACCTATTTTCTTGCGGCACAAGCTGTGGGGCGTGGTGGGCTTTGGCGATATGCGCCGAGAGCGTAGCTTTTCCGAAAGCGACGAGTCTATTTTGCGTAACGGTGGCTTGCTTCTTGCCAACGCGCTTTTACGCAATGAAATGACATTTAACATTAAGCAAAACGCGAAAAAGCTTACCATAGCACTGGAAGAAGCCGAGGCCGCTTCTCGCGCAAAGTCTAACTTCCTTTCCACTATGTCGCACGAAATGCGCACCCCTCTCAACGCAATTATGGGCATGTCTAATATAGGGCGCAGTTCAACAAGCCTAGAGCGCAAAGACTATTCATTTGATAAAATTAATTCTGCGTCCAACCAGCTTTTGGCTACTATTTCGGATGTTCTTGATATGTCTAAAATTGAAGCAAATATGTTTGCGCTTTCCGACATTACCTTCGAGCTGGAAAAGACTCTTGGGAATGCCGTGGACGTAAACCGCTTCCGTATAGAGGAAAAATCGCAGAAATTCACCCTGGAGATTTGCCCTAATGTACCAAAAATAATTGTGGCGGACGACCATCGCCTTACACAAGTGCTTACAAATTTACTTTCAAATGCCAGCAAGTTTACAGACAATGGCAAAGAAATTCGCTTGAGCGTTTCCGCTACAAACATTGAAGATGACGCTTGCACTTTGCGCTTTGATGTAACAGACCAAGGCATAGGAATTTCTCAAGAAAACCAAGACAAACTCTTCCATTCCTTTGTGCAGGCAGAAGATAGTACCACGCGCAAATTTGGTGGCACCGGCCTTGGCCTTGCCATTTCTAAGCGCATTGTGGAACTAATGGACGGCAATATTTGGGTAAACTCTACGCCTGGCAAGGGTTCTACATTCTCGTTCCTTATTAAAGCAGGATTGCCCAACGCAGATGAGTTGCACAAAATAGCCGCAAAAGAAAACGCTCCCGAGACTGTTCTCACCTTCCCAGGGCGGCATATTCTTGTTGTGGAAGATGTGGATGTAAACCGCGAAATTCTTATGTATATTCTTGAAGACTCTGCTCTGGAGATTACTTATGCAGAAAACGGCGAAGAAGCATTTCATATTTTCCGAGATAGCGATACCACTTTCGATTTAGTTTTTATGGATGTGCACATGCCTGTAATGGACGGCTACCAAGCCACGGCAGAAATACGCGCATTAAACACAGATAACGCCAAAAATGTACCCATTATAGCCATGACTGCAAACGTATTTAAGGACGATATTGATAAATGCTTGGCCGTAGGCATGAACGCGCACTTAGGCAAGCCGCTGGACTTTGAGGCAGTGAAGGCGAAGTTGCATGAATATTTAGGGTAGCAAAAAGGAGCTGTTGTCAACTGCATGTTTGCAGTTTTGCAATAGCTCCTCTTTTGATTAGACCTTTTACCGTTTAAGCACCTCAAAAGACCGAGTGTCACCATCCCAGCGCACAAGCGCGCCAAATGTCTCTGCAATAAATCTTGCGGGTACCATGGTTCTGCCGTTTATAACGCGAACGGGAGCATCCATGCCTGGCAAAAGTTCTCCTTCGAGCATAGTTACAGATGTGCCGCCTATTGTGATGGTAATTTCCCTTGTCGCGCTGTTCCAGTCGGCGCGGCCACCCAAAGCCTGTGCAATGAAGCGTGCGGGAAGCAAGGTGCGTCCCGATTCTACCACTGGCAAAACATCCATAATCTGCACGGGCGCGTTTTCTGCAAGGCAGATAATGGTGTGAGAATCCATGGCAACATGCAAACGCCGCAAACTTGGTATATACGAAACTACATAGGAACTCTCAATATCTGCTTTGAACGCGAAAACGCCCTCAATGGCATCAAAGTGTCCGCCATACAGTACATCGTCTGCGCTTACAGCCGCAACCCTGTGAATATTGTTGCCTCTTGCCATAAAGCCCGCTGTGCCTACAGTGTTGGTAATCCCAAACACTTCAACCAAAACGCGCCCAGGAATCGTTGGTAAAACTTCGCCGCCTGCGTAAATTGCAATATCTACTACAATGCCATCCTCCGTACTTACCGCTACTCCCGACCATTCTACGGGCGCACCATATTGCGCTTCGAGGGATTCTTCCAATGCGGGAGGAATTGTAACTACTACCCAAAGCCCATCATCTGTAACTGGCGGTGTATCTGAGGGTGTAGCAGGTGGCGTAGTTGAACCAGTCGGTGGTTGTGATACTACAGGTGGCTGGCCTGTTCCTTGCTGGCCTCCACCTCCGCCGCCTCCAGTACCTGGTTGGTTCGGTGGCGGCAAGGGTGGTGTGGTTGAACCAGTATCATAAACCGCGCTTGCCACGGGTGAAGCATAGTGCGTAGCTGTTTGCGGAAAACGGATTTGCATAGTCAAAGACGCGCCGGAAGTAAATGCAAATGTGTTTATGTTGCTCCATTCTTGTGTGGGGTCTAAAGTACTTTCGAAGCGATACTCTGCGCCCGCTACAGGGTCGATTGTAGCCACTTCATTCACGGGGTCTACTGTGTATACCAGCGGAGGCGCGTTCTGTGCGGCACGTCGCACCACATCAGTATCCACTGAAGTTACCGTATTTGCGCCTACATCTGCGCCCGCTGCCGTAACCGTCACAGAAATAACATAGCCAATATCCGCTTGTGTAAGCAAAAGAGTATCGCCCGTTGCGCCTGCAATATCTGTGCCGTTTCTATGCCATTGGAATGAAAGTGCGCCAAGAGGCGAACCCGCAGGTGTGGTGGTTAAGCCTGTGGTATCCGCCGTAAGCGTTTGCCCAAAAACAGTCGTTCCCGATGCCACAACCACCCCGCCAAGGCTAACAGGGGTGGAGTTGACATATGTGGAGGTAAGATTTACCGTTACTGGCAGGTTTTCTGTAACTCCTTCGCGGGTAACTTCTATGTTGAAAGAACCTGTTGTGACTTCGCCTGCTCCTGTGGGTCTTACGCCTGTTACGGTGATTGTTCCCGCCGCCGCGTTGTATGAAATGCTAACGCCCGTGGGTACGTCTGCGCTGTTGTAGCTTATTCCGATATTGCCTATAGAAAAGCCTGTTGCGGTTACTGTTTTTGAAAATAATAAACCTCTTCTCCTAAAGGCGAAACCGCAAAAGGGGATTGATTGTATCATAACCCCCCCTGCTTTTGCTATGCTTCAAATAAGCTCATTTGACGATAGTTTCGATTACATCCAACCGTTTCTGAGTCGCAGTCGAGATTTTGCGAACATTTTTCGTATTCCATACCGAATACACCTGTTCCCATTATTGCAGTCACCAATTTTTCAATAACTGGCACAGCTACGCTATTTCCAATCAATTTCATCCACCGTGAACGAGATTCAGGAAGCTGGAAATTTTCTGGAAACCCCTGTATTCGCAAGGCTTCTGTTTTAGATATTTTTCTATAAGCCTTTTTATCTACTACGTGTTCCATGAAGTCTTTCCTGTATTCCAACGCACTATTTGCCTTGATGTAAACAGGGGTAATGAAGTCATTGCTATCACTTGCAACCAAAGTTGGGAAAATGTTGGAACTTGGCAGAAAAATGCGGTTTATTCCAAACAAGCCTGTACTGATTTTGGTATAGCGAAACTCGTACCGCACTTCGCAACAAGTAACAATTCCTTTCTGTTCCAACAATTTAAGTGTTTCCGAAACATTCACCTTGTTTACTTTTATTTCTCTGTCACAAACGATTTCATCAGGCGTAACTACACCGTTTTTCTGCTTCGTCAAAATCATCATTTCGGCAGATGATAAACTGCCGCCAGATTCGCCAACTACGGAATACGAATACTTTTCTTTTTTCAATATATCAATGGAAACAAGCGCATCTAGCTCATTTTCGGTTATCGTTTCATCAAGCCTTTGAAATTGCACTAACGATAAAGGGTTTCCATCCAAAGGTCCAAAATCTTTTTTGCGCCTGTTGCGAAGTAATAGAAGGCATATATCTTTTTGTCTATCAGTAGTATCAATCATATCCCACGAATGTATAGTGGTATGTCCATTTCGCAAATCGTTAAAAAGAAAGTAGTCGTTAAAACCGTTATTATTACTTGATAGGCTAGTTACGCCAGCAGATGGGAAAGGGTATATGCTTGCCGTCTTTTCCTCTCCGTTAGATGATGGGGCAAAAGTTACCTCATCATCTAAAATATCTTTCAGTTTGACATGGACACTTACTCTGTCTGGCAGAAAAAAGGCATCACGAAAACTAGCTTCCGCAAAACCGATTATGTAAATTCTAACCCGACTTTGCGGAACACCGTAATCGAAAGAATCCAATACATAATAATCAGCATGATAGCCAGCCTCTTTAATGCGTTTCATTATATAATCAAGAGCATCTTTGTTTCTTGGGTCTGCTAAGCCTTTCACATTCTCAAAAACAAACGCCTTGGGGCGTGACTTTTTCAGCAGAAAAATGGCATCATTCCAAAGTTGCCCTCTGTCATCATCAAAGCCAAGATTTCTGCCAGCGATAGACCAACTTTGACATGGTACACCCGCAGTCAATAAATCATGCTGCGGTAAATCTTCTAATTTTGTTATATCTCCAAGATTTGCAGAGGGATTTTCGTTGTAATTTTCGACATATGCACCAATAGCATCGGTATTTATTTCCGAAAAGGCGATAGCTTGTCCACCGCACCGCTCAACAGCCATACGAAAACCGCCAATCCCTGCAAATAGGTCGATAGTTGTAAAAATTGGTTTCATTTGTCCTCCTACTTCAATACGGTTGGCTCGGAATGTTCTGGCGGCTCAATGCCAAGATATTCACGGTAGATACGCTCACGATATTCCGCACCCAAAGCATTTACAGACGTTATAAATGCTTCATAAGTGCCTTCGCCACCAATTAAATCCCAAAACTCACTGCCGATAAGCACAGAGGGGTCGTTCTTCATATCGAACCAACGCAAAGGGAAAGACCATGCGTAATTCTCTTTTGCCCCATATGGATTATATGGCAACGCATAATAAGCCGCATCTACAGGACAATTCTCCATAGCCAACAATTTGAACATTTTCTCTTTGCTAACTTTTGTTTGGTCACTGTTTGGCAATGGGGCTTTTAGTTCAAAAGCATACTTTTTATCAGCCGTTTTGCTATCACAAGTCACACACTACGGAAACAGGAACAACTTCACCATCACCAGCCAGTATATATTCAAGCTCACTCGCCCAATTCGGGCGTGTTTTTTCTTTTTTGCCACGCCCAGAATGTTCAAGTTTATTCAAAGTTTCCTGTATTCTCCGCAATCTCTCGCTTTTTATTGTTCCTTCAATCAATTTGCCCTGTTCGCAA
>Ga0123355_10013887_pt1 | contig 12557 bp, 11 predicted proteins | sample TergutEmb28metaG_3_FD_89872 | JGI IMG/M metagenome (GOLD analysis project Ga0123355, IMG submission 89872) | Embiratermes neotenicus P1 segment gut microbial communities from Petit-Saut dam, French Guiana - Emb289 P1 | ecosystem: Host-associated > Arthropoda: Insects > Digestive system > Gut ...
ACGGTGGCGATCCATAAAGGCAAAGGCCGGATTGTCGCGCAAGAATCAAAGCACAAAGCATCTTTGTCAATCGGGACAATCACGACGCTTTTGCTCGGATATAAAAGAGCTTCGGAACTGGCAAGAATCGAACGAATCGAAGCGTCGGATGAAACCATTAGAATCATTGATAATGCGATCATTGAGTGTAAGCCTTATATTTCAGACTATATTTAAATAAAGTTAGTTTAATACTGCAAAGCTTCTGTAGCAATGACAGCGAAATTCTTCCGTATTCTTCCGTTGTTTTTATATAGAAAAATCCGCAAATACATGCTATAATACTTGAAGCGCAGTTCGGTTGAACTTACGAAATTGAACAAGTCAACTTTGAGTAGACGGTAAAACCAAGGAGGAAAAATTAAATGAAAGTTGCAATTATCATGGGGAGCATAGAGCTTTATCCTATAGTCAGAGAAGCCGAGGACTTGTTAAAGTCATTTGGAATTCTCACAGATACCAGAATAATGTCGGCACACAGAACGCCGAAAGCTGTAGTGGAATATGCCGCAAAAGCAGAAGACGACGGCATAGACATTATTATTGCGGCAGCGTCAAAGGCAGCTCATCTTGCGGGAGTATTTGCAGCGCTTACGCCGATTCCTGTTATAGCACTTCCGATGAAATCAACGACGCTTGACGGACTTGATTCACTTCTGTCAATGGTACAAATGCCGAAAGGTGTGCCTGTTGCTACAGTGACGATAGACGGTGCTACAAATGCAGGATTGCTGGCAGTACAAATGCTTAGTTTGAGGCACCCTGAACTTAGAGAAGGCGTGAGAGAATACAAAGAAAAAATGGAGAAGAGCATTATAGCAAGCAATGCTGAATTCCAAAAAGATCGCTTCACAGACAAAGTAGAATAACAGAGGTAATGGAGATTCAAAATGCAAGATTTTGTTAATGGTACGCTCCTTGAACAAGACAAACCGCGTGATGAATGCGGAATAATAGGAATATACGCTCCGGGCAAAGAAGATACAGTCCGAAACGTGTATTTCGGTCTTCATGCGCTTCAACACAGAGGGCAGGACAGCGCCGGCATTGCAGCAAATACCGCCGGTAAGATTCAATATTACAAAGAACGAGGATTAGTTCAAGAAGTATTTAACGACGAGATAATAGAAAGACTAAAGGGTGATATCGTAATCGGACATGTGAGATATCCGTCAAAGAATGATACACATATCGTAAATGCTATGCCACTGGTAGTTTACTATAAAGACGGAGCAATTGCGATAGCACATAACGGCAGTTTAGTAAACGGACACCTGCTTAGAGAAGAAATGCAAGAAAGCGGGTTTATTTTTCAAACGACCGTTGACTCTGAAATAATAGCAGTATTGATAGCAAGAAATTTACGAGACGGATCGATTGAAGACGCTATTCTTAAAACGCTTGACACAGTAAAAGGCGCATATGCTTTAGTAATGACGGCAGAGGAAAAACTCATAGGCGTTCGAGACCCTAACGGCATACGCCCGCTTTGTATCGGCAAAACAAAAGACGGATTTGTCATTTCATCGGAAAGTTGTGCGTTTTCACTTATCGGGGCTAAGCTTATCAGAGATGTAGAACCCGGCGAGATGATTGTAATTGAAAACAAAGAAATCAAGTCATATAAGTTTGATAAAAAATCAAAACAAGCAGCTTGCTCGTTTGAATATGCATATATAGCAAGACCTGACAGTGATATAGATAAAAGAAACGTTTATATGACGAGAAATCTCTGCGGAAAGCTTCTGGCGAAAGAAGCGCATACAGACGCTGATATTGTAATTTCCGTTCCGGACTCGGGAACGGTAGCTGCTATAGGATTTGCAGAAGAATCAGGCATACCTTATGGTGAGGGCTTTATAAAAAATCGCTATATAGGCAGAACATTTATACAGCCGAACCAAAGAATGCGAGAGTTAGCTGTTAGATTGAAGTTAAACGTTATAAGAGACAATGTTAAAGGCAAAAGGATAATAATGGTTGACGACTCGTTAGTGCGAGGAACTACGAGTATGAGTATTATTAAAATGCTGAGAGAAGCAGGCGCAAAGGAAGTTCATCTGCGAGTAGCGTCACCTCCTGTTGTATCGCCATGTTTCTTTGGAATAGATACATCAGGTAAAGACGAGCTTGTTGCGTCGCACAAAAGCGTTCAAGAAATATGCGAAATGATAGGTGCAGATTCGCTGGCGTATCTGAGTATAGACGGCATGAAGCAGGCAATTGCGCTTGAAGACACGTTGTGCTTAGCGTGTTTTGACGGTAATTACCCAATGGAAATGTATGGTATTGATAAAAGCTAACGAAACTGTAATTATATGAAATGAAGAGGTTATGTTTGAAATGACTCAAAATGAAAAACTGACATACAAAGACGCCGGAGTTGACACAAAAGAGGGAGAAAAAGCAGTAGAGCTTATGAAACCGCACGTTAAAAAGACGTGGAACGAAAATGTACTGGCAGGGCTTGGTAGTTTTGGCGGTCTTTTTAAGCTCGACATAAAAGACATGAAAGAGCCGGTTCTCGTTTCGGGAACTGACGGCGTAGGAACAAAGTTAAAAATTGCTTTTTTAATGGATAAACACGATACGATAGGTATTGATTGCGTAGCAATGTGCGTAAACGATGTGTTGTGTCAAGGCGCAAAACCGTTATTTTTCTTGGATTACATAGCGACAGGCAGACTAAAAGCTGAAAAAGCGGCAGAAATAGTAAAGGGTATCTCCGAGGGGTGTGTTATGGCAAAGAGTGCGCTTATCGGTGGTGAAACTGCGGAAATGCCTGAGTTTTACAGTGATGGTGAATATGATATCGCAGGATTTTCCGTCGGTGTGGTAGATAGAGAAAAAGTTATAACCGGCGACAAAATAAAAACAGGCAACAAAATAATAGGGTTGCCGTCAAGCGGCATTCACAGCAACGGATACTCACTTGCGCGAAAGATAGTTTTTGACAAGTTGGGGCATAGTGTGCATGATTATATAGAAGAGCTTAATGAAACAATCGGTGAAGCGCTTCTTACACCAACAAAAATTTACGTTAACGCATGTGAAGCAGTTGCACAAAGATATGCTGTAAACGGCATAGTTCATATAACAGGCGGTGGATTTTTCGAAAACATTCCGAGGGTTCTTCCTGATGGAATTTGCGCAAAAATAAACATATCATCATGGGAAAGACCGCAAATTTTCTCATATATGCAAAGCAAAGGCAACGTAGACGAAGAAGAAATGTTCAAAACATTTAACATGGGAATCGGCCTGATGATGTTCGCAGATGAAGACATAGCAAGCGATGTACTTGAAGTGCTGAATAAGGCGGGAGAAGAGGCATACGTTATAGGTGAGACGGTGCAAGGCAACGGAATCATTTTAGTGTAAAGGCAAAATTTGAAAGGTGAGATCGTGAAAGCAAAAATCAGAATTTCTGTACTGGTTTCGGGAGGAGGAACAAATCTCCAATCGCTAATAGACAATATTAATAACGGCAGCTTGCCGCAAGCGGAAATTGTTCAAGTGGTTTCGAGCAGCAAAGACGCCTTTGCACTTGAAAGAGCAAAAGAAGCGGGCATAAAAGGTGTTGTAGTATCAAAGAGCGACTTTCCCGAAGCAGACGAACTGGCGCAAAAGCTGATTTGCGTGCTTGAAGAAGCGAATACAGATCTCGTCGTTCTTGCCGGATATATGAGTGTGATTCACCCTGATGTAATAAGAAAATATCAAAACCAAATCATCAATATTCATCCGTCTTTGATCCCAAAGTACAGTGGAAAAGGATTTTACGGAATGAGAGTCCATAAAGCTGTAATTGAGGCGGGAGAAAAAGTGTCGGGTGCGACGGTACATTTCGTCGATGCGGGAATAGACACGGGAGAAATAATATTGCAGCGGGAAGTACCTGTAAAAGAGGGCGACAACGAAAGCACCCTTGCAGCAAGGGTGCTTGAACTTGAACATATTATACTGTCAGAAGCAATCCGAATGATTTGTGAATCTAAAAATTCTTAAAGCTTCCATTCAATATTAGGCGCTCGCAAAACTTTGCCGGCGTCTTTGCAGACAATTTCTTTGTTGCGCACAGCTATTTTTCCGTTTACAATTACAACATCAATTCCTTCCGGCGGAGCATCAGGCTTGCCTAAATGAGGAAAGTTTGCACGCGGTTGCAGTTTTTCAAGGTCAAAAATTGTAATGTCTGCATCTGCATTAGGGATCAGCCTGCCTTTTCCTTTTAAGCCCATTCTTTGCGCAGGCAAGTAAGTTATGCGTGAAATTGCATCTGCTAATGTTAGTTGCCCGGTATTGACTACGCTTTCGCATATAAAAAGCGGAAAAGTGGCAGCATCTTGCGGATGTACGGCAAAGCTCACACCTGCCAGAGCAGAAACTCCCGCATCGGAAGAGCACATCATATATGGGAGGTCAAACGCAATCGGAATTTCGTGTGGATTTCCTATCATGGCATTTGCGACATCGTTAGGATGGTTTTCACGCACGTTCAAGTAAAGCTCATGATTAAGCTGTTGTCCTGCATATTTACCGGAAGCCATAAATATATCACCAAATGTACAATTCATTCCCGACAATGCGTCTTCATCAAAAACTTCAGTGCCTATAAAGGTGGCAAAACTTGTGTACATTCCACTGTCACATGAGATATCAAGTCCTTCGTTTACTGCATCATCAATTATTTCAAGAGCTTGAGCCATCATATCGTAGCCAAATTCGTAAACTACGTGAGATATATGTACAGAAGCTCCCGTTTGACGAGCAAGATCGATTACCTCAACTATCCCGCCGAGAACACCCCAACCTCCGCCTATTGCTCGTGTATGAATTGCTACGGGCTTACCGTAGCGGGCGGCAACTCTTGCAAGGCGTGTAATTTCTTCTTTAGAGCTGCCTACCATATATCCGAGTCCGAAAGAAAGCCCGCAGGCACCGGCTTCAAGGTCAGCTTCCAGAGCTTTTTCTGCGAAACAAATTTGCGCTTCGGTCATAGGTGAAAGTGCGTCAAAAAGTCCGGCACGCTCACGCAATTCAGTAGCTCCGGCAAGCATTGTTTGGTTGAGAATATATCCGTTACGTTCGGTTTTATTGAAAAAGTCGGAAATATTACTTTGCCCGTAGCCGCAGTTGCCGCCGACCGATGTAGTAACTCCTTGCATTGCAAGCATTTTGCCGACTAAATCATTACTGTCAGAGTGAGTGTGTATATCTATAAACCCGGGGGAAATGTACTTGCCTTTAGCGTCGATTACTTTGATCGCCGGATGCTCAACACGGCTTATTTCGGCGATTGTGCCGCCTTTAATATAAACATTTGCAGGGATTAGCCGCATGTGCAGAGGGTCTATAACAGTACCATTCATAATAGCAAGATCAAACATAGTCATATCCCTTTCTTACAGTCGCCACAAAACGTTAGGTGCTTGCAATACCTTTCCTGCAGTTATGCATTCGACATTGCCGTCGTTTAATGTGACTTTTCCGTTTACAATGACAGTCTTTATTCCTTCAGGGGCAGCGTCAGGCTTGCCAAGGTGTGGAAATTGTGCAGTATCTTTAAGGTTTGCAAGGTCAAAGATAGTGATGTCTGCGTCTGCACCGGGAATTAATCTGCCTTTGTTATCCCACCCCATGCGTTCTGCAGGAATAGAAGTTATGCGAGAAACTGCATCGGCAATAGTCAGTTGCGCATTCATAACAACTGTTTCTTTCAAAAACTTAGGGAAAGTAACGGTGTCTTGTGGGTGCAACACTTTTTCTATTCCGATAAGTCCTGAAATTCCCGCATCGGAAGAACACATCATATAAGGCAGTTCGTATGCCATAAATATTTCATGAGGTTTCCCTATAAGTGCGAGAGCCAAATCGTTTTTGCCGTTATCCCAAGCATCACGGTAACTTTCCTCTGTTAAGTACTGCCCGGCGTACTTTCCGGTTATCATATAAATTGAATCATAAGAACAACTCCATCGTTCTTTAAAACTCTCCTCAAAGACAGGCGTTTGGAAAAGCGTTACAAAGCTTGTATACATGCCGCTGTCGCAAGAGATATCAAGTCCCTCGGCGACGGCATCGTCTATTAACTGTAGAGCTTGGCTCATCATACCGTAGCCAAACTGATAAACTACGTGTGAAATAATAACGCCGGCACCTGTATGACGGCAGATATCAATAGCTTCTTTCAACCCTGCAAGACCGGCCCAACAATCTGTACGTACATGCACAGAAACAGGCTTGCCGTATTTGGCAGCAACACGTGAAAGTCGCAGCATTTCCTCCGTACTGCTTCCCTGTGCATACTCAATTCCCAAAGAAAGCCCGGAAGCACATGCTGCAAGATCTTCTTCAAGCAATTTTTCTGCAATTTTAATTTGTTCTTCATTTAATGGTATATCACCGTTTGCTTGCCCGGCACGTTTGCGCAAAGTTGTTCCGCCTGACAGTTGCGATTGGTTCATAATAAATCCGGACTTCTCCATCTTCTCAAAGTATTCCGGGAAATTTTTTTGACCGAAGCCGCAATTTCCGTTTACGACAGTAGTGACTCCCTGTCTTGCAAGCAGTTCACCGGCTTTGATGTTGCCGTCAATATGTCCGTGTATGTCTATAAAACCGGGTGAAACATACATGCCGGAAGCGTCAATTGTATTTGCGGCATCGTGCCGAACACGAGTTATTTCGCCAATTTTCCCGTTTTTAACGTACACATTGGCAAAAATCAGTTGTTTAGTTACAGGGTCAATAATAGTTCCGCCTGTAATTGCAATATCAAACATGTTTAAGTTCTCCTTTCTGATTCTACTTACAAATAAAATATAAAGAAGCGGATAGCGCATCAATTGTGCAGGCGCCGTGTCCGCTTCTTTTTAGATACATTCAATCGCCGAATGCAACTTATGCTGTCGATTTTTATTCAAAATTGAATTTGTACAAACCGATTGCTGTTATAGTTTAGTAATGCACAGAAACTAAATCATCATAGTCAGTCGCAAACTTAAACGTACCATCGTCCTCAAGGATCATAGGTTTAACAGAAGTGTTTCCGTCATTGTCTTCAACAAGTGCCAGACATGCGATAGGATATCTCGCATATGTACTGTTGTCTAAACGGACACGTGCTTGGTTTGCTTCATATTCTGAATACTGTACTGCCATTCCGGCAGGAGCAGGAATGATTTGAATTATTCTCATTATTGTTCACTCTCCTTTTTAAAGTTTTACCCCAATTTTACTTTGTCATAATTTAGTATGCGTAGAAGATACCGAGAAGCATCATTAAGCCCGGCACATATCCGGTAGTGATACTCTGGAAAATACATAGCTTATACGTAAACTTAGGTGATATAAATACTTTACCTAAAGTACCTTCAAACCAGATAATGAACAAGATGAGCGACCACATGAACCACATGAATTTGAAGCGCCAGTCAGGATCAAGCAGAACCATAGGGAAAAGCACTGCAGCATTACCCAACGCAAACACACCATAAGGTCTTGGATCCAGCTTAAATACAGCGTTAAAACCGATGAAAAGGTAAACTGCTCCGAAGAAAAGACCAAGCATAGGCCAATAAAGATTAGCGCCATAAACGCCTTCTACATTAGTATACCAGCCGGGAGCTCCGCTTACTTCACGGAAGTTCCTCCAAATTAAAGGGAAAATGTTATTAAGAATTAGTACAATACCTGTTACGAAATTAACCGGTGCAGCGTGCTTAGTACCACTTAGGCCCCAACGCAGTCCACACATACCGTTGTTCATCAACCCGGCTCCGACAAAGATCAGAGATACTCCGAATATCCAGCCGCCTCCCGCGAAGTCAACAGGAAAATAAATTAAACCCGGAATTGTCAATGCCATAGAATTAACCTCCTTATTTCTTACAATTTTTTAAATGTAGTCCTCTTGTATGAATAGTCATTAAACTGACCATGTAACTATTCATGTCCAAGTAACCCGATAATATAATATTTACAAGAAAATGTCAATAAGTTTACAAAAAAATGTCAAGCACTTGACAAAAAAATATCACTTATCGTCTTTGATATCAATGTTCAATGTGATATCGAGCTTTGCAGCTTGGTCAAGGTAATAATCAACTTGTGAATCATCAAGCATATCAGTTGAAATCAACCCTTTTTGTGTATATTTATCTTCGATAAACATCTTAGTAAAAAGGAAGCCGCATTGTCCTGTTTGATACATTTCAGCAGTTAGCCCGGAGCGCTCAAAAGCTTCGACAATTCCGGGTGCTCCGACATGTGCGTCAACCATGACTTTTTTTCCGTTTTTAATACCGTAAGCCTCAACAACAAATGCGCCTTCATCGGCGATAAGCCCTTCATCAAGGATTGCCTTGATTTCATCGTGGTATTTTGGCGCAGGCGGAAGATGGTGTAAGATAACATCAAAAGGAACAACCGACTGCCCATCGATTTCTGCTTCTTCATGCGACAGAAGCCCTGCTCTGAAAAGAGGTCTTGCGAAATTAACGCCAACACCGCCGTATTTAAAGTAAATATTTCTTGCCCCCTTGAAAAACTTTTCGGAATTAAGTCCCATGTAAACCGGTTCATCATGGGCATGTTCAACCATAACTACTTCTTTGCCGCCCATTTCCGGCCATCGTCTGTGTACGGGCAAGCCAAAAGCTTCCGTTTCAACGATTTCTCCGTTTATAAAAGCGACTCCCGTTTCACTCATATCGCCGAGTGCAACGACAGGTGACCACCAAAACGGAAGAAAACGTTTTGCTTCCCCGCCCTCGTAAACAAGCATATTTATAGTATCGCAACTATCCAGCTCACGAACAGCTCTTCTTGCAACGACACATATGAGACCGGGGCCTGCGCCGGTGCCTATTACCGCAGTTCGTCCTATTTCGGCGAAGCGTCGTCCGTAGTCTTCATACATAAACTTTATTCCGCGAATCCAGGCTGACTTGGAAGTATCGTCATCAGTTTCCTCAACGATATCGATACCTGCGGCGAAATCCTGATAATGAGCCTTTAGTGCAAGTGCCGCATCAAGTGCCTGTTTGCTGTATTCCAGCGGCATTGCGTTAACTAAAAGATCAACGCCGTTACCGGCGGCGATTATCTCATCGACATTACTGCCGTTAACTTTTATGCCGCGAGCCTTTTCTAAAGTTTGAACGAGATTGTCAACTGCTTTCTCATCGTAATCGGCACAGATGATTTCTGTGACCTTTGGTTCGTCATTGAGCCTTAGAGCTACTGTAGTACCTTGTGCACCAACGCCTAAAACAAGTACCTTCATAAAATTGCCTCCACAGTTTTGATTTCTAAATCTAAAGTAATATCAAATTTACTTGCACACTCCAAGTAGTAATCTATCTGGTTTTCGCTTAACATATCAGATGAGATCAAACCGTGTTGTGTGAATTTGTCTTCAATTAACATTTTCGAAAAAATAAAGCCACTCTGTCCTGTCAGGTACATTTCGGCAGTAAGACCTGCTCGCTCAAAAGACTCTGCAATGCCGGGTGCAGAGATATGAGCGTCAACCATAACATCTTTACCGCCTATCTTTCCGTAAGCTTCTACAACAAACGCTCCCTCATCGGCAACAAGCCCTTCGTCAATAATCTCTTTAATTTCGTCGTAAAACTTAGGAGCGGGAGGAAGATGATGCAAGATAACATCAAACGGACAAATTTTTTGTCCGTCAATCTCTACTTCCTCATACGAAAGCAGTCCTGCTCTGTAAAGCGGCCACGCAAAATTTAAGCCTGCGCCACCGTATTTGAAGTAAATATTTTTTGCACCCTTGAAGTAGTTGTCTGCATTGATTCCCATGAAAACGGGTTCTTCGTGGTTATGTTCAACCAGCGTCACTTCTTTGCCGTCCATTTCAGGGAAAGCCCTTTTTATAGGGCGGCTAAATGCTTCGGTTTCAATAATTTTACCGTTTTCATAAGCAACGCCGGTTTCTGCCATGTCTTCCAGTGCAACTACAGGCGACCACCAAAACGGAAGAAATCGCTTCGCTTCGCCACCCTCATAAACTAACATATTAATCGTATCGCAACTGTCGAGCTCACGCACTGCACGCCGGGCAACGACACATATGAGCCCCGGGGCAGAGCCTGTACAAATGATAGCAGTTTTGCCGATTTCAGCAAAACGCTTACCATACTCATCATACATAATTTCAAATCCGCGGAAAAATCCCTTTTTAGTATCGTCATCTACGATGTTTGTGATGGAAGCAAAGTCCTGATAATTTGCTTTAACAGCAAGCGCAGCTTCCAGCACCTGCTTTCCGAACTCGACGGGCAATGCATTTACAATCAAATCAACACCTAAAGCTGCTGATATGATAGATTCTGTTTTTTTGGCATCTACCTTTACACCGCGCGCTTTCTTTATAGTTTTGACAAGGTTGTCTATCGCTTTTTCGTCGCAATCTGCGCAGATGATTTCCGACACAATCGGCTCTTCATTAAGCCTTTGGGCTACAGTTGTGCCTTGTGCACCTACTCCTAATATGAGTACCTTTTTCATATTTACCTCCAAGTTTTTGCTGTTCGTATTTACTTTTTTGCGCATTACTGTATACTAGTATAAAGATTGGCACTATCCCAAAGTCAAGGAGAAAGTTGATGGCAAGGAAAAATAATTTTTTGAGTATAGGAGAAGTTGCAAATTACACGAACGCCAGCACAGATTCATTGCGTTATTATGAAGAAATAAAGTTGCTTGAGCCGGCATATATTGACCCTGACACAAAGTACAGGTATTACTCTTTTGAGCAAATTTATCTTATCGAAATTATAAAGCTGTGCGTGGAGTTAAATATCCCGCTAAAAGATTTGACTAAATTTATAGCCAAGGATAAAACGGTAGACTATCACGGACTGCTGATTTACGGCAAAGAAATCGCAGACAAAAAGCTAAAGTCGCTTAAAAGAGGCATGACGTTCATAAACGCTATAGAAAAGAAGATCCTTTTGACTGAGAAATATCCGCAGGAATACGGGCAAATATATTCACGTGCAATTCCGAAAAAGTACTTTGGAATTACGGCTTGGCAAAAGTCGTTTACAAATGCAGAGCCGTTTGAAGTGATAAAAGCATCGCAGGATTTATACTATTATGAGGACAATTACGGTGAATGGCTTTATTACGAAATGTTGGAGCACGGATTCCTATGCCAATATTCGCCTGAAGCAACAAAATATTACATGTTTGCAGAATTACCAAAACATGCTGCAGAAAATGTGAAAAAAGACATTTTAGTAATTCCGGGTGGAACATATCTGTGCATTAAAGGTGAAGAAAGTCAACTGGAGCGAGCTCTGCAAATTTTCAGTGAATATTTGGGAGACTGGGATTCTTTTATCGCAATTGAAACAGATATATTTACAAGCAAATTTAACATTGACAGACCAACTCGTGAATTAAGGATTCTTGTCCATGGAGCTTAACAAGAATTTTCCCTTGCGTTTTTAGCATACAAGCGATACAATAATTTTAATATGTGAGCTGTATCATCAGCAATTGGAGGTAAAATGAAATCAAAAATGAGAGCATTGATTAGCGTGTCTGACAAGACAGGCGTAGTGGAATTTGCAGAAAGCCTTTGCGAATTGGGCGTAAAAGTGATTTCGACAGGCGGTACATTAACGAGGCTTGCAGACAATGGGATAGAAGCGATTTCCATTTCAGACATCACAGGATTTCCCGAATGCCTTGACGGACGTGTGAAAACATTGCATCCTGCTGTTCACGGCGGCATTCTCGCTATGAGAGAAAAGCCGGAGCATATGAAACAAATACAAGATCTTGATATCGAAACGATAGATATCGTAGCGATTAATCTCTATCCGTTTAAAGAAACAATCATGAAGCAAGACGCTTCATTTGAAGACTCAATTGAAAATATAGATATAGGCGGACCTGCCATGCTTCGTTCTGCGGCGAAAAACCACAAAGACGTTATCGTAATATGTGATCCTGCAGACTATACAGAGGTCATACGTGAGCTTAAAGAAAATGCAAGCGTGTCATACGATACGAGGTATCGGCTTGCGCTTAAAGTATTTGAGCATACTGCCGCATATGATGCATTGATAGCCTCGTACTTAAGAGAACGCAACAACATTTCACTTCCCGACAACCCGACACTTACGTTTGAAAAATTACAAGACTTAAGGTACGGCGAAAACCCTCATCAAAAAGCGGTATATTATAAGGAAGTGTTGGCAGCAAAAGGAACTCTCGCAAATGCGGTGCAACTTCACGGCAAAGAATTATCATTTAACAATATTAACGATACAAACGGAGCGCTTGAAGCACTTAGAGAATTTAACGAACCGACTGTGGTGGCAGTGAAACATGCTAACCCATGCGGCGTTGGAAGTGGGTTTGATATACTTGCGGCATATAAAAGAGCGCACGACTGCGATCCGACATCGATTTTCGGCGGCATTGTAGCAGCAAACAGAACTATAGACGGAGATACGGCAGAAGAAATAAATAAAATA
>Ga0123355_10013888_pt1 | contig 12555 bp, 7 predicted proteins | sample TergutEmb28metaG_3_FD_89872 | JGI IMG/M metagenome (GOLD analysis project Ga0123355, IMG submission 89872) | Embiratermes neotenicus P1 segment gut microbial communities from Petit-Saut dam, French Guiana - Emb289 P1 | ecosystem: Host-associated > Arthropoda: Insects > Digestive system > Gut ...
AATCACAAAGATTATGCTGGGCAGCACATGTAATCAGAATGGACACAATAAGAACTGTCAAAAAACTAACTGAATGGGAACCATGTTCATCAAGACCAGTAGGAAGACCAAGACTGAGATAGCTCGAACAGGTAGAAGAAGATTTAAAGAAGATAAAAGCGAGAAATTGGAGAGAGAAGTTTAAAGATAGAAGATTGTGGAAAGAAATCGTAAAGCAGGCCAAAATCCACCGAGGGTTGTAGCGGCAATTCAAGAAGAAGAAGAGGATTATCTTTCTATCAGGAACTCTCCGCCATAGATTGATTGTCGATTTAGGGGCAGATTTTTATACCCGAATGTTGCGACTAAATTAAAGCATTTAGAAAACTTTAATGCAGACAATCCCTCCTAAGCTTACTGTAATTCTCGCAAGCCTACTGAACAAGCAGATACATGGACAGGCAAATATGAAACCCCGATTATGAATCCAGTGGTTGCTAAGAATGTTTAAAACATAATTTTATTTGATCGAACTCGTTAACCTGGGTCACATAAAAATATTTTGTGTGTAAATGTGAAAGTATTTTTTTATTCAGGCAGAAAGCTGGATCTATTAAATGGGATTGTAGAATCGAGTGGACGTTGGTATCCGCCTTCACAAATACCTAATACTTATGAAATTCGAAAGATCTTCCCAAAATACTTGTGTCCGAACTCTCTCCCGCGTCTTTGTGTGACTGAGTCATCTTGCTACCGTCATGACGGGCTGAGTTGCTTCTGACACATAGCCGTAAGCCGCATCCGTCCTGATGGGCCTCTGCTCTGCAGACTGGTTCATCTTGCTACCGTGCTGACGGGCTGAGTTGCTTCTAATACATGGCCCTAAGCTGCATCCTTTCTAATAGGGCATGTTGTTTCCGTCCTGACGGGCCATGGCCATGAACTCCATCGGTGAATGTGATTAAGACTCTTACTGATGTAGGCCCTAGTGCCTTATTACTTGTTTTTAAAAGACAAATTGGCTTGACAGAAGAATTTCTTCTTGAATAATGGACAACACGTGGAAATGGGCAGGAAATTGTTTTGCAGTATAACTGGCACTTCCGTAGTGTTGCTCTCTGCAGTCGAACCATTAGTCCACTAGACGACGGTACTTCATAAGTTAATGGGTCGTCACTTGGCGAAAGTACCGCCATCTTTCATGACTTACATTTCGATAGAAGACCCTGAAATCGGATTAAGTTAGTACACTGGAATCTTGCTTTAACAGCCTCGTGTGGCCCCAGTCTCTTCCTGTTCTGAGGCCTTATATTGGCAGGAAACGGGTTTGCTTTAGTCCGCAACAAGATTGATCGACACTTTTGTTTATTATAGATGTTGACATTCCATCAATCATCTTGTCACTCGATGCAGTGTAATCTGAGTTGCGTGGGACTTAAACAAGTAAAAGTAAATAAGAATGCTTCTACATGTATTGCTTTTTGCTACAACAGATGATTACTTTGGTATTCGACAAAAAATTGGAAGGCTCTAGAAATATGGTAGGTTTGTACGAAATAAAGAGTTAAACTTAAATCATATTTTCTCAGAAGTCTACGACCTAATTTTTGGTGTTGCGTATTGACATGAAGCTGCAGCAGATTGAAGTGTGTGCGCCGTCTTCATCATAACCCTAGTTCCCCGCCCCCCCCCTCCTTTTTCGTGAAGAAGATCTGCCTTGTGTAACACCGTCTAACACGTAAAGAATGTATTATTACACTGACGCCTTTTTAGGATTATTAACCTAAAAATTAGGCTATCGATTTTGAAGTCAGTTCGGACAGAAAAGATGGTACTAAGTTCGTCGTATAACTAGACACATGTCACATTGGTATAATAAAATGTGCTCTATACCGGCCTTAATAATGACATTCGCGGGTGAAAGCTGCATTTCAGATCAAAGAATTGGAGAATACGGTGTTAGAAGAACAAAGAAATTAAAAAAAAACTTTGCAAGAAAACGAACACAAATAAGACCCTGGTTATCATGACAGTGACTATGGGGAATGTGTTACTCTGTGACATATTCTGTGACATACTCGTATTTCCGTGTAACGTGGCAGATTAGTCCTTGAAGTTGGAAGCAGCGTAGCTCCGTAACATTCGTAGTTATGGACCGAGTTACATGGAGAAGAAAAAAAAAAGTACTATGTGACTTTCAGTTCTGTCTGTGTGCGGTATGTAAACAGATGCAACATTTGGCCGACAAATTAGCAGTGGAGTAAGTGCAAAATAAAACATTAATGATAGTGTAAAAGAAATCTTGCATAGACGGTGGGTGCTGGAGCTGTTGAGCAGAAGGTGAACAAAGGAATGTGACTGCACAATGATAGTTGTGTGAGGCGTGAAAAGAATGGATTGGAAGGACAGGGAAGGGAGTGAAGATACGCGACACGAAATGAAGATTGCTAAGTGATATGATACCGGGATTGTAAAGAGAAATGGAGAAATTTTGTTTTTCAGTGCCAGGGGACAAGAGTTGAAATGTGTTTTAAATATACAGACCGAAACAAATGGGGGTTCTGGGAAGGCCCACGTGAAGTGGAAGGAGAAGTTGAGCAGTTTCGGAACGGCTAAATGTGGTAAGGAGGAACAAAGAGAGCAGAAAAAAATTCCTGCATCTAATTTCACATTAGGCTACTCATTTAGTTCGAAGCTGCGCTTGAATGATCGGCAGTAGAGCATGCGAAGTTGCCTTATTTCTTCTCAGTCCTGAGGAACACTGATCTGGCTGAGGATTTTAAGTTGTCCTTCAGATTTTACAGGAAAAATATGGGTTAAAGTGTATATTTTGTTCCAATTTACCGGATTCATTTCTCAAAATGATAATCACAATTGACACAACAAACATGGGTCAGTTCAGAGAATAGCGTTAAATACTACGGGCTGCCAATCTAGAAATTATTTCGCGGTAACTCTGCTTGGGCCGGTCCCAGTGGCCGCGCGGTCTAAGGCGTAGGTCTGCGGCCACTCGCCTGCTGAGATCGTGGGTTCGAATCCCACCTGGGGCATGGATATTTGTCTGTTGTGAGTGTTGTGTTTTGTCAGTTAGAGGTCTCTGCGACGAGCTGATCACTCGTCTAGAGGAGTCCTACCGACTGTGATGCGTCGTTGTGTGTGATCTATAATCCTCAAGAATGAGGAGGCCATGGTCCGAGTTGGACCGCAGTGCCAGGGGGGAGGAAATCTGCATGGTGAGATGTTCGTTTGGTAACAAACACAACTGTCTTGAGTAGAATTATTCGTGTGAAGCTGAGGGTCGCACAGCAGGTAAAATGGTCTATTTTTGTGATAACTGAAGTTTCAGGCCGTGTTACGTGATTCTGTATAACAAGAATGAGGAAAATTCATTTCCTTTCATGTATTGTTCCAGACATGACCCTACTTATGCAATGTCAAGGTCTACAATTTCAGACTAAGTTTTTTTTAAAAAACCAATAAATAAAGGAATAAACGTTTCAAAATAATAACCACGAGGCGAAGGCCACTGGAATACTGCTGGGCGAGAGCGCTGGCACGCGCAAATGAAATTGTGTTGTTGTCGAAATGGTTTAGACACAGTTTTTCGTTGTGCGTACTTTTCTCTAGGTTTACGATAATTAACAGCAGTACAGTGATCGATAATATGTGGCTGTGTATGTAGTATGTACAGCATGCGTTTATATACACATATATATTTGGCCGTAAACTTAATTACGACTTGGGCAAAATTAGACTTTCGCCTGACCTACAGGAACCGAACTGTTGCATCAGTAGGTATTTGTCTATATTCAGTGTGAATTTTAGTATTATTCTTCATTCCACGGCTAGGCCTTCCATGTGGTGTTTTCCCTTCTTGATTTCTGAACAAAATTTCTCATGTATTTTTCTTCTCACTTATCCGCTGCATATCCATTCATCTTATTCTTCTTGTTTAAATATCCTAATTTTTTATAAGTACAATTTTTGAAGCTCCTCGTCTGTCCCATTATTTTGCTTCCTTTCTGTAAGGTAAACACATACTTGTTAGCAATGCTATTCAAACTTATGGGCGAAGGAAAAACTTATATGTGCATATAAAATCACGAATCTTAGTTACGCTTTGAAAAACACGTGTTTAACCCCTCATTCATTGTGATACGATATGTAAACAATTGTATTCAAACTACATGAAGACATGCAGACGGCAGCTGTATTGAGGACGGTATAACCAAGATAATTATTGCATGACGTGGCATTCACCTGTTACACACTGCCGCATTTGAAGCCTGGTCATGTCTGGTGAGTCCAACAAAATCTGGCACAGTTCTTATCGTTGTTAAAATGGTGAAAACACGAAATCAGAAAGTCTTTTATTGTCCTCTGGCGAAATGTTATTTCGACTTTCGATGTTTAGTCCGGTCGTATGTTAAAAGCTGTCTCAACGTTCTGGCTTTCCTTGCGTTTGACATCATCAGTTTGAATGGAAGCGGAATAGCGGGATGATGGTGTTCAATCATACTTGCTCACACGTGGTGTGTCCGTTCTGCTGTTGCCCTTGCTGTAAATATTACTGCCAACTTAGTGTGTTACTGTCCTCATACTATTAATCTTTTACTATTATGTCCTGCAAGTGTAGTACGATGGTGAATCAAAAAGTAAAGGCAATTTTTAAATTACGCGGTAACCGGGAAAGAGAGGAGCTGGCGCATTGCCCAGAATTGACAATGCCTGTTGAAGAGTTCAGCCATGTGCAGTACAGCGCGCTACCTTCAGTCGAATGGCAGCAACGAGGGCGAAAACATGGACCCTCCTTTGCAAGATTGCACCATCGAAGAACAACGTGGCGTAGAGCGGTTTCTTTGGACAGAAGGAGTGAAACTTGTGGAAATTCATCGTCGTATGTTGGCTCAGAATGGACAGAGCACCATGAGTCAACGAAAGGTTTATGAGTGGGTGGAAAGGTTTAAATCAGACCGAACACGTGTTACTGATGAAGGTCGTTCTGGTCGGCCATCAACATCGCGCACACAAGACCACAAGAGCAGCCGAAAAGCTTCTCCGCAGGAATACAGAAACTATTTGAAGGATGTAATAAATGCATTGTGTTGCAAGGGGACTATGTAGAAAACTGTTATGTAAAATTGCTCACAGTTACTCCTATTAAAGCCGTTAAATGTATTTTGCCTTTACGTTTTGATTCTCCCTCGTACTTATTGATATGGTTAATGAATACTGATATAAACTGATTGCCGTGCTCTTTGGTGCGTTCGTGGAGTCTTACGGAAGTACTTTAAATTTCCATACTAATGGTTCTGGTAAATTGTTCCTGTTGTCCTGAACCCTGGTTTGGTGTTGCAAGTTTCTATGGTCATCTTGGACGTCCTCGGCGGTGTAGAGTGGTTGTTACTAGGGACTGTCTGGGCCGGTTGGTTGCTTGGGGTAGAAGTGCCCAGCGAGTCTGCTTTGTGTGGCTCAGCATCATCTGCGGAAGGGGCAGAGCGCTTCCTTCTAGAGTCGTAAGCGGGGTACGTTATTTTTCGTGGCTGAAGTCCACGGATTTGAAGCCTCGGAGTGAAAGATAAGTCCTCTTCCGAGATGAACTTAAGATAATTCAACGTGTTTTGATGAGTGTTTATCTTATCACGCACAAAGCAGCTTGAAAAGGTCCTCAGCCTCCAGTTATTGACAGATAATTCTCCATGTTTTCTTTCCTCATTATCTGTATCTAGCCTTTGTATGAGACGCGGCGTAACTTACTCAGACAGTAATTATGACAACCTGTGCTGGGTCAGCGTAACGTGCCCCTTCGCCATGACTTCATGTTTCCCTCTAAATCAGTAAACAAAGAGCGTGTCTTCTGAAGCATGTGCATAAAGAGGAAAGAATTAGCGGCGGTGATGGCGAGAGACACTAAATTTGTAACTGCCATTTTCGCTCTGTCAGTTTCCCTTTAAGTTATCTCCGTTTCATTACGACAATCTGCTCTGCTGGATTCGATGGCGATCGATTGTTATGTTTAGATCGTTAACTCTTCTTCGGATTTATCTGGTACCTCGCAGAAAACACATTTAGTTATTTTTCGGTCGTCAACTGTTTCTTCGACCTGAAATCGTAACTCACAGCTGATAGTGTCTGTCTCCATTATAAAATTAACGATAAATGTACGTAGATCTTCATGCAGAGTACTTATTACATTGTGCGACTTTAACGAAACTTTTATTTGGTTGACAAAATTAGTAAAAATCGCCAATATATAATTTCACGAAATTCTGTCCAGTGGGAGTCGAGTTGTTCGGTGCGGACAGACGGAGAGACGAGGCAGATAAGCGCGACGAAGCAAATAGTCGCTTTTCGCAGTTGTTTTCCTAAAGCGTCTAGAACCGTCCGAGAGGTTGTCACGTGACAGAAATAAAGAGTTCCAGTTTTGGGAGGCGACTGGTCCGGCTGTGTTCATTCAGTATTGATATGTGTGCCCGAGTGCTTGGTCAAGTGGCATAGCAGTGCAAGTGGCGTAAATTGTGCGGACGTTTGAAGGTTGACTGCTTTGTTTCTTCATAAGTGTGTGTTACACATTATTTTTTTTTTTTAAGTTTAAATGCAGCGACAAACTGACGCATTCTTATACTTATACATGAAGTGTGAGTGGGTATATAATGATAAGGAATTAGGAAGTGAAATTCGATTTCCACGTGCCTCCACTCCTCCACTTTGGAGCTTAAGTAAGCATACTGACTACCTTACGTGGAATGTCTGTCTGGGAGTATACAGGAGTTCCTGCTGCAATAAGTCGGGGGATGTTTTCACTAGTCGATGTAATTACCAAATGTATTCCTGAGAAACAACGTGGAACAAGCAGATATTACCTAAAATACTAAAAATTAATGCAATGTCAGAAGGCTAAATATGCTACAAATTTTGTAACATGGAAGCAAGACTGTGAGATATGCTGACAGATCTACCCACTACATCTGGACATTAATACTGGGCTGCGTTTATGGTTTTTACCACAAGCGACCTCAATTCAGCGATGAGACATTATTAACCCTCTAAACGCCGAGTTAAATCCCATCTGACATTTGCTGGCATTACTAGGAACTCACCATATTCTACACGTTAGCAGGGTAAGGGTTAAGTAAGTTCAAGACACAAAAACTAAAGCCTGGAACACTGCAAAAATGAAAACCCCCTAAATAGCCATGAACTCAGACTGATCTGACCACAGACACAACACAAAAACCAGAATAAGAAAATGTTTTATTGTCATAGCATTTAAAGTTGGCTTTTTAAAAACAGGGTGAATTGAACTGAATGTGAAAGATTAGCCTTTGACTTATGTGGTGGAAACGAGAATACCATAGAACAAAGCACAGAAGGTCTGCGCGACGTTAGTGCGTAGGTTGGTCTAGAAGTAAAGGCAGTGACAACTAAGAGTACTTGTCTCACAGAAGAATGCGGGGTAGATGTCTCACATGAAGGTACGTCTTTAGAAAAAGTTAAAAAAAAAGGCTCGACTAGTTGGAAGTGATATGAACAAGTCAAAACCGTATTAAAGAAAATGTGATGGGAGTAGGTAAAATGTGGGGATTGCTGGCTCCCATTCCGTTTAGAATCCTTAGTGTTTCCGTCTGCTGTTTAAATCAGTCGAGACTTAATTTTCGAGCCCTCTTGTTATGGCCGTTACACTTGGTGTGCCACAATGAAAAAATTATGTAAGATTAATACGCCTGAGAATATGGTGAAGGGGAGATTACTTGAACCTTAGACGGAGGATAAACAGGATGATCAAGACAGTTACGCATTGAGGGTTCTCATGATTTATATTTATCGCTAAATATTCAGAGGGTGATCGTATTAAGGATGGTGCGATTGGCAGGGAAGGTTACAGCTAGAACTTTATTTTATTAAAAAAACTGCTTGATGAACACCACCAGAAGTTATAGGCTTAGATGGGAGGGGGTTACATAAAAATAGCTGTGGAAAACATAAGGTCGGCCTGGAGATGGGAACGTGTGAAGAAATAATTGGTCTGAACAAATTGCGGATAATTTCTTGAGTGCCTGAGGAAAATCTTCACTGCATCGTGTTAGGTACGTAAAAATATTTGGTGTTTATTGTGCACAGAAAGCTGTAAATACTCTTTACAATAAACATAGTTCGGCTACTAATAATTTTCTTCCTGATCATAAGAATAAGTCTCGTGGATGAATTTTTAATGTTTTTGTTGATGGGCGTGACGAATGGATGTGATGAATAGCCGTCGTAACTCTGGACATATCTGAAAAAAAAAATACATGATAAAAGCGAAAATCATTAAATACTTCTTTATGCCATTTGGAGCTTAACAGAAATGTGTCATTGGCTGTACTGTCCGGGCATTGATCCCGGTGGAGACGAGATTTTTCCTTCCCGTCCGTACCGGCCCAGAGGCCCACGGAGCTGTAAGATGTGTACCGGGTCTCTTTCCCGGCAGTAAAGTGGCTGGGGCTTGGCGTCAACCACCCATCCCAATCTAGCGTCATGGTTAAAGAAAGAGCAGAGTTATACATTTATAAATGTATCATTACAAAAGGGGAAATAAAGACGTTGACTTGCACTGAATCCATTTTGTCAAAATTAACAAAGTTCTAAACAAAACAGAAACTGCAATTGGTTGCAGAAAAGCCAAACCGTCCACGAAATGTTGATCTTCGAACTGGGCATGTAGGAAATTTGTGACAAGCTGGTCCCAAAAATTCTCACCAATGAACAGAAGGAAAACCGAAGGAATGTGTGACTGGACCTTCTTGAACGCATCGAAAATGACAAAAAAATTTTCAAACATGTCGTAACAGCCGATGAAACGTGGATTTTCGAATACGATCCTAATACCAAACGACAAAGTTCGGAGTGGCACACGAGCAACTCACCGCGCACAAAGAAAGCAAAAATGAGCAAATAAAAAATCAAAACTATGCTAATTTGTTTTTTCGACAGTCAAGGCGTTGTTCATGAGGAATTCCTGCCTCAAGGACAAACAGATAATAAACAGTACTATCGAGAGGTCCTTGAACGACTCAGAAAAACGGTTCATCGTGTCCGGCCAGAGATTGTGGACACTTGGATGCTACATCACGACAATGCTCCATGTCACACTGCCATCTCCGTGAACGAATTTTTGGCCAAAAAAATATTTCAGTGGCTCCGCAGCCACCACACTCGCCTGATCTGAGCCCGTGTGACTTCTTACTTTTCCCAAAACTCAAATTCCACCTCAAAGATCGTCATTTTGGAACTGTGGACAACATCCAAAAGGTCGTGACAGACCAGCTGAGGACAATTCTATACGAAGACTTCTAGCACTGCTAACGGGAGTGAGAGCAACGTCTCCGGCAGTGTGTGGCTTCCCAAGGGAACTACTTTGAAGGGGATAATGTTGATTTATAGGTAAATGTTAAATAAGAAAAATATAGCACCAGTCTCATTACCTTCCTGATGCACCACGTAGGTGTTAAACTCGTAACATGCTGGTGCGTCATTAGCGCGATCAAAGATTATGGGTCCGTATTTGAAAAGTTACGACTTTGAATACTTACCTCGAGAAGCTTGGTTGTGTTCGGTGCTAATAAGAAGAGAAGTACCTGGGACCATAACTGGCGCCGTGCGGATACGAAAGCAGGGAGCTGGGGACGTAGCTGCTATAGTCGGGAAGATCCAACCCCTTATGGAAAGCAAATCCTCCAATTCTTAAACCTTCTAACGCGACACTAGGCTGCGGCACAGATACTGCTACTGGCTGATGCAGTGATAGTGATACAGGCTGCGGCACTGTTAATGCCACAGGCTGGGCTATGGGGATGGGCTGAAGAGCTGTCACATGAACAGGGACAGGTTGAGTAACAGGCACTGGAACAGGTCGTGGCACATTGACAGGGACTGGTCTAACTACGGCGACTGGGAAAGGCTGAGGAACGGCTAAAGGGAAGGGGCTTGGGAGTTCTACAGAAGGAGCAGGGACGTCTACATGGACGGGGCGGTGTTTGGTGACTGGGACGGCTTGTGAGACAGGGACAGGGACCTTGCGCGTGATTGTAGTTACAGTCACGGGAGAGGCAGCACTTATTGGACCAGCAGCCACACCAACGTCCGGACCAGCTACCGGCCCTAAACGTTCTCCAAGGCTCAGGCCAAGTCTGTAACTGTGGTCCAGACCCTGGCTGTATCCGTGACCTGACAGGACAGGGGCAGTCAGGAGGCCCCGTTTCTCCTTGCGTGTCTCGATGACGCCGCAGCTAACCACAGCGACAGCGGACGCAATGAACACGTAAACCTGCAACCAGAAATACTTTTTGTTTGGGTTCTCAGTATGAAAACAAGGGAATGTCAGTTTGGGGGAACAGGACCTCCTGTTTCCTATAGTACAAATGAATGCCTTTGTATTCTATTGTGTAACTTCTGGGGGAAAAAATTGCCGTAAAATTATGGAGAAAGGGATCTATGTTTAAAGTTCTGCAGCTCTTACCTTACCCTTTTTTCAGTTTTGACCAGTAAGTTCTTTCAATTATTTATGGTACTTAACATTCTTGCTCTCGTCTCCTTTTGATTTAAACACCTAACACTGTTTAATGAAAAATACGTGTTGGAACATTTTTTATTGTTGAATTTTGTTCTTTATCATTTGACATACCGACTTTCCTCTCCATTACTTTCTGCAGCACCGTGTTCCCAGGTGCCATAAATCTACGTATTTTCTTCATTATCTCTAAACTATCACGTTTCACACTTCTAAAAAGCAACGCACAAAATGTTTAAAGTAATTAATAACTTATATTTTCATTTAGTATTTCATTCCTTACCTATTTACATATTTATTTCTATTTACACAGTACAGCAAGTTACTACGAATGTTTTGTAAAGACCATGAGTAATCAGTGTTTTGTGCTTTAGGTGCTCGAAATTGGTCGCTCTGGAGATACAAGTCGAAGTGGTATGTTTTTTGTGGTTATATTGATTTTTAATTCTATTGAAACTGCTGTGAAAACACCGTGTCTGTATTTCTCTATCTCAGCACTTGTAACCAAGAACAGTGGAGAATTTTTGTTTGTCTGAATTACCACGAACGTTTTGAATGTTCATTGTTCAGGGACGAAGAACGGTATGTACTTGATCACGTTACCTGTGATTTAAATTAGATGTCGTAATCCTGACTAGTTATAAAATTAACTCGCTTTAAGATTTTCAGATTCTGCCGCAGCGAATATTTAATGAAGTAAAAGAAAATTTCTTAGTTTTATCCGTGGAATTCAGTTTAGTCCGATTGTGCTTTGGTGGCAGTTAAGCACAACAAATGAGCTCCATTTTCTGTGTTACTAATGAATAGTTTCTGATGTGTTTTAAGAAATGTAAGCAACAGAGTGCATTCAAAGAACCATTTTAAAATAAGGTAAAATACTTTCCTTAACTGTACTTTTGTGTGAGCTTCATATTAGGGCCCCCATTCTGTTAATATAATTAGAATTTTAGATTGGGATAAAAGTACCTCGTACACCATTGAAGCCCGATGAATGGTGGTTGAGAAATGATAGAGAAGTTCATGATTTGTTTCTGAATGCAGTTAAAAAAGGAGCCACAGTTAATCGATCACATGGTCACCCATGATGTTGTCTGTGAATTTATATTTGTTTTAAGCTTTTTACCTAATTTACTTTGTACTTATCGATACAGTTCCTATATTAGACTACGTAGCATCGAATAGTGGGATCATTACTAAGTATCAAATTGGAAATAGCCTGGAATGACATGTTAACTGCGGAATTTGAGGTAGATCTACTGTCCTGGAATTTTCTTATAATTCTGAGGCCAACCTGTGAGGATACCCAGTCTTCAGAAAAAGGACTTGAACCTATGTTCTCCCGGGTACGAATCAGAAGTCCTGCCAACTTTACCGTAATGTTCGATATGTCTGAATTACATGAAGTGTTTAATCCGCCCAAAGTAGCGTAATAAAAAAAACTGGTGGTTTAGAATAGGGTTTTTTTTTTTACTGTTCAGCCCACAGGGAATACGTCCCGCTTTTCTCTGCCTCTGGCCAGTTTGATCAGCTAGTATTTTCAAACCTACGTTACTTACCAGCAGACACTTCATTGTGTGTCTTGTCGCAGCTCAGTCTAAGTTATTCTGATGTGGATTTAAAAAGTCCTGGCAATTTATAGTGAACACTACAGGTGACATTGCTTTCACTGATCGACTTCTTTGTTAGGGGTCACGCACCGACCTCAGTAAGCCTAAAGCATACATTCAACTGTCTGTTAGGATCTAATTGCAGGGAGTAAAGGAAATGGAGCAGTGTAATTTTTCTCAGAAAAAGGTAGTCTCTCCGTGGTAATTCTTCGGGTTGAGGAATGGGGAGGTTACCTCCAGGTAGAGATGGGAACTGCGAATGTATTGAATAGACCATTGCGGACAGCAGATAGATTATGAATCTCATCGTTGGACCGTGCATTTCGTAAAATCACTTCAACTATTAACCAACAAATGCACCTATATAACTTTCACTTAAAACACTTAAAACCACTCCGACATGTTTCGATCTTTTCAGAT
>Ga0123355_10013889_pt1 | contig 12555 bp, 11 predicted proteins | sample TergutEmb28metaG_3_FD_89872 | JGI IMG/M metagenome (GOLD analysis project Ga0123355, IMG submission 89872) | Embiratermes neotenicus P1 segment gut microbial communities from Petit-Saut dam, French Guiana - Emb289 P1 | ecosystem: Host-associated > Arthropoda: Insects > Digestive system > Gut ...
ATCCCACCTCCTGGAGATCCATCCTAATATTATCCACCCATCTACGCCTAGGTCTCCCCAGTGGTCTCCTTCCCTCCGGTTTCCCCACCAAGACCCCATACACCCCCCTCTCCTCACCCATACTATATTCATAATATATTTTCATAAAATTACGTGTGTTTTTCTTTTGCTACCATATCTATTTGTCCAATTCACGGTTATAGATCATTTAAACCAGCGATGTAAAAAAAAAACATAACGCATACAAAAGGATCTTCCGAAAACCTCTGGCGGTTAACCTCTTGGGGGACTATGAACTGGACACAAGAATACTTAAAAATTGAATTTAAATGTGACTGGCTCAGGAAACGGTGCCATGGAGGGTTTTGACATTAAGGTAATAAAATTCCGAGTCTCATAAATATAGGTATTTTTCGTATAATAAAACCAACCAGATGCGCTAATTTCTCAAATTTATTTTTGGAATAAAACTCTGCATGTTTCGGGGTTCCTATGTCCATCATCAGGAGTATTTCGCTATACACACAGCAATGGTATATGTCATACAGGTTTGCTGACAGCTCGCAAGGTGTCAGCAAACCTGTATGTCATATACCACTGCTGTGTGTACAGCGAAAAACTCCTGATGATGGATAGAGGAACTATCCGAACATGTAGAGTTTTATTCCAAAAATAAATTTGAGAAATTAATGCATATAGTTGGTTTTATTATAAGAATATGTCACGATGCACGGTCACCTGAACGTAATTTTTTATTAGCCAAGGGATCCTCAACTTTTCAAAAATGGTCTGCGCATCACGCGGTTAAGAATTCGTTTGGTAATTTTGCAACACCGACTTCTGGCCCTGAAAGCAGTATATTTTGCAAGCCTCTACTTTCGCGTTTCCGAGGAATTGTAACTTGGCACCGGAAAGTGTGTCTTCTACTAAAACACTGTATCTTAGTTTCCGATAACAAGGAGGTTCTGCTGACACTGCGTTCACAGCTGTCAGTGACATCAAAATAAAGCGGACGTCACTGAAGTGGAAAACACAAATTAAGTAAGCTCAAAATTTACAGCACGGACATAAGGGACATACGTAGCTAAAGCTACATATGAGTCTTCGTAATTCGGCTTCAGACTTGTTTGTTTTCACACTTCACACTTATCCCTAAAGACTTACTGCTAACTGAAATCAAATATTTCTACTTTAGAGTTGAAAAAGGTGTCAAAGATTTTAGAACAACATTTTTAAAAAGTACACAGAAACTAGGGAGAACAAATGGAGGAAGTATCGGCAGGGTGGGGGGTGATAAATGCAAAAAAATCGAAAGGCAGAATTAATTTGGCTACGATGTTGACAATAGGACCGCAATGTTCTAAACTTGTTACGTCAGCAGCAGGCGGCCCTGAATCGCATTACGCGCTGTTATTAGCAACTCAAGACAAACTGCAAGCTGTGCAGAAGTTGGAAAGTAGCGTGACGGTCTGCACGGGCATAAATGTTAGAATTTCACCCGGCCAAACTCCAAGTTTACTTTCAAATGCGTTTATCTCTTATCGTCAATAGCCCGACTTCCTCTTCTTAACACACTCCATGCAGTAGAGTCCTTCCTGAGAAGCTAACAGATCCTCAGGTAGTCTATATATTCCCCGTACTTTACGGAACCCGATGACTCATTACCGCATTGACAAGTGCCCGCCACCTGTCCCTATCCTGAGCCCGAGGCATTGTGAAATACTTCGTAATATCGTTAAGTTTTTACGGTAAGGAGTTGTTAGCACCCCGACCTGGTTACAGACAAACAAGCTTCTATATTTACAGGTGGAAGCGGTTCGACTAGGTGAGAGAGTGGAAATGTACTGATATCTGTCACAGAACCTGAACTTATACAAAAACTCTAAGCACTCAAAACTGACGTGCATCTTTCAGCTACAGTAAGATTTATTTTCTGTTGTAGGAAGGAGGTGAGACAGGCCTCGGCACTGCTTCCTCCAATGTGGTAATTCTTAAGGTCCCTGAATACAGGAAAACCCTGTCTAACGTCACACCTAGACAATGTTGCATTGCCTTAACGCTGAAAAATCTATGACCAAACATTCAAGAAACGTTGGAGAAAGTCGGATTAATGTTGTTTGCGCTGGCAGCTGGCGAATTTGCAACGGCCAGACTCGCGGCTGTTCTAATTAACCGTTAAAGTAAAAATCCTCCATTCTACGTTGTTTCGTTCAACGCTGCGACTTTCAAGAACGTATCCCCAACGTTCAACGAGGATTTACTGCAAATGGAGCAATGGTTGAACGAGTGACAGTAAGAAACTGAATTACTCAAAGAAAAAGCTGCCCCATTGCAACTCCGTGCACCGCAATGTTCGATGTAGAGCCACTGGAACAATGTGTTAGCTAGATTTCATCCTGTTGGACAATAATTGCTCCTCACTCTCTGCCTTCCCTTCAATTTATGAGTAAAGAGCTATGTGCAGCCGATATATCCACGACTCTAGTGACGTCAATGCCGTGCGTTCGTTGACAGCACGTGTGACAGTCGTGAATAAAACCGCCGCCGCGTGCAAACAATTCTATCGGACCTAACTTCCGATATTCTGTTATCGATCCAATATACCGTCGAGTTAGTGCTTCAGATGAATACAATCAGAAGGGAGGACCATGGAAAACATCTGGAAATGCCATAAAATGGACACGATCGGCAAAACCATGAACATGTTCATAGCCATGAACGGAAAAGAAGAAACTCCGACAGATGCTGAAGAGGAACACTTCGTTCTAAATTAAGGCTAAGTTCACTTATGTGAAAACGACAGAATAGAAGAGAGTGTTAAATCGGTTCCAGCCCGTTCGGTCCCGATGCACCTAGGCCTTTTAGGCAGGCCCTCTGTGCCCCCATAATCTTCTGACCATGTCATGGGAGTCCTGTTCCTTTACTAGAGTTCCAGACTGCCCACATGATATGGGAGTTCTGTTCCTATACTAGAGTTCCAGACTGCCCCCATGTCATGGGAGTCCTGTTCCTTTACTAGGGTTCCAGACTGCCCCCATGTCATGCGAGTCCTGTTCCTTTACTAGAGTTCCAGACTGCCCCCAGACTTGGACTTCTAACATCCGTTCGGTCCAAGAAAAAGGAACCCAAACAGGTGTGTCTGAGTGACGCCAAGTCTTCACACTCACACAAAACATGGACTGAGCTTGCTTGCTCTGCTCCACACCTAAATAAGGTTCTGTCGATCAGCCTCATTATGTACATATGTCTTCTCAGGGTGTTACGTCCACTAAGGAGACCAGTAACAGCCTTGGATTGTGTCCTGTTGAAGGACAGTAGCCTGGTCTTAGCAGTCGCAATGGGGCCCGAAATCAAATTTTCGAGCCTGTCTCTGGGTGCTGACAAGAACTACGTGAAAACGACAATGGAATAACAAATGAAAACCTCATTCAAGAAGACGCTAAGAGCATATTATATTCTGGATACTGCTTCCACAGTCAGTTCTTACCGTCTATCCAAAACGCAAAAGATTTAAAACGTGCATAAATCTTCATGTTTGTACTGTGCATCAATGATAATTAAATACTTTTATTATCCAACTAACGCACAATATATAATTTATAGATACAATTAAAATTATAAAATATTTAAAAGTACTCCAACATGTTTCGGATCACAAAAGATCCATCATCAGGGAGCTTTGTACATTACTTGGCTAAAATTACAAGAATGGTTCTATCGTGTCCGTTGACATGGACAAGGTCGGTGTTGTGGCAGCATATTCTAACCCACTGTGTGTGTGTGTGTGTGTGTGTGTGTGTGTGTGTAGTTCAGTGTATAGGAAGGGTGCCTTCCTATACAGTGAACTACACACACACACACACAAAACGGGTTACAATATGCTGCCACAACACCGACTTTGCCCATGTCAATGGACACGATAGAACCATTCTTGTAATTTTTAGCCAAGCACTGTACAAAGCTCCCTGATGATGGACCCTTTGTGATCCGAAACATGTTCGAGCACTTTTAAATACTTTATAACTTTAAAACGTATATAGTTACAATTCCACTCGTTGCTGATGTGGAAGTTAAACTAGATCTTTCATTGTGAAGGAAAAGCAGGGATTCAATGTGTGCAAGAACAGCATGCCGAAGAGAATGCATGGGTCTTAAAAAGAAGTGACAAGCGTCTAAAGAAAATCACAATGAACGTCCTTATAATTTTTACCCTTCACTGGCATTACTCAGGCTATCAAACCAAGATAAATGTGACTGAATGTACAAGCAAGAACTGTTGCAGAGATAAGAAATACACACAAAGTTGAAGTACTGCACTTATTTCATACAACAGCGACCCGACCACATTTACAAGGCAAACGTAAGCAACGTACAGTTGCCGAAATGGCCTGACCTGAAGTGACCTAACCTAACCTAACCTACTCTACCCTAACGTATGTGTTGGGTTAGGTACGTACCTGCATACCTTTTATTACGTAATGGTTACAGCCACGGTGAGATTGTTTTGTACTACAGTGAAGGCAAACTATTTATTCCACACTACAACTTTTTTAGTGAATATAAAAAGGCAGCTAAAGGAAAGTTAGATAGGCTCTTGTTAACAATGAAATAACATTTCCATAAAAGGAGATCAATTTCTTGAACAGCGAAACGAATATCAGCTGTTCAAGAAGGATTCTGATGCCATTAGTTACGCGCGTCATCAAGTTTGGAATACGCCTTTCCATTTTACCATACTTTACCCTTCTTGGACTTCTTGATCTTTGAAGATGGGACCGATACGTTGTACCGAAACGTCGGTATGGAATTACCACTCGACGCCGCGTTATACCCCAGAGGAGCGCAGGTCTCGTTTAGATCGCGGCGGAAGCCTCAAATCAAGCAGATTTCACCCGTGTTTTCGCATTAGCTCCACGTTCCTTTGGCAGTCGGGCTGAAGTATATGTGCTAGTTCAACGCCACTGGAATTTAGTGCGAAGTAGTTTAAGATAGCTGCAAATGGCAGCGAAATATTCGAACAGTGGCGGTGCAGGAACTGGAAAGTGTCTTATCCTGTCGGTGCTGCTGCCTACCATCGCAGGGATTCTGAAAGTTGTTTCTTACTTTATTTAATCACACTTTGTCAGTGGTGCAGATGGACATCAGAACCGTTCCGGATGCCGTTGTACCTCTAACAGAAAACGAACCCCGATTCTCTGGTCATCCAGGCAGCAAAACATTATATAGAGTGAGAGATGTGCGAGAAGGGGCAAACCCAACACTTTAATGGAGGAGCTAAGTCATGAAATGTCAAATGAGAATAGGCAGCTTCTCGACCTCCTGAATACACATCACAAACATTACCACCAAAAGGGAATAAAAATCCAATGCGCTCACTTCACGAAATGATCATTTTCGCTGATACTGCCTTCAGACTGTGTTATGCTTTTGTTTCTGGGTTAAATTTAACGGTGCTTTACTGACACATTCACGTGACAAGATGATTACGAATGCTTAATTCTGAAAGACTTCGCCTATTTTACGCTGAGCTCGCAATACCAGCGTATTACTGGAAAACCCCGAGTCAGGATACGCGGTCCCTAACTGGGAAACGAAATGTTTACTTTCCGAAAGCGGATGGAGTATAATATCATATTATGATAACCAGTTCCTTCATGCCATACACAGCATTAGGCATACATGACGAAATTTGATGGAGATCGCCAGCTACAGGGAAAGCATTTGGGAAGAAGGTTGTGAGGATGTGAAGAGGACTGAAGTGGCTCACAATCGCTTTCATTGGCTGGCGTATGAGAGGGATTTAATTTATGTCTGTTGTTGGTAACTTTATTTAACGCGGCGTTACCATCCGCACAAGGTACGTGTGTTGCAGGGCAGAATGACTGAAAAGAGAAAGATAAAGACCGACAAGGTAATGACATAGTTGAAAGAGTTAAACCAGCACTTGCCAAGAATGTCTAACAAAAAAATTTTTGTTACTTCACACCAGCGTAAAGTGAATGTCATTTGGCTCGGTAATATTTACCATTTAATTTAAAACGCGATAATCAGGATACGATCAGTCAGTATACAACTCTCTATCACAGAAAATTTAAAATTAAAATGTTTTTAGTATGAACAGTAGATAGAACAGAAGGAAAAGCATAATTTAGGACTTAACTTTTAGCTGGCTTTGGAATAGGAGGTTTATGCCCGAACTAAATTAAAATAATGGTCAGTAAGATATCGATACAGGGACCAGTGGTGGGCTCTTGTGAATATGTAAATGAACATTCGGGTTATGTTAACAGCAGGGAATTTTTGAGTAGCTCAGTAGTAGTATTTACAGGGATTATAAACCAAAATCGTAAAGAATTCAGCTAAAAAATGAACGGCCAGTACATTCCAACCACATCCGTTCCATCTCTGGACATGCTGCACCAGACGACAGGAGATTGATTTTCCTCCAAAGCACTCCAGTTTTCCCTGTCAATTACCATCCCACAAATGCTCCATACTCATTCATCTATCATCCGGGAGATGGACAAAGGGCTTATTAGAGGGCACATTTCTACAAACGAATATTCTCACCCCACCACGAGAATAAATAGTGTAATAACGGCCTCTTTGAATTACAGATATTTCTCAGTGGAGGTGGCAGATCACGACTGTTAAACGCCTATGTACCCGGGTGGGGTATCACTGAAGAATGAATCTGGCTTTCGAAAGCACAGAATAAGGAGGAACACAAACATTCTATGTCAAGATGCTACACGATCCTACAAATTCGAGCTGGTACGTAACGAACATGTTATCAACGATTGCAGACAACTTCCGCTATACTAAGTTATACAGGGGTGCTTATGTCCTTAGCCCGACCAAGAAGGAAACAAGCTAATATTGCTGTCAGAATGGCGTGAATTTCCTTCGGCGCCTTGCAGGGGGGGATTGATGACAGCTCTCGTCTCGATGTTGTTGAAATCGCGCGCGTCTCTGACATGCTTCCGAGATTATTTCCTTCCTGGTCGGGCTAAGGACTTATCAGCACCCCGGTATATAAATAAGATTAGGCATAATAGAAATTTAATTAAGTAAATTATCTTGTTCATATCCGTGCGTGCACTGATTTTTACGTAAACTAGTGTAGTTTACGTAAAAATCCGACTAATGCACTAATATATGTTACCCCAATTTATTCACAATGTTACACTCCTACATGTTTCAGCCCTCAAGGGGCCATCCTCAAGGAGTACTGTTATTTTTTGTGAGCTGGGTCAACAAAATGCGTGTCCAGAGATGGCTCCTTGAGGGTGAAAAACGTAGGACTGTAACATTGTGAACTAAGTGGTACTAACATATACTAGAGGATTAGTCGGATTTTTTTATGTAAAATTAATTAATTACCTTTAGCTTACCATTACAATGGTGTGGACACCAGGTCAAAGGGCACCCCCCTCCCCTCCCCAGGCAGCTCGAAAATCTGGGTTCGCCCTACAATTACCACTGACGTTACTCCCAGATCTCATAACATGCATCCAAAGCACTGTCTTCTGTCAGAAGAAAGGAATCCACTCCAAAATAACGGACAATAAATGTTCGTATTCTCTCAGTTTGGGGGCCCCCTAACTCACGTGGCGCCGCGCTGCGAGGTCTGCCGAAGCCTTAGCAAAGCCACTGGACTGATGGTTAAAATAATCTCCATGGAGCACATCCCTTCTGGAGAAGGGGACAGTCATGCAGCTGGCGACGTCATTCTCCGTCTTTTACGGAATCCAAAGGCTCATTAACACGTCCATAACAGCCGCCACGGGTCTCTACTCCGAACCAGCTGTACCTACCCACTCTCTCCAATCCTGTTCCTTCGTGACCAGTTTTAATAATATCCAGAAAGTCACATCGGGATTTTAGGAAGACACAGTTTTGTATCAATTTGGCCTAAACGCACTAAAGGGAACGAAACACTGAAATGAAGGTTAACTCCAAAAAATCCACTAAATTTTCACGTGCACGACAAATGTCTGGCAGATAAACGGTTTCCGCTCATACACTGCTCGATCGCTGTTTTGAGTTCAAGTTGGCCACCTGCCCATTACACACATTTGAGACACTTCTGATATAACTGCACCATAGAACGTCACGGGACGTCAAATTGGCCAGTAGTTGGGTCTCGCCTCCCACTCCACTGCCCACCTAGTGCGTCACGCGAACACTACTGCTAGAACACACCCGTGTACTTCTCGCTGATTCGCGCCTGAACTTCTTGCAACTGCGGAAAAGCAAAGCTAGCTGTCAGCGTATCACGACTAATGCTTTCTAGCGAACCTAGCCTCGGCAAAAGAAAACAGTACTATGGACTTTGCAGTTAACCGCGCTGCATACGAATTTTCAATACAGGAACTTGTTATTTTTCAATTAGCACAAACGTTTGGAGTTACCTTCATTACAGTGTTTCGTTTTCTTCTACATGTACAGTGGTTAGGAAAACGCAGCCTCCTAAGATCCCAAAGCACCTTTCCGGACACGATTATACTCGCAGATATAGTAGAACTCCACTTATCCGGATTAATTGGGCCTGCGCGCCATCCGGATATGCAGAAAACCCGGATAATTGGATTTTTATTTGAAAATAGGCTAAATTGGCAGTTTGAAGTTCGGCTGTTACTATTTAGAGTATGTACTTGCGTCTAAACCTTTCGACTACGCCTGATTGGAAGTTCTAGATGCCATAACACTGTACTGTACTTGATGCGTGGGTGTGTGTATATGTGGGTGTGGGTGTTTTGGTAATATGTATACTTGTATTTACTGTGTTTTGTACTGTTTGTACTGTGCTTTTTGTGTTGTTTCGTTTATGTACATCTATTCTTGTTTGTTTTGTCTGTACTGGTGTAAGGACTACTGGCACCGAGTGACAACTCAATTGCAGTTAGTAGTAACAATAATAATAATAATAAGAATACGATAACCGGTAATATCAAGGCAAGTTAGTTTTGTAGAATTCTCGACAAATTTACCCGAAGGGTCCGGCCGATCCGGATAACCAGCGTCGGATAAGTGGAGTTCTACTGCACGCTTAAGCATTACCAGTTATTTCTTCCCTTCACGCTTTCAGACCTAAAATTCTGTAGGTATTTCATTTTTCGCCTAGTGCATGCCACAGATCCCACCCATCTCATCTTAGTGATGGTGTTAGTAGTGGTAGTATAGTAGTAGTAGTGATAAACATACACGGACATATATATCAAATCAGTAAAATGGAACCACATCACCTCCCACTTCGGTATACCTCACAGCAGTTGGACACTCGCTCATCTGGAAAACGATTCACGTCAAATGGGGTTGGAATATAGGACATAACAACCACAACAACAAAAACGAAGACGACGACGATTACAACAACAACGACACTCTGTAGCGTTGGGACTTTCAACGCCTTCCTCTGTATCACAAACTCGTCTTGTTCCGTTCATCACCGTTTTGGTCTTCCTGCGTCTCATCGTACCCTCAGTCGGTAACGGAACGCCAACGGTGCTCGTAAGTAGTCTTCTGTCGTTATGTCCAGATTACATGCCAGTTTTGTTTTTGGTAACCTTGTATCTATTCGACCATATCTGTAACTTTCAACCACTCAGATGTCGTAACTTCTTTGGTACTCTATTTCAGTGAAGTCTTGCAGTGGTCTCAAAAACACATTTGCGACACCCTTAATTTCTGGAATTCATTCCGGTTTATAATCTAAATATCACTACCAAGATTAGTACTGATGTAACATTACGTACGCATAATTTTTAATCAGTTTATGTGTGCACGGCCTCTCTACGTACCCCTTCTTACGTTTATTAAACACCACTCTGGTTTCCCAATGTCTGAATGTTTATTTGGTCTGCTACACTTTTTCAAAGAACTGATGTGAATGGAGTAGTGTGGAACTGTTGACGTTTATTCACTGGGAAACCCAGCAAACACTTTAATAAATAAAAGAAGTACTGCATCCGAAAATAATTAGCAGCCACTTAACGTCTTGAGCTGAGAAATGGCGCAGCAAGACGTATAAGTTTCTCATTCTCCGTGTAAATATATCCGTAAGTCATAATATTTCATGTTCTCCCCACGATACTTTCAGCTGCAACCGTTTCCTTTTATAAGTTCGCACCAACCTCCTGCTAACAAGCAAATGCTGTTTATGCCCAATGTAATTCTTTTACACCACTCTCTTGCACATTCACCATTGCAATGGCAGTGTTATGCAAACACATTCTAAATGTGGGTTAGGAATATCGGCTGAAAAGAAACACTAAGCTACAGAATGCAGAAAATAAAACAACATAAAAGAAAAATGAAATAAGCGAAAGAAATTAAACTGCTAGCAAACTGCTACTTTCAAATTGAATTCTTTACTCCTAGGCATATATATATATACATGTGGTGGCAAATTCAACTTCCAATTGGCCTTTAAATTTTGTATTGTTATTTATTATATTGTACTGTGTGGATGTCCATATATTATAAGTTGTGTTGTAAATTGTAATCTGTAATTGACGTGTCCAATGTTACATATGTGACAATGGATGAACAAATAAACCAAACCGAACCAAACCAAACCAGTGAAAGTATAATGGTGCTGATTCTCAGAACTGATAAACTTATGTGATATATGATAGGTAATTGTCAGAAGAGAGTAAACAGCTGCAGGCCCATATAACTTTCACACAAGAATGTTTGGGACAACTGAAACAGGAAAGCACAGACGACAGGAAGATAATGGCGAACACAACACAAACAGTGTGGGAGTTACGAAGGTGAAGGACACAGATACAGGTTAGACTGACTGTCACGCGACTGAATTCTCTGTTAAATGTGTCCCTTTCTTGCACCGTTCAACTTGCGATACCGCAGTCATGAACCAAAACATTCAGTTATATAACATCCACTAACTCAGACAGCACCACAATATGGACCATACAACAATTATTAATACTTTCAAAATTAAACGTCATCGTCGTTACTGATGTGACCTATAAAACATTACAGCACACAATGTGTTAGACAGCAAATGTAGAGGCACTTGGTTGACATCTGGTCCAAAAATTACCTTGCACTCCACGACTATGGGGCCAGGAAAATTGTTCCAGCGTCGAAAGAATGTAGGTATGCAAACTAAACGAAACCGCCACACGCAAACAAGTAGAACACGCTTGTCTTGACAGGAGGCAGCCTGTCTAACGCACCACAACCAGCACAGCACTCACTCACTCTCTCTCTGTCTGCCGGACAGCAATCTGTTGCGCCACATACTCATTGCGAGGCAGAACGGAGGCTTGATGTGTCGGCGTAGATGCAACTGACATCTAGTAAGACGGCTCAGTAACTTCTTAATGTTATAGGCAATGGATCGATTGGTACAGCAGTTAAACCTGACAGCCAAAACGTGGGACTAGAAAATTACAGAATACGGTGGTTACGGTAATGAACCGCGCAGAAGGATTTCACACAAAATACTTAATTTTCTTGACATTCGTCTGAACGAAGGGGAGACAATATGTCTGTTTGTTTGGTTATTTAACGACGCCTTTTCAGCATTTAACGTATAAATTTTATGCCTTAGAACAGTAGCTAATTACACATGACAAATTAGGTACGACATGCAAGGAAGCGGTCGTGGCTTATTACAATTCACTATCGGAGCATTTGTCTTAACATTAACATATCAGCTTGTTACGCTGTTTCCGTACAGAGGTTCCGCCCTGGGACCTCCCAAATTAGAAAGAACGCTAAAATTGTCTAGCGCAATCTTCGATAAACAGCGCATTGAAGGATACACGGAGCCACATTACACAAAAGTCAATTATAAAGTGAAACTTCAAGACCCCTTACTTAGAAGTACGCGTCAAAAACCAAGATACGTGAGTGGTAATGACATGTGATTGGAGAGAAGCAGAAGCGATAGCCGTAATATTAAGGATTACATAAAATGATAAGGGGACCGCGGTAGCACAGTGTTTAAGGCGCTGTGCCACAAATCGTAAGGTCGATGGTTCGATCCCAGCTGGTGTCAGTGGATTTTTCATTCCTTCCGATCGCACTATGGCCCTGGGGTCGACTCAGCCTCTAACAGAAATGAGTACCAGGAGTATTTCTTGGGGGTAAAGGCTGCCGATTCGTAAGGCTGACAACCTACCACCATCCTGTGCCATTGTCACGAAATCTGGGAACCTTAATTTCCTGGAACCCTCTGGGCCTGTAACGCGACTGCTTTACCTTTTACATAAAAGGATATATTACTATTTAATTCTGTCTTTTACCTAAGGGTGGGGGCCGCGGTGGCACAGTGGTTAAGGTGCTGTGCTACAAATCGGAAGGTGTCTGGTTCGATCCCAGCCTTTTCATTGACATAAAATTCTTCCGATCGCACTATGGCCCTGGGGTCGACTCAACCTCTAACAGAAATGAGTACCAGGAGCATCTCCTGGGCGCAAAGGCGGCCGGTGCGTAAGGCTGACAACCTTACCACCATCCTGTGCCGTTGTTATGAAATCTGGGAGCCTTAACTTCCTGGAACCCTCTGGGCCACTCCAG
>Ga0123355_10013890_pt1 | contig 12555 bp, 12 predicted proteins | sample TergutEmb28metaG_3_FD_89872 | JGI IMG/M metagenome (GOLD analysis project Ga0123355, IMG submission 89872) | Embiratermes neotenicus P1 segment gut microbial communities from Petit-Saut dam, French Guiana - Emb289 P1 | ecosystem: Host-associated > Arthropoda: Insects > Digestive system > Gut ...
AAATTCCGCTCTGATCTTTCCAATCCTGAAATTGCTTCTCTAAGACTGTTCCGTCTCCTTCTCTCTATCGGCAGACGATTTTGCGCCTGAGCTACTGTCACTCCAAACATTTTACTACCCCATTTCTATTGCTCTGAATTATCAAGTATATTGCATCTGACTACAATGATAACACTTCTAACTGACTTTTTCAAGGCTTTTCTACAGGTTATGACGAGCTTTGACGATTCACTACTTAAAAAAACGATAAAAATTTTTTACTACTGTAACATTTAAGCTTGCACATTTTGACAAAGTTCGGTATACTTTTAGTAAGCTAAAAAATTGATAACTAAAAAATATATAATATATTACAAATAAGGTAGGGTGTCAAAACAATGAGAAACGTTTTGGTTATTGAAGATAATATGTTAATTAGTAACTCTTACAAAGCGGCCATTGATCATTTTCTTAAACTTGGCGTTAATGTGCTGCAAGCATACACTGCAGATGATGGGAGGATCAGGGCACGAAATGATTTGATCTCAGTTTTTGTCATTGATGTTCATTTACCAGATGGTGATGGGATTAAACTAGCAGAAGAACTACGAAAAGACTATCCGTTTACACCGATTATTATCGCTACAGATAAAAATGATCCAAATTTTATAGCCGCAGTTCATCAACGGATAAAGAACATTGCTTTTTTAACGAAACCATTTGAGATGAAAGCACTAATAGCTGAAATTCAATACGCGATTGCTATGCTTAATCAAACGGGAGAAAACAACTATTTGGTTGTGAAAATCGATAGCCTTTCGCAAGCGATTCCTGCAAATAATATTGTGAAAATCGAAAAGTGTAAAGGTGAAAGCAAATATGAAATACTATTATATGATGATCGTACCGAACGCTTTGAGAGAATATATTTCTACGCAGAGGATGTTGACTCGATTTTTAAAAAGTTCACTAATCCGCAAGATTTCATTCAATGCAACCGAGGCTGTATTATTAATAAAAGCCGCAAACTGTCCCTTGATAGGAAAAATAAGATTATCTATTTGAAACCTAATATAGCTGTAGACATTGGCGGCAAGAAATTTAAAGATGCCATTTATGATTTATTTTAAGGATAGGTGTGAGAAATGATGAATTACTTTTTAGAATGGTTGATGTTTGTACTGATCAACCTATTTGATGCTGCGGTTATACTTATCATCACCAATAACCTAACCATCGACCGATCAAAATTAGCCCCTTCTTTGTCGACCAGTCAGAAACGAGCATCAACGCTGAAGTCACTAGGGCTAATCCTTTTGTATGGATTTGCAATTGGAACAAAGCTTTACTTTTTTGAACAGGGGTATTTTCTTAGAACAGTCGGCATGCTTGCGATCTGGATATTAATTAAGTATGCGACGAAGGAAACTGTACGGAATACTTTTATTTTATTTGTTTTAGTGCATATTCTTGTTTTCCCTGTTCAAGCATTTTTTCTGTTTTTTTCTAGCTTGCTTCCTTTGGAATTTCTGCAACGATTTTTATTGACTGCAATATTGATTTTTGTTTTTATTAGTATAATAAACCGATTTTTATCTACTCATACAATTTTTATTTTTATTAAGGACACATTATCAGAACGTAGTCTAATGATAGTAGTAACAAGTTTATCTATTATGTCATTGGCACTCATAGGATTTTTTAATGACGGAATGTATCAATGGATTCTGATGATGGTAACCTTGTCGAGCATTCTCATTTACCTATTCACTAAAAATGCCTTAGAACATGAAAAAAATCTCGTAAGCAGGTTCACGATGTTGGAAATATGCTCGAAGGCATTAGATTTTTGGTTAACAGTACAAAAAATAGAGAAGAAATTAAAAAAGATTATGAACAAACACTTGAACAGCTCGGTTTTGATATTCCACAAGATCATTTTATTCCCGGAGAGGATAAAGAGAATATTATTGCTTTTATTGAGGGGAAGAAAGCGAAACAACTGCCAAAAATGAATCTTGTTCTTAATATTAATTATTATTATACACATGGTACAGTGCCGATGCCGATTATGATCCAGCTATTGGGGACCCTTTTAGACAATGCGATCGACACCAAAACAACGAAGCCTGTTTTGGTGGATATGGCAGTAACTAGCGCCATTCTAGAAATCAGTGTTTCTAATGCTAGCGAGAAAAAATCACCGACGGAAATCAGTCGAATGTTTAAAGAGGGAGTGACGACGAAAGAAGGGGTGCGTGGCTTTGGACTTGCAAATTTAAAACAGACAGTTGAGCAATATAGGGGTGAAGTAGTTGTATCATGTGTTTACAATGAAGCATATAAAAGTTATTACTTAACTTTTAAGGTTTTGATTAAGAGTTAAAAATAAAAAAAGCTTGCCCTGAAATTGGCAAGTTTTAATTATAATCCAAGTTTTGTGGGCAGTTGAGGTTCGCCTACTAGGACAAGTCCACTAGGTAATGATAGAGCAAGGACAGGTGCTACTGCAACTAAAAATGTTGCAACTTTTAGAATGAAATTTTTCTTCTTAGTCATATAATGACCACCTTTTCAAAAAGATAAAAACACCCCATTAAAATTTACCATTTTTACAGCAGTAAGTCAAGAATTTTCACATTTACGACTTAAACTATATGTGTTAAATCGGTAAAATGGGTCATTAAAGTCAAGTTTATTGCTATTTCCCTTAAAATCCGCTATGATAACTGAAAACATATGCCATTTTAAAGGGGGTGAAATTTGATGAATAAAGAGGTGAACCAATTAGCAAATCTTGAAAGGGAGAATCGAACTTTTAAGATTGAAGATAAAATGAAAGAATTGCAAGATCTCGTAGGTGAAGCTTTACTTCACCTGCATGTCGTGGTTGCTGTCCCCTCTAGAGACAAGCACATGCGTTTAATTTTTTTAGAGGATGAAGAATTATACACTATACAACAAAATAATGCTGATGCTTTAGCGCAGTACATTATGTACAATCTAGGCGCAGACATAGTTAGTATGTTTCATAAATTTGATGGAGTAGAAGAACGTGTTGATTACGTGATATTTTTACATGAATTTACGGCATCTGAAAAAAATGCAATTCTAGAAAAATTCATGCATTATAATGCAGATTTAAAATATTTTGAGCTATAGACATTAGGCAGGGACAACTTTATACGCCGATCTTTAGCTCCATTTAAATAAAAACTTACCAACTCGGTACGCATAAGGAAAATTATTTTCCGCTATTACGTTGAGTTGGTAAATTTTTGTATAACATCAATAATCTCTATGTTAAGCTTTAAAAATGAGTTTAATCAACACTTTGAAAAGTGCATAAAAATTTATATACATAATATATTCACTCCATCCCATAATTATCTTTTTAGTCATTATATTATATAAGTATAGTAGATTTTGCAGAAACAGCTTGAAGTGTTCGATATATAAAATTGGGTGGTGGATCATGAATAATTTTGGTGCAATTTTAAAAAAGATTCGAGAAAATCGAAATTTCACACAAAGAGGTGTAGCTAACGGTATAGTAAGCCCATCTCAGCTCTGCGAATTTGAAAATGGGGAAAGAGATATAAAGCTCTCAAAGTTTTATTGCATTCTTGAAAAAATAGGGGTTACTTTTGAAGAGTTCATACATATCGCAAATGATTATGAATTCAGTGGGTTTCAGCGTATTTTACATAAAGTATTAGAGTTGTACATAGCAGGGAATGAAAAAGCTTTAAAAAAATTCCTCCTAGATGAAGAAGCAAGGGAAGTAAGTGAAGAAGATATTTATCATGAATTAAACTGTCTTATGATAAAAGCTGCAATTGGAGAAATTGACAAAGATTTTGTCCTCTCTCAAAAAGAAAAGAACAGAATTTCAGATTACCTTGTATCAATTTATGATTGGGCTTATTATGAGTTAATTCTTTATACTAATGTGATGAGAGCACTTGATACATCGGTTATTAGGCAACTTTCAGAGACAGTATTATCATGTACAAAGTTTTACAGAGAAATTCCGAGAAATAAAAACTTAATGATCACTATTATGTTAAACACAATGATTGTTTTTACCGATCGCAAAGAGTTAGATTATGCAATTGAATTTAAGCAAGCTGCTGAAAGACTCCTTGGCGAATCGGATATATTTGAAAGAACAATGTTTTTATTTATTTCAGGTGTAATAGATTTTTACAAAGGGAAGCTCAAAGAAGGAAAGGAAAAAATGGAGGATGCAGTTGCTATTTTCAGTAAAGTAGGCAGCTTGGAACTAGCCAGAGATTATCAACAGAATTATGATGAGATTGTAAATTCTCTAGAAGAAAAATGAAAATTCGACATATAGAACACTTTTAAGAATTTTGATTTTGTATGATACAATGAATTGGGAGAAACGTTTCCTCGATTTACTAAATCCGCAACTTTAGTTAGTGGCGGGCGGAAAGGAGTGAAGTGATGATGAAAAAACCAGTTATCAAAGTTGTATCTAAAACAGCAAAATCTGTCATGGGAAATTCTTGTTATAATTGTGCTGTACAGAATTAAGCACATTTAGATTAAAATGACCACATTCTATATATATCTTAGAGTGTGGTTATTTCTTTTAAAGAGAGGAGTTTATATTATGGGTATATCTATAAAATGGGATATTACATATCGTTGTAATTTATTCTGTACACATTGTATCAAAGGTGATCAATTAAGCAATACAGCCAAAGAGCCATCTTTGGAAGAAGTTAAACAAATTATTGATAACTTGAGTGAGAAGAAAATTGATTATATTCATCTTCTTGGCGGTGAGCCAACTGTTAGAGATGACTTTATTGAAATACTGAACTATTTTGACGAAAAAGGAATTCCATTTGGTTTGAACACTAATGGACTTTTGATGGGAACGGACAGAATGCTAAACGCTGTAACTTCTCCAAAGAATTTTAAAAATATCATTTTTAGCATAGAAGCACCCATTGCTGAAGTAAATGATGAAATGCGGGGAAAAGCAGTGTTTGATAAGACTATTTCTAATTTGAAAAAACTAATAGCTTACAAAAAAGAAAAAAACTATGATCACTTCTATGTCACTATAAATACTGTAATTAGTAAAACAAACATGGATTATATTTTACCAATGATCAATTACTGTGTGGAACTCGGAGTAGATGAGTTAGTCCTTTTGCAACTTATTCCAGAAGGAAATGCATTAGATGCAAATATCACTTTATCATTTGATGATGAATTACACCTTGTAAATGAGATAGCTAGCGTATATTCCACTGTAAAAGATAAACTTAGAATTATCCCACGTTTTGTTAGACCATTGGCAGTTGACTATGCGAATGAAGTTTTAGAACAAGACTTTCCAGATATTGAGCATGGTTGCAATGCTGGGACTGAGTTTGCATGTATAACTAACTTAGGCGAACTTTACTCTTGTGATCGCTATATGGAAGCTACATTAAAGAAAAATACTCCTCAAGATTTATCATTAATACACAAAACTTTTGATGAGATATGGAGGAAAAATGAATTTACAGATATTTTTTCTGCCATAAACCAAGAAAGTTTTTATCAAAACACAGATCCGTGTAATAGTTGTAAACATTTAAAAGTAAGCTGTTGGCCATGCCCTGTAGAATTAATGAATAATATTGATGATGTGTATATGATGAAATCTTGTATTCAATATAACAAAATTATTCAAGAACATCACCTCAAAAACGACTGTGAAATAATCGTTACTGACAAAATTATTCGAGAGGTGGCTTCCGATGAAGAGGATTATATATTATTTAACACAGAAACTTTTGAAACAATTTCCTTAAATCAAGAAGCCTACTTGATATGGAATGAATTGCGTTTAATGGAGCAAATACAATATAATAAGGCAATTTCTTCAATAAGTGATAAATATTCTTTTGCTTTTTCATATGTAAAGGAAACCATTGATTCGCTAATTAATTTAAATTATCTTAGGGAGAAGGCTACATAATATGTATAAGGAACTATTCAAACTGTTTGCTCCTTTTAAAAAAAGGCAATATTTTTTGTCAGTAGCGGGAATTTTATTATATAGTTGCTATGCAATTGTTATATTTTCGATAAGTTATTTAGTTGATTACTTTGAGCAAGGGGAGTTTAGCAACTTTATTCGAATTGTATTAATATGTATTGGATTAGCTATCATCACCTTTCTGCTTGAAATGCTAAATAGCTATTGCTGGAAAAAAACAATAAATGAATGTATTAAGTATTTAAGATCTTTAGTTCTTAATGGTATTATGAAAAAAGATCCCATGTATTTCATTAAAAATCCAACTGGAGATATTTTATCAAAAATCATGAATGATGTTGTAATAGTAGCACAAAGCGCATCAATTGGAAGGCCAATGCTACAAATTAATTGTTCACGTGTTTTGATCGTTTTAGTAGCGCTGTTTATTCTGAACTGGATTTTAGCCATTATTGTAACAGTATCTATACCTTTATACTATCTGCTATTTAATCTATTGAATAAAGGGATACGAGCAGCAAGCAATGAAGAACGTGAAAAATTTTCTTTAATCCAAACAAATGTACAAGAAACCCTTGCTGCGATTGAAACCATTAAAATACATAAAAAAGAAGCATATATTCATCAAAAATCTGACGTTATTATGGAAAATCACCTTAAAAAATTTGATAAACTAAATCGTTATCAAAGCATAGGTTCAGGATTAACCAGCTTGTTTAGAGTTTTTTTACCTATCTTTATATTTTTAATAGGAATTTACCTTGCATTTATTGGACAGATATCAATAGGAGCATTAGTATCTTTTTATGCCTTTTTACCGTTTTTAACAGAACCTATTAATAATTTATCGGATTTTTATTTAGGTATGCAAACCACTGTTGGAATGTCAGAGCGTGTTATAGCGTATCTACGTGAAGATATAGTATTGGATGAAGCAAAGGAAATTTCATCAATATCGTCCATTTCATTTTCCAATGTTAGCTTCCGTTATCATGATGAAGCTGATTATATTCTCAACAATTTTAATTTAGAATTAAACAAGGGAGATAAAATTGCGATACTAGGGAAAAGTGGTTCAGGTAAAAGTACTCTGCTGAAGATTATGATTCGCTTTTTGGTGCCGACTGAAGGTTATGTCAAAGTGAATGGAATAGATTTACAAGAAATTAATACATCAAGCTGCTATTCTCGCATTGCATTGCTTCAACAAAATCCCTTTCTTTTTAGAGATACAATACTTAATAATATCACCTTTGGTGATGATTACAGTAATGAGCAAATACAACATGCAATTGAGCAGGCAAATATTTCCTCTTTACTAAATAAATTTTCCAAAGGACTTCATCATCAAATAGAAGAAATCGGAAAAAATTTATCCGGTGGAGAGCAACAGCGGTTATGTTTGGTGCGTACCTTGATTCGTGACGCAGACTTACTGTTACTTGATGAACCTACCTCTGCTTTGGATGAAAATAACGAACGCTTATTAGTTGAAAATCTTTCAAAACATTTAGAACAACATGACTGCATTTTTGCAGTGGTTACTCATAGAAAAGAAATATTAAACATCTGTAACAGAGCCATATTTTTTAAGAATGGTCAGGCATATTTTTTTAATTTAAATGAGCATGAGCAACGAGACACATTGCTTTCATGGATGGAGGAAGACTAATGTTGCAAGAATATATTAAAAACATGGGCTTTTTCGGAGAAATGAGGGTTCAATATGATCGAATTAATGCAATTACCATTACGAATGGTATTGTAACAGATTATAGCTCTCAAACAAATTCTGGTTCATATTTTAGAATGTTAAAAGATAATTATTGGCTTATGAAATATACTCACAAAACAGATAACCTTTCATTGCAAAAACTCGTGAATCATGCGATTCACGAGGCTAAATATTTATCGAGTCCTATGCGATCAGGTAAAATCAATATTTCTTTAGATGAAGCTGCAACACATGAAATAGTAATTCCTAGTAAATGTGTAGTGAATAAAGCTTATTTATCAGAAATTGTTTATTGTTTTAATGATTACATAAGTAAAAATTTTGTGGACTTAGATCAATATCAACTATCTATTTGGATAAACCAAAAAGAAAAAAATCTTGCGGTTACTACTGGATCTACGCTGCATAGCTCTATACCTGAATCTACGCTATATGTGAAACTTTCTATTGGTGAGGAAGAGTTAGAAGAATCCTTTTACGAGCAAAATGATCCTTCCTTTTTTTTAAAAAGATATGAAAGTATTTGTCATAGTATTAGTATGCTATATGAACATTTGAAAAATAAAAAAAATGCCATCGCTATAGATGACTCCTATGTACCGTGTGTTTTGGCACCTAAAATGACTAGCAAAGTTGTTCATGAAGCAGTAGGTCATCAACTGGAAGCTGATTTTGCTTTAGATACCTACCCTGATTCAGCTCTGCTTCACGTATCATCTGCTATTTCGACACTTAATGTTGTAGATTATGCCCATACCTCCTTCGGGCAATCATGCCCATATCCTATTTACATTGATGATGAGGGTGTCACAGCAAGAGATTCCTATTTGATTAAGGATGGGCGATTCTGTTCTTACATGACAAATAGAGAAACAGCAGCCTTGCTTAATGCTTCTTTAACAGGAAATGCTCGAGCGGCGAGTTATCAGCATGAACCATTAATACGTATGAGAAATACAGCCCTTCTTCCATCGGAGAGTTTAGCAAATGAAATGATTTCATCTATAGAAGATGGGTATTACTTAGTAGATGGAAGCGATGGAAATGGAGATATAAATGGAGAGTTTGCATATCAAGTTAGTATTGCATATCGAATTAAAAACGGCATAATTTGTGAGAGTATAAAAGACTGTATGGTTTGGGAAAGAAGTTTAGATTTTTTAAATTCTATTAGTATGATAGGTAATGATTTTAAATGGTATGTCTCGGAGTGTACAAAGCTGCAGCGGGTCACATTATCATCTGGTGCACCCACGATCAAGGCAAACCTATATATTGGAGGGATTCCTTAATGGAGAAAGGTTTTTGCTTACAATTTAACTCTCAAGGTTTTTGTCTTTGTAAAAGCCCAATGATTAATGACTCTTTCTTAGATGTGCAGAAGTCTCAAGCTTTAGATGTTTTCAGTCATTTTTTTTCATATATTCAATCTGCCTATCCTTATATTGTGATTTATCGTATGTTTTATTATTGTGCACCTCATCACAAAGTTCAAATATATTTTTTTGAAAAAAAAGGAGGAGAAATAGGCACTTTAACTTTCTTCGAAAAAACGTATAGATCATTAAATAAATTGCAAACATCTATCAACCAAGACTTTGTAAATTTCTCTAACTAAATGACACACACCAGAATGATGCGCATGCTTTAGTACAGTACATCGAATTTAGGTGTAGATATAGTTTAGCGTGTTTTATAAACTTGATCGAGTAAGAGAGTGGTCAAGGCCGAGAACTGTCGGCTTATAGCTCTTTCCCTGTGCCCTTTGACAATTGGGGGATTCAAAAATTTGGTAAAACTTGCGATTTTTTTACTATTGACAAGGGCATTACATAAGAGGAGAGTATTAACATTCTACTTTATTGTATTAAATAAAAGATGAAGGTTTAAGAAGAAAGTAACAAGAAAGTAACCTCTGAAGCTCTTGTCTATCAGGGAATGGAGTTTTCGAGAGGCTATTTTGTTAACATGGAGGTAATATAGTGGAACAAGATAAAACTCAATACATTCTTAAATTGGGAATGGTGAAATTTTTATCAGGTTTTGTTGGTTATTTATATGATATTAGCGTCGTTATTTATCTGTTTTCTGAAAGAGGCTCTACGGCAATGCTAAGCGGTTTTTTTATATCAAGAATACTTCCAGCGCTTTTGATATTATTCACAGGAATTACCATAGACAAATATGATAAAAAAAAATTGCTTATGCTGACATATTTGATTCGGATTGGGCTTTTTATTTTATTGTTTACTCATAAAAGCTATATAGCGATATTCGTAACGACATTCATGTTAGGTATTCTAGATGAATATGAATATAATACTTTTAATGCTTTAATACCAAAACTTTTTACAAAAGAGAACTTGATAAAAGTTTCATCTATTTTTAATGTTATTGATTCAGCTTCTATGATCATGGGACCAATAATAGCTTCAGTATTGATTATGTATTCTGATGTTAGTAAAAGTATTATAATTAATATTTTTACTTCTTTCTTAATTACCTTTTTGTACGTATCGATCAGGCTACCAAAAACTATTTCAAATACCACGAAAGAAGATAGGGCAAAAGTGAAATGGCATGGATTTAAAGTGATTTTTCAAGATAAAAACATAAGAGCTATAACTATTAAGTGGATTTGTTTTATGTTTGTTATAGGACTCACATCACCATTAGAAGTTATGATGATTGAAAATGTTCTGGGGGAATCAGCAGAGCTTTACGGAGTTGGAAATGCAGTATTTGGATTAGGAATGTTGTTGTCTTCTTTTTTAGTGTTAAAATTGAATAAAAAATTAACATCTTATTGGATGATAACAGTAGGTTTTCTGATTTCAGTTTTCGGGTATTTTATCATTGGAGTTTCACAAAATATTTTAACTTTTTTTACAGGACTTTTTTTAATTGGTTGGACAGCTTCATTTGCTCCTATTGGGTTTAGAACCTCAATACAAGTATATGGAAGTGAAAACAAATTAGGCAGGATTTTCTCCACTAGTCGATTCTTGGTTATATTTTCTCGTATCATAGGAACATCAATGATTAGTGTAGCATTAGTACATTTTTCTGAAAGATTGTTATATGTTTTTGCATCATTTTTTTTATTATCCCTTGTTATCATTGATACTACAACACTGACAAAATCTTGAAAACTAGTTTGTTTCAGATGCAATAGATTTTCACAGAGAAAAACTCAAAGAAGGAATTGAAAAAATGGAGGATGCAACAATATGTAAAAGAAATTATTGATTCACTAATTATTCTAAATTACCTTGGAAAGAAGGCTTCGTAATATGTATAAAGAATTATTCAAATCATTTGCTCCTTTTAAAAAAAGACAATACCTTTTGTCATTGATGGGAATTTCACTATATAGCTGTTATGCAGTCGTTATATTCTCTATTAGTCATTTAATTGATCACTTTGAACAAGGGCAATTTAATAATTTTGTGAGAATTGCGTTGGTGTGTATTGGATTAGCCATCATCACCTTTATACTTGAAATCATCAATGGTTATTACTGGAAAAAAACAGTCAATGAAAGTATTAAGTATTTAAGATCCTTAGTTCTTAATGGTATTATGAAAAAAGATCCTATGTATTTTATTGAAAATCCAACTGGAGATATCTTGTCGAAAATCATGAATGATGTTGTAATAGTAGCACAAAGTGCATCAATTGGAATGCCAATGCTACAAATTAATTTTTCACGTATTTTGATCGTTTTGGTAGCACTATTTATTTTGAACTGGGTTTTAGCTCTTATTGTAGCAATATCTATACCTTTATATTATCTACTATAGGAATATACCTTGCATTTATTGGGCAGATATCAATAGGAGCATTAGTATCTTTTTATGCTTTTTTACCCTTTTTAACAGAACCTATTAATAATTTATCGGATTTTTATTTGGGTATGCAAACTACGATTGGAATGTCAGAATATCTACGTGAAGATATAGTATTAGATAAGGCAGAGGAAATTTCATCAATATCGTCCATTTCATTTTCAAATGTTAGTTTTCGTTATCATGATGAAGCTGATTATGTTCTCAGCAATTTTAATTTAGAGTTAATGAGTGGAACATCTCAAGCGACAGCATTAGCAGCAGGTTATATAGCTCTGATTAGGGATTATCATATCAGAAATGATGTTTCACTAAGCAATGAGGATATATTTGGCATGTTACAGTATTTAGATTCAAATGAGAGACAGGATGTAGATTACTTATCACCTTTTCGTTTTAGCTTTGATTAACAATGTTATAACCACAAGCCACCATTATGATGAAATATATTCTCATATAAAATAACAAGCAACAGGATTGAAGAATTTGATTGAATTATTTTCTTCGTCCTGTTGTTTAGTTTTTAAATTCTTAAAAAGTGCATCAAATTTCCGAGAAAAATTCTTGGAAATTAAGTATACATTCTTGCTTTTTGAGCATACTTTATATTGACGGATGAAAACTATTTGACAAAATTATAAATTTGTCATATAATAGCTATACCAAAGCTGTGCGTTTTGGTATCTTGATTTCGTCAAGAAAACAGTATATAAAAGTTCCGTGATTTGTTATTAGTCTATATCCAATCATTTGGCGATGATCGCAAGTATCAAACCGCCCATGACATAGGTAAAAACAGTATATAAAAAATTTCCCATTACAACATGAACCTCCTTTCATCAAGATTGGCTGATAGGCAATTGCGAAAGTCAAAAGCCTTGATGTTCCGTGCTTTAATTTGTAAGAAAGCAAAAAGCTCCTTACCGAATATGGTATAATTGAATTGCTAAACACAATCATCACCATAT
>Ga0123355_10013892_pt1 | contig 12554 bp, 14 predicted proteins | sample TergutEmb28metaG_3_FD_89872 | JGI IMG/M metagenome (GOLD analysis project Ga0123355, IMG submission 89872) | Embiratermes neotenicus P1 segment gut microbial communities from Petit-Saut dam, French Guiana - Emb289 P1 | ecosystem: Host-associated > Arthropoda: Insects > Digestive system > Gut ...
TATTTATCACAAGTGAATGGCCGCTTATTTCGGAGGTGCAAGAATGCACACAGAAATAAGCAACCCCATGGACTATACCGCAGCATTCTATATTAGATTAAGCAAGGAGGATGACAAAGAGCAAGAAAGCGAAAGCGTAACCAATCAGCGCAGATTATTGGCAGAATTTGCGCAAAAGCACCGCCTAAGTATAATTGGCGAATATGTGGACGATGGCTACAGCGGCACGAGTTTCGACCGCCCCGACTTCAAGCGCATGATTGCCGACATTGAGCAGGGCAAAATCAACATGGTGCTCACGAAAGACATGTCGCGGCTTGGGCGCGACTACATTCAAACAGGACACTATCTCGAACGGTTTTTCCCCGCCAACAGTGTGCGCTATATTTCCCTGCTGGACGGCATAGACACAGGCATTGATAGCACGGCCAACGACATCACCCCATTTCGCGCCATCATGAATGACATGTACGCGAAGGACATCAGCAAAAAAATCACCAGCGTGAAGCGCGACAAGCAACGCCGGGGCGAGTTCATCGGCTGGAAGCCACCGTATGGCTATCGCCAATCGCCGCACAGCAAGAACGTGATTGTCCCTGATGATGAAGCGGCAACAGTCGTACGCCGTATGTTTGAGTTGGCTTTGACTGGCGTGTCATGCCGTCAAATTGCCGCACAGCTCAATGATGAAAGCATCCCGCCACCCGCCGTTTATGCCAAACTCACCCCCACAAAAACTGGGCCCTATTCAGGGCAATGGGCGACCGAGCGCGTCAATGCCACATTAAAGAACGAAGTCTACATCGGCAATATGGTGCAGGGCAGGCAGCGCAAAATCAACTACAAGATAAAAGAATGCCGCAAAATGCCGCCCGAAGAATGGGTGATTGTGGAGAACACGCACGAAGGGCTTGTTTCGCGTGAAGTGTTCGACAAAGTGCAACGCTTGATCGAAAGCCGCCAACGCACCCGCAGCCGTACTTACGATTACTTGCTCAAGGGTATTATTTATTGTCATGAGTGCGGCTATCCGCTGGGGGTTATCAACCGCAAGTCGGGGGAGCGGGAGTTGCTGTATTTCGTTTGTCGCACGTATCAGCGATTCACAAAAGAAAGTGCTTGCACCTGCCATTGCGTTCGCGTTGAAACGATTACAAGTGTTGTGTTAGAACAAATCAACGCCTTGTGCCGTGAGTATCTCGACCGAGATAAATGTGCTGAAGTTGTGGCCAAACGGCAAGACGATAGCCCAAACCGCGAGAAAGAGCTTGCCGCGTTGCAAGCACAAGAAAAAGCCCTCACGGTGAAGCTCGACAGCATTTACAATGACAAGCTTGCGGGGGTGCTGGACGACACGGACTTTCAGCGGATTTACGGCGGCATCAAAGAACAACGGCAACGGTTGCAGGGACAAATCAAGCGGCTACAAAGCAACGCGCCGCCGCCCGCTCCACCAGAAAAAAGAGCGCAGGAACTGGTTGAACGCTTTCTTTCCAGCACAGACACGAACCGCGAATTGCTGGTTAGCTTGATTGAACGCATCGAGCTAACTGAAAGCAAGGAAACCCTTATATACTGGCGTTTTTCGCAACTTTCACAATAGTTTTCTTTTTGCATTAGGCGTGGAGCTACGTATCACGCATTGAGAAAAAGGCACTGCTTGGACTGCAAAAGGCGATGAAGGGATAATTTAAATAATCAAACCCCGAAAATTTTATGCTTTCGGGGCTTATTTGGGTTATTATTGGGCAAAGGTCTGTTAGGGTGTCTGCCACACCATCAAAGTAGAATTTAAATGCCTCGTTGGCGCGGAAAATTCAGTCATATTCCCTAAGCCTCACTTCATACATATAGCAAAAACGAGGTGATCCGATGCACCAGACATACCCCTTCCAACTCATGCCGCTACCCTATGCTGCCGATGCTTTGGAACCGCATATCGACGCCAAAACAATGCAGTTGCACCACGACCGCCACCTGAAAACTTACGTAAATAATCTCAACGCTGCGTTGGAAGACTGCCCGCCCTTACAAAACTGCACGCTACGGCAATTGCTTTTGCGCGCCCGCGATATCGAAATATTGCGCAACACAGGTGGTGTTTTCAACCACGAATTTTTCTTCAATGGGCTGACTCCCGGCGGGCGGCCACCCACAGGCTTGCTGGCCGAGCGAATCCAGCGCCGCTATGGGGGAGCCGTGGAATTTCAAGCGCAGTTCAAGGCAAAGGCTCTGGAACTGTTTGGTTCCGGCTACACCTGGCTTTGCTGCAACCGACACAGACAGCTATGCATCGTTAACACCCAAAATCAGGACACCCCCTTATCGCAGGGACTTCGTCCACTTGCCTGCATTGATATATGGGAGCATGCTTATTATCTCAAGCATTACAATGTTCGAGCCGATTATGTTGACGACTGGTTCCGCGTAGCGGATTTTGGCCGCGCTTCGCAGCTATATGATGGCTCGCTTTAGAGTGCTCGCAATACAAAAAAGCTCCCGCTGCTAGCAGGAGCTTTTGATTTTTATGCTTCGCTGTCTCGTTTGCGGCCCTTGAGCAAGAACACCAGACCAATGCCAGCACCCAGCGCCAGCACCACCAGAATCACCGGCCATAGATAAGAATCACCTGTTTGCGGCGGTCTTACAAAGCCGGGAGGTTCGCCGGGTTCATCGGTTTCATCGCCCGTGTCGGTACATGGAGGACATTTCGCCTCACATTTATCGCAATCGCAGCTCCTGGGGCAGCAATGCGCCCATCCGATATAGGTCAGCACCGGCAACAAGGCGACGATCGCCCAGGCAGGCAACGTGCTAACCGCAATCCCGCCGGCAATCACACCTCCGCCAATGACCGCACCACCAATGATTGCGCCGCCGATGATTGGCCATCTCCACCATGGGTCGCCCAAGGTTCCGGTGTCGCCTGGCTGGGTAGTGGTTTCGCCGGGTTGCGTTGTGGTTTCACCAGGCTGGGTCGTTGTTTCGCCCGGTTGGGTAGTGGTCTCACCAGGCTGCGTTGTTTCGCCGGGCTGCGTGGTGGTCTCTCCGGGCTGCGTTGTCGTGGGTCGGGGTCTTGTTTCAACGCGATCACACTCGACCACAAAGGTCAATGTTGCATTATAGGTCAGGCGGTTGGCTTCATGGCTTGCGACACCAATCGGGGTGTCATACAACGAACCACAGGGGCCGCTGTCGTCCATGAACGGCCATTCCCAACGCAGGATAAATGCCTCGGATTGGCCTACTCCCAGCGTACCGCCAACATGCACCACGCCGGCAGGCATGAGGCTATTGGGCGTGGCGGTTGGCGTGATGGAGGCATTGTTGAGCACACCGCCGGTTAACCAATACCGGATTGGCGGCATGTATTGCGGGTTCGAACTGGCTGCGCTGAGTGAAAACCACCAGTCAATTGGCACATTGCAGTCGTTGTGCAACGTGAAGTGATATTCGCCATAGGAGCCCGGAGCCAAATGCCCGCCACTGAGTTGAAAGAAATCCAGGTTGTAGTTCAGGTCGTTAGACCAATCCAGGCCGGTGTGATCTTCCGTTATGGAGGCAAACGGTGGCCCGGGCAGGAATGACAGAGGCATTAACCCGCCCCGCGCCTGCATGCTGATTTCCGTGGCCTGCGCCGCTATGGGCACCGCTGTGAGAATCAGCGCAACCGCCAGCAATATTCCCAGCGCGCTTATTATTTTTTTCATAATGATCAAACCCCTTCATGGTTTCATTTGCAACGCTCAAGTTCACGCACCGGAGTGCGCAAAGTTCAACGTTGCTCCCGCCCCCGCCCGGGGTTACCGGGCAGGGGCAAAAGCTAGGTTAAGTCAATTAGTCGACTTGGACGGCTTCAATAGCGAGAGTGGCCACAGGCACTGTTACCACGCCAGCCGCAGCAGCAATACCAGCAGTGGTGCAGTCATCGCAACCGGTTGCCGCGCCAATCGCCCATTCCCAACCAATATTCAGGGTACCGAATGTAAGCGTGGCACCAGCAGCAACATTGACCGTGAATGTAAGCGCACCGCCATTAGCAGCAATATTGGGAGCAGAAATCACGTTGGCAACGCCGTGAGCGGTTTCCAAGGCAGTAGTGAAAGCTGCCAGCGCGCCAGCTTCAGCGACAAGGCCGTTCCAGTGGGTGGCGCAAAGTACACTGACATCGAAGGTAGCCGCAGTATCGATCGTTATGGCAATTTGTGCAGTAACATCGGAGGCGTTCTGGATGTCGGGCAATCCGGAAAGCGCAGCTATCGTACCGGGAGCGAAGTTATTCGCTTCCGGGTCTGCCTGCCAAGAATTGTTGGCATTGGCACCTGTGCCCGCCGGGGCAGAAGGGGCACCAGTCCACTCAACAATCTCGAGTGTAAGCGGCACGTTAATAGCTCCTGGGGTCGCGATGTCTTGGTTAGAAACCAAAATCGACCAACCCGCAACAGTTGCATCTGCGGTAATGCCGGTGACTTCGGAACGATACCTTGCCAGTGTGGTGTTCCCTGCGAACAGAGTTGCGCCAACCATGGCCAACACAAGCAGCATCAACGCGCTGCGCAGGAATACGCTTTTCTTCTTCATAAGTTCTCTTTCCTCCAGTTTGCATAATTAATTATGGGTATGTCGAAAGGGTCAACGGTTTATTCGTTTTCCGGCTCGCCTCCTTCTTCAACAATTTTTCCTTTGGACCTTGAAAATACTTTGCGCAGGGAGTCCCAGCCGAACATCAGCGCCAGCGGGATTGCAATCACAACCACCGTTACCAACGGCTGCCCAATAAAGCGGACCACCCTGCCTCCTCCGGAAATGTTGCGCACAATCAGCCCCGCAACCCGTGCTTCGGGCACCGGAGACGAATCCTGCACATTGTTTGCGTCGCCTTGTGTAATGTATAGCCTCGCGCCGTTGTCATCGGAATCAACGCCGATCACGCGGTGCGTAACTATTATGCCTCTGGGGTCGTAAAACGCGATGATATCGCCCCGGCCAATCGTTGATGGGTCAATTTCGCGCATCACCAGCAGGTCGTTTTCGTGGATATCGATCAGCCCGTCATTCCAGGCGGGGTCCCAGTTTTGGTGACCTTCGCCCGGCGCCCGCATGGAGCCTGTGTCGACAATCAGCATTCCCCTGCCAAATATCGTGGCTACTTCGTATGGATTGAGGAATGTTCTTATTGTAATGGTAATATTAACAACCACAATCGGCAGCAGTAAAACACACAGCACAATGCCGATAATGTTTGCAATCAGGCTGGATTTTGATTTCCCTTCGCGCATGAAATTCTCCTTCGCTTCCAACATTTAGCTTTTTTTGTTAAAGCCAAGCACTTAATCTGGGAATAACCCAAATCATTATAACACATAACATTTCGGAATGCAAGTACTTTTTTTGTGAATGATGACTTTTTTTTATTTCCACTTGACAAATGTCGTCAAAGCTGTTATACTGTATAAGTTCTGCCGAAGACAGCCGGTGCCGCGGTGCAAACCGCCGGATAAATCCAGCCGAGGATAGAGCACGAATTGTTAATTGCCAATTGTTAATTGCTAATTAAGGCTTGTGCTTTCCTGTTTTGGCAGGAAAGCTCATTTTTATTTTCCGGAGGTGAAAACACACATGCCAAGCGCAACAATCCTGGAGCAAAAGAAGGCAGCTGTAGCCGCTCTTGCCGAAACCCTGCGCGGTTCCGTCACTGGCGTGCTGGTGGAGTACAAAGGCATCAGCGTAGCCGACGACACACAACTGCGCCGCGACTTACGCGAGGCCGGCATTGAGTATCACGTAGTGAAAAACACGCTGCTAGAACTCGCCGCCAAGGAAGTGGAGCTGGAAGGCCTTGACTCATTCCTCTGTGGCACAACGGCTCTGGCGACCAGCACAGAAGACTACACCGCAGCGGCACGCATCTTGTCGAAGTATGCTGCAACGAGCAAGAGCTTCAAGATCAAAACCGGTTATCTTGATGGCAAGGTCATTGACAGCGCGAAGATCGACGCACTGGCAAAACTGCCCACGCGCGACATTTTGCTGGCCACCGTCTGCAACGCCTTCCAAGCGCCTATCGCGGCATTTGCCCGCGCAATGCAGGCCGTTGTCGACAAAAGCGGCGAGGTTATTGAAGCCGTTGCTGAAGCCGCAGAAGCCGTGGTGGAAGCCGCAGCACCCGCAGAAGAAACTGCACCCGAACCCGCGCCCGCAGAGGCGTAACAACTAACATCATTTAAACAATTAGGAGGAAGAACTTATGGCATCCGAAGCGATTCAAAGCATCATTGAAACCTTGAAAGGCCTGACTGTGCTGGAACTTTCCGAGCTGGTGAAGGCTGTTGAAGAAGAGTTTGGCGTGTCCGCAGCAGCAGCTGTGGCCGTGGCTGCCCCGACCGACGGCGGCGGCGCTGCCGAAGCCGAGCAAACCGAGTTCGATGTCGTGCTGAGCAAAGCCGGCGCGAGCAAAATCCCGGTTATCAAAGTTGTGCGCGAACTCACAGGCCTTGGCTTGGCTGACGCGAAAAAACTTGTTGACGGCGCGCCCGCGACCATCAAAGAGAAGATTTCGAAAGACGACGCGGAAGCTGCGAAAGCCAAGCTGGAAGCCGAAGGCGCGGAAGTGGAAATCAAGTAAGTTCTCTTACACAAAAAATGCACAGCAGGTTGCGGCCTGCTGTGTTTTTGTTTATGGAATTGGAAATATTTTCTTGACAATTTGTCGAACAGTGTGGTAAAATGCTGTAAACGGGGAAAGGAGTCGATATGATGGGCAAGCGGGAATGGCTACCTGAAGATGAGTATGATTTTGATCCAAATGATCTTGCAGAGGTAGCGATAATTGCACCAGAAGGGCCTGAGTTACCTGAAGGAGCTATAAGAGAACCCCATCTGCACTTACTTAAAGAGCTCCTTAAAGCTCAGGTAGAGGAGAAGTTAAAGACAGCGGAGTTAGCTGACTCAAAACGAATTTCCGACCAAGTCAACATCAAACTCCTTGACGAAATGGATTTCGATGAACTTAGCACCATTTTGCATGATTTAAAATTCATCTTCAATTTTTGCCCACCCATTCGCAAAGCGAACGACAATAATGATGTAAAAATTACGGGTGTGGAATCTGGCTCTATCTGGATATATCTTGGGCTAACCACCGCCGCGCTTACACTTTTGGGTAAGCTGATGCACATATCATTTAAGTTTATGCACGACATTATGTTTTACAGGCAGCAAATGGAACGCCTTAAGACGCAGAAAAACTCCAACGAAATGATAGAAGCGCTTAAACCGATTGTTGCTTTGCAGGCCAACATGTTCGCAAAGCAGTTCAATGCGGAGGAGGCGCTCGGCATGGACAACGAAGAGGAAGTGAAAACCGCGAAAGCGATAGAGTTAATTAGTAAGTTAGTTGAGCATAATATAGCTTTCCAGCCATCTGTTAACACAACAAAAGAGGTAAGCGATGCATTTCCAAAGCTGGAGGCGTTCCAAGATATTGTGAAGTTTATGGGCGGACCAAAATCTTTCCCAAAGCTCAACCCGCCCAATGAAGACGAGGCCGAATAACCACCCAAGCTCCTTCCGCATATGATAAACCATATGGGGGGAGGGGGTTTTGCTATGCCCATGGCACAGGCGGAACAGTGCTGTTTTCTCCGCACCAACACGGCGGAGGGCTGCATTACACACCTGGCGGATCTTTGTGCACCGGAAGACGGCTGGCGCATTATCTACATAAAAGGCGGGCACGGCGGCATGGCGGCCGCGTTGCTTGCCACATTGGCGGAGCAGGCAAAAACGCGCGGCGAGCCAATTGAATCCTTTTGGGATGCCCCGGGCCGCGAGCGCCGTTGCGCTATCCGGCTGCCGGAGCGCAAGCTCGCCGTGGCCGACGCGGAGCTGCCTTGGCCGTTGCACGCGAAACTGCCAGGGGCCGGGGAGGAACTGCTTTCGCTCGACTTGTGCCGCGACAACGCCATGCTGCGTGAACAACGCGAGGAGCTGCGGCAGCTCTTCGCGGCATGGCAGTGTGAGCAACAGCGTGCCGGGCGGTTCCTGCGCGCGGCGCGTGCCATGAAGCGCGACATGGCCTTTGTGGCGGGAGAAACCATTGATATCGCTAAAATTGAGCGCTTCGCTTCGCGCTTCGCAGCGCGGCGTTTTCCGGCGCCAAACGGCCGCGTGGGCCGGGAATCTCGCCGGTTTATGACGGCGATCACCGGGCAGGGCCTGCTGCTGCGCCGCAGCGTGCTCTGCGAAGTTTGCAGCGAAGCTGTGGTGCTCGAAGACGAGTACGGCGTAGCCGCTCCCCTGCTGTGGGAGCTTGTGCGGGGCTACGCACTGGGCAATGGGTTGGATATCATCAGCAGCCCGTGTTTGCTGTATCCAAATGGTGAGCCCGAGCACCTGATCGTACCGGAACTGGGCCTAGCCTGCGTGACCGCTAACCGACGACACCCGATCGACTTCGACGACGCGCGGCATATACAGGCCTCTCGATTTTTTAACAAAGACGCCTTGCGCGAGCACCGTTGCCGCCTGCGCTTTTGCCGCCGCACCATGCGCGAACTGCTTGTTGAGGCCTACCAGGCGCAGGACAGCGCAGAAGCTACGCGCACCGCTATTGACGCAATTTATGCCGGGGCGGCGGTGCCGGGGGCGGTAGAGGAAGTGGCGGCGGGGTTGTTTGACACTTTATAAAAAACAACAGAGCAGGGTAGCACCTGCTCTGTTTACTTATTCACTTCGGGGTTTTCAGTTCTGCCTAAGAGGTAGTCTACGGAACAATCAAGGTAATCGGCAAGTTTGGTCAAGTGATCTAACTGCGCCGGTTCCCTTACCTTGGCCGCCCATTCATAGACAGTTGCCTGCGGGATTCCGGTGTCTTTCGCTATTCGATAAGCAGTCAAACCACGCACCTGTAAGATTTCAACAAAAATTTCGAGAAACAATTGTGCAATCCTCCAACATTATGAAAAATCAGAATAAACGCTTGACTATTCTGAAATATCAGGTTATAATAATATCCATAGCTCAGCGCTATCGTGGCTGTCCATCCAATGGACGGCAGAGATTTCTATTGTATCACAAGGAGGACACGATGTCAAACGAAATCACCGAACAGGAACGAAAAAAACTGGCGCAAGATCTTGCTGAAGACTTGGCAAACTGCTCGCTGGAGGAGCTCCGGTATTGGTTTCGCATGCTGCAAGCCGCAAAAAATGACATGCGAGGAAATTAGAACACCAGGATAATTCGAACTCAGTTTGCGATTGACAACCCCGAACATTTGTGATATAATCTGCGTATCAAATAAATGGGGAGATTATATTATGACCAACGCAATCTGGTTCATCTCGTACAAGCTGAAGAAAGACGCGTCCGTGCCGGAATTTTTGGCGGCGCAAGAACAATGCAGCAACGAGGTTTTGTCGCAGAAGAAGGGCTTCATTTCCTGGCAAGTGCTTCGCAAGGGTGACACGTGGGTCGATTTGGTAACCTGGGAGACCATGGAGGATGCCATCGCTGCCGAAAAAGGCGGCGACAAGGATCCTGTTGCCGCGAAGTTTTATTCGTTTCTGGACTTCAAGAGCATGAAGATGCAAGCTTATTCGGTGGAGAGAAGCTACTAAAATGAACAATGAGACCGTAAAGCAATATGGACTAGACGCAGGCGCGCGCGTGGTCGGTATCGCTACCGCCAAGGATTTTGGCTTGGCACCCGAAGGTTTTAAGCCCACAGATGTGTTGGAGGGCTGCCGTTCCGTGGTGGTTTTGGGGATTCCGTCTCCGCCGGAAGTCTTAAATGATACAACCGAATATACCGCAAGCCGCAATGCAATGCTCACGGCAATGACCAATACTGCAAAAGAAGTAGCAAAACAAATAAAGGCCAATGGGCACAAGGTAAAAGTCATCAGTGCAGCGGGCGGCAAATGGGTGGAGGGCGATGGAAGAAAAGAGCAATTCGGACACATTTCTCTGAAGCATGCCGCAGAAATCGCTGGGCTTGGCGTAATTGGCAAAAATTATTTGCTTACAAATCCGCAATACGGCAATTTGCTATGGTTGAGTGCTATTCTTACGGATGCAGAGCTAATGCCGGATGAAAAAGCGGAGTTTACCATGTGCGATAACTGTAATAAGTGTGTCGAGGCCTGCCCTGCGGGAGCATTGGGCGATCTTGCCTTGTTCGGAAAAAAAGGCTGCTCCCAGTTTTTTAAAATAGAAAACAGAAAATTTGTAATCAAGTGTTTTTTATGCCGGAAGGTGTGCCCATATCGCTTTGGCAACTTCGCATAATTATCCAAGTTTTTCCAACAACTTCGCATAATTTTCCAATTTCATCTCCTCTGCACGCGCCGTAGGGGAGATATTTGCGCGTTCCATCGCGGCGATCACTTGCGATTTTTCCAAGCCCAAGCCCGCGCTGATGGCATTGGCGGCAGTTTTTCTGCGCTGCCCAAATGCCGCGCGAATCAAGCGAAAAAATGCTGCTTCATCAACTTCGAATGGCAGTGTTTCGCGGGGAATGAGCTGCAGCACGGCGCTGTCGACATTCGGCGCGGGGAGAAAGCTCCCCCGGCCGACACGAAAGAGCAGACGCGCTTCTGCGTAGTACTCCACCGCTGCAGTAATAGCTCCACAGGCGCGGCTGCCCATGGGGGCGCACAGGCGCTCGGCGGCCTCCTGCTGCACCATGACAGTGATGGCTTGGAAAGGCAACCGGCTCTCAAGCAGATGCATGATCACCGGCGAGGTGATATAGTACGGCAGATTCGCGCAAACATACACGGGCATATTGGTAAAATATTCGTCCAACAGCGCAGGCAAGTCGAGCGCGAGTATGTCCCCCTGCACCACTGTGACGGTTTCGAGGCCCGCGAGGGTTTCGTCGAGCACCGGCAGCAATCGTTTGTCGAGCTCCACTGCCACAACCTTCGCCGCGATTTTTGCAAGCTCACGCGTGAGCGCACCTGCCCCCGGGCCGATTTCCAACACGCCGCTGTGCTCGTCGGCCCCGCAAAGCGTCGCCATGCGCGGGCTGACGCTCGGGTTGATGAGAAAATTCTGCCCTATGGCTTTGGAGAACGTGAAGCCGTGACGGCGGAGGATTTCGCGTTCGTTCATGTGAAAGCTCCCTGTTTTTGATACACTATATTGTAGCACATTTGCGGGGGGAAGGCAAGCAAAAACCGCCACTCTTTCAAGCGGCGGCTGGGTTATTTCACGCTTATGGGTAGAAGGTAAAGTCTGCAAAATGAACATTAAAGTCACTACGCAGCATCACGAGTTTGAATTCATTGACATCGGTTAAATCGATGTCGATCGAAATCGGGCGCGATGTCCTGTTCATTGTGTGTGATTCAACAGTGTTTCCATCTAATTCAAATGGAAAGAAGTTCTGCAAAGTGATAGTATACTTGATATTTTGCATCGCTTTGTGCAAGTGGTAAAAGATGAGAAATCGGGGAAAGAAAAACTAATCTTCCCTCGTTTCCATCAGCTTGACGTTGTTCGAAGACTTGTAGATGATGTTTATGAAAATGGAGCTGGCGAAAATTATCTTATTCAACATTCGGCTGGCTCGGGCAAATCGAACTCTATTGCTTGGCTTGCCCATCACTTAGCTAATTTGCATGACAAGAATAACGAGGTAGTGTTCCATAGCATCATCGTAATCACTGACCGTCGTGTTCTCGACAAACAACTCCAGCGCGACATTTACAACATGGAGCATAAAGCTGGTGTAGTTTTGCGTGTTGACAAAAATGCAAAACAATTAACCACGGCTTTAGAAAAGGGCGAAAAAATCATCATTTGTACGTTGCAGAAATTCCCGTTTACTGATATTCAAAAAGTTACCACCGAGGGTAAGCGGTTTGCGATAATAGTAGACGAGGCACACTCTTCACAAACAGGAGCGGCGAGCGAACGCATGAAAGAAGTGCTTGCTGATATTTCTGCACAGGGCGAAGATGCGATTGAAAAGAAATTGCATGAGTATGCCTTAGAGGAGGCGAAAGCTGAAGCGGATGAAAAAGACCCCGATGAGGCAATTGCTACCGAAATGGCATCTCATGGCAGACAAACTAATCTATCTTTTTTTGCATTTACAGCTACTCCGAAGCAAAAAACAATCGAGATATTCGGCACTAAAAGTGATGTAGGAAAGCCAGAGCCATTCCATCTTTACAGTATGCGTCAAGCTATTGAAGAAGGCTTTATTTTCAATGTTCTCGAAAATTATACAACCTATGAGACCTACTTCCAAATTGGAAAAAAGATAAACGATGACCCTGAGTATTTCAAGGGGCAAGCAAACAAGGCTCTCGGCAAATATATGAGCCTTCACCCACACAATTTGGCGCAAAAGACAGAGGTAATCATAGAACACTTCCGAAACCAAGTGCAACACCTTATCGGCGGAAAAGCAAAAGCAATGCTTGTGACAGGCTCACGACTTCATGCTGTGCGATATTTTTTTGAGTTTCAAAAATACATTAAGAAAATGAGTTACACGGACTTGGGTGTGCTAGTAGCTTTCTCAGGTACAGTAAAAGACA
>Ga0123355_10013893_pt1 | contig 12553 bp, 10 predicted proteins | sample TergutEmb28metaG_3_FD_89872 | JGI IMG/M metagenome (GOLD analysis project Ga0123355, IMG submission 89872) | Embiratermes neotenicus P1 segment gut microbial communities from Petit-Saut dam, French Guiana - Emb289 P1 | ecosystem: Host-associated > Arthropoda: Insects > Digestive system > Gut ...
CCGCAACGCCTACGAGATGATCCGCCGCGACACCTTGTTCACCAACGTCGCTTTGACTGCCGACAACCAGCCGTGGTGGGAGGGGCTGGCAACCGGCGAGCCGGTGCTCGACTGGCAGGGTCGCCGCTACGACCCGGCACATGGCCCGGCCGCGCATCCCAACTCGCGCTTCACCGTCTCCGCCAGACGCAATCCCGCCTGGTCACCCCACGCGGAGGACGCGCGCGGCGTGCCGATATCGGCGCTGGTGTTCGGCGGCCGCCGCCGCGAGGTGGCGCCGCTCGTGTACGAGGCGCGCGACTGGAAGCATGGCGTGCTGGTCGGTGCCTCGCTCGCCTCCGAAACCACTGCGGCCGCCGTCGGCCAGGTCGGGGTCACACGGCGCGATCCGATGGCCATGCAACCCTTCTGCGGCTACAACTTCGGCGACTACTGGCAGCACTGGCTCAACGTTGGGGCGAAGCTCGCGCGGCCGCCACGCATCTACCAGGTCAACTGGTTCCGGCGTGACGCGCAGGGCAAGTTCCTCTGGCCCGGCTTCGGTGAGAACCTGCGCGTGCTCGCCTGGATGCTCGATCGCTGCGCCGGCCGCAGCGGCGCGCTCGAAACGCCGATCGGCTGGCTGCCGCGGCCTGAGGATCTCGACACGCGCGGCCTCGACGTCGGGCCGCAGGCCCTGGCAGCGTTGCTCACGGTCGATCCTGCGCTGTGGCGCAAAGAGCTCACCGAGATGCGCGAGTATCTGGCCAGGTACGGCAGCCGTCTGCCCGCGGAGCTGCTGACGCAACTGCAGCTCACGCAGCGCCAGCTCTCATAACGCTTCCCGGCACGCTTACGTGCCGTCCTGCCTTGAGCCCTCTTCGCAGGCGAAACGGATGGTCTGAGGCGAGCCCTGCTCGGGCAGGCGCCCGAGACCGATCATTCCCTGGCCGCGAATCTGCAGGCTGTCGCGGCGCACGAAGGATTCCTCGCCGTCCGCGCTCTGCACGAACGTACCGTTGGTGCTCAGGTCGATGAGCACGAACCTGTGGCGGCTGATCTCGATGCGCGCGTGCAGGCGCGAAATGAGGTTGCCCTTCACCACGACGTCATTGTCCGGCGCGCGGCCGATGGTGATGCTCGAGTGCCGCTCGTCGACCCACAGCTCGCGCTCGGCGCAGCGCAGCCGCAACCGCATGCGGCGCGCCGGGCGCGAATCGCCTGCGATCCCGGGCACTATGCTGGTGACGTCTTCGGTCTGCCAGAGCACCTCGTAGAGAACGACCTCGTTGCCCTGGCCCCTGAGCGTCGCGATGTCGATCTGGCGGCACGAGGTGCGCCATTCGGGCGAGAGCCGCTGCACCGTCGCTGCGGTGGTGACGATCTGTCCGGCCTTGGCCTGGCTGGTCACGCGGTTGGCCGTGTGTACGGCGGCTCCGAATACATCGCGATTCTCCAGCATTACCGGTCCAAAGTGGCAGCCGACGCGAATGGCGACCGGCTGACCGTCGACTGACAGCTGCGCGTGGGCCGAGATCTGCTGCTGCATCTGCGCCGCAGCGTCCAACGCGGCATCGGCGCTCGGGAAGGTGGCCATGACCTCATCGCCCATGGTCTTGATCACCGTGCCGTGACGCTGCTCGGTGGCGCTGCGCATTACCTCGATGCAGATCGCCACCATGTCGCGGGCGCGAAGGTCTCCCATGATGTCGTACAGACGGGTCGAGCCGACGACGTCGGCAAACAGGATGGCGAGTTGGATATCCTTGCCCATGAAGCCGGCCGATTATAGCCAGGCTCTCCGCAGGGGCGGCGAAGCCAAAGGCGCCTAAGCCGATGCCCGCGCCCGTGCGGGTATTGCCCGCGACAACAACTCGGCGCCGGCGCCTGGCGTCCGGGCCCCCTCGCTGAGGATCCGCCGGTACTCGCGGGCACCCGGCTCCCCCGTGTACAGGCCCAGCATGTGGCGCACGATGGGAGCGAGACGGCCTCCGCGGGCGAGCTCCCGTTTGGCGTAGCGCTGCATGCGCTCGAGCAACGCCTCGCGCGTCGGCAACTGTGCTGCCGCAGGATGCAACGCCTGTTGCAGCTCGGCAAGCACGAACGGCCGGTGGTAGGCCTCACGCCCGAGCATTACGCCATCGCACCAGGAGAGCGCCTCGAGCACCGCGCGCGCCTCGCGCAGACCGCCGTTGACCACCAGCGGCAGCCCCGGGAGTGCGTTCTTCAGCCGCCGCACCGCGTCGTAGCGCAGCGGCGGAATCTCGCGGTTGTCCCGGGGAGAGAGGCCGCCCAGCACCGCCTTGCGGGCGTGCACGATCGCCACCGCGCAACCGGCAGCGCGCACGCCGACCACGAACCGGCACAAGGAGTCGAAGTCGCTGTCGTCGAAATGCGCCACCGCTCCGGCTACCTGCCGGCCGCTGGCGCTCACCACGCCGATGCGCATCTTCACCGTCACCGGCACGCGCACCGCGGCGCACATCGCCGCGACGCAATCTGCAACCCGCCCGGGCTCCTGCATGAGGCAGGCACCGAACGAGCCGCTCGCGACACGCTCGCTCGGACACCCGCAGTTGAGATTGATCTCGTCGTAGCCCGCCTGCTCCCCGGCGCGCGCCGCCTGCGCGAGCTCGTGCGGATCGCTGCCGCCCAGCTGCAGCGCCAGCGGGTGCTCCTCCGGATCGAACGCCAGCAGGCGCTCGCGGTTGCCGCGTACCAGCGCCGCGGCAGTGATCATTTCCGTGTACAGCAGCACGTCGGCAGAGAAGCCGCGCAGGAAGAACCTGCAGTGACGGTCCGTCCAGTCCATCATGGGCGCGACTGAGATCCGGCGATCGATTTTTTGGCGGCCAGAATCCTCAGAAATGCCTATTTTCGTAGGCTCTCCGCGCTCGGGTGTTTCTGGGGGATTTGTGGGCATTGCGGCGGAGTTTACGAGTTGCAAGTACCTTGTTGAGGGGCGATGAACGATCCGGTCTCGCCTCGCTCTAATTACAGTTTCACTACCTGAAGGTTAGGCTAAGCGGGCGCAATGGATCATCGAAGCACTCGTCCCGGGAATAGACGCTGGGTTCTGCCGGTGCAGGGTCGTTCGCGGGCGAACCGCGCCCTATTGTGCGTCCTCGGCCTATTGATCTCGATGCAAACTCTGGCGCTCGACCCCGCGCGCAGCATCGTCCAGTTTCGCCACAAATCGTGGACCGTGGCGGATGGTATGCCAGCGGATATCTGGGCGATCACCCAGACGCGCGATGGTTATTTGTGGCTGGGGTCGGTGACCGGTCTCTACCGATTCGACGGCGTCAAGGTCGAGCGCGTCGCCGCCGAGCAGTTGTCGAGCCCCAGTATTCATGCGCTCGTTGCTTTGCCGTCGGGAGGCCTTTGGGTCGGCTATGAGAGACCGGTCGGCGTGATCTCGCTTCTGCAGGATGGCGTCGTAACCAACTTTCCGATCAACGCACCCTCCTCCACCGGTATTCACCGCATCGCCCTCGCACGCGATGGCGGGGTCTGGGCCTCGACGCCGGACACCATCCTGAAGTTCGACGGCAAGAAGTGGCAGGCAATCGACGATGATTGGGGCACCTCTCTTGGAGAGCGCGGCGGCGGCGTCCGGGCCTTTGCGATCGCCGGCGACGGCGTCGTCTGGTCGAAGAACCTGCGTGGCGTGTTCTATTTGAGGCCTGGAGCCGGACATTTTGTCCCCGCGGCGGGCTATCTCGGCGGTCCCGAAGGATTTGCCGCTACCAGGGACGGCAGGATTTGGACGGCGGATTCCAAGGCTCACAGTGTCTATGCGTTGCCGGACTTGGCCGGCGCACAGGGCGATGCCGCGCCCGCTCCCACGGCCAGCATGGCCGCAACCCAGCCACTCGAAGGACCCATTCTTCTCGATCGAGACGGAACCTTGTGGTGCGCGAGCTACGAGGGACTCTGCCGCATTCGCAATCCGAAAGGGCCGGCGACCTCGAACCAGGGGACGACCGTGGTGGACCGATTCACTCACGGTGAAGGTCTGTCCTCAAACCTCGTGCACACTCTTTTCGAAGACAGGGAAGGCAATATCTGGGTCGGCACGAGCCTCGGCCTGGACCGATTCAGCCCTGCCAATGTCGTCACCGAGACGGGGGTGCCAGTCGGATTCAAGGCGCGTTTTGTGACGGCGACAACCAGCTCTCTTTACGCGTACACCGGCTGGTCCAATACGAGGAGTCGGGCCACTGACGGCAGCGAGTCGCTGTATCGCATTCTCCCCCACAGCGCGCCTGAGGTAGTCGCCCGCAATATCGGTCGTCTGCGCGGAATGTTTGTAAGCGACGATAGCGGCGCCGTATGGCTGACGACGCTCAACGGCGTGCAGCGGCTCGTCAATGGGGCACTCGCCCCACCGATCGCACTGCCCGATGGCGTTGCCGGCGACCTCGTTTACTCAGCCACCGAGGACAAGAGCGGCGCGCTGTGGATTTCGGCGTTTGGCAAGGGCGTCTATCGTCGGGAAAACGGCGCATGGACCGCTGTTCCCGTTCATTCGCAGTTTGCGGCAACCGCGGTTCTCGTGGCCGATCCGACCGGTGCTGTCTGGATACGCTATTCGGGCGGCGGGCTCTACCGCGCGCGCGGCGCCCAGATTCAGGACTTCTCCCACAGCACGCTGGACATCGGCGATATCACGCTCATAAAGCCCTATGCTCGCGGCCTCGTCATAGGTGGAGAGTCCGGCATCGCGATATTCGACGGACAAAAATTCTACTCTCTCCGAGCTTCCAACCTACCCGTACTGTCGGTCATAACGGGCATAGCGCAGACCCGAGACGGAAGCACATGGATCTTCACCCAGGCGGGGGTCCTGCGCGTCGCAATCGCAAATCTCGAATTCGCTCTGCGTCACTCCGATGCGAGCGCTCTGCAGTATGATTTAATCGACTCCCGTGACGGACTGCCCGGTGCCCCCTACGGGGCATTGAACGGCAGCACAACAGCCACCGGTCCCGACGGCCGAGTCTGGTTTACGACCGGCCAGGGCTTGGTGTGGATCGACCCGAATAATCTTTACCACAACAAGCTGGCACCGCCGGTGGTGATCCGCGCCCTGACCGAGAATGGGCGCACGTACTTGCCATCGAGCGCCCTGAAGCTCGCCGCAGGAACATCTAACCTCGAGATAGACTACACTGCCCTCAGCCTGTCCGTGCCCGAGCGCGTGCCGTTTCGCTACATGCTCGAAGGGGTCGACGACGGTTGGGTTGATGCCGGTGCTCGCCGCGAAGCATTCTACACAAGACTCGCACCCGGTCATTACCGATTTCACGTCATCGCAGCGAACAACGATGGCGTGTGGAACACGACCGGCGCGACACTCGCGTTCTCGATTCCACCGACCTTCGTTCAATCCAGGACATTCCTGGCGCTGTGCATCTTTGCCGGCACAGCGCTGTTGTGGGTTGCGTACCGGACTCGGCTCGCACAGGTATCAGCGCGGGTCCAGCTGCGCCTCGAAAGCCGGCTGTCGGAACGTGAGCGCATCGCCCGCGACCTGCACGACACGCTCCTTCAAGGCTTCCAGGCGCTCATGTTGCGCTTCCAATCCGTGGCGTACAGCATCCCGGCTGATCAGCCGGCACGTCAATTGCTCGAGAACGCCATGTTGCGGGCGGACCAGGTGCTCTACGAAGGCCGAGACCGCATCAAGGACCTGAGGAATGCCCAATTGGCCGATGACCTTCCCCGAGCACTGCGCGATGTTGCCCGAGACTTCGCCCAGGACTCCTCGGCAAGTTTTCGCGTTCTCGTGCAAGGGCCATGCTGCTCTCTCAACCCCGCGATGTGCGATGAACTCGTGCTGATTTGCAGCGAGGCAATTCGCAATGCGTTCAAACATGCCAACGCCGAGAACATCGAGGTTGAAATCACCTATGATTGCAAGTACCTGCAGGTGCTGATCCGCGATGATGGCAAGGGAATCGATCCGGCCGTTCTCGGCGCCGAGCGCCGCGAAGGTCACTTTGGCCTCATTGGAATGAGGGAGCGCGCTCAGAGGATCGGAGCAGAATTGACGCTTTCGAGCCGGCCGAATGCGGGCACCGAAGTGGAGATCGTCGTACCTGGCAATCGCGCCTATGTTAGGCACCCGTCTGGCCATCGACGAGCCTGGCGCTCAGTTCTCATGAGCAACGCATCAGCCATGCCGCCCGACGCGCACGTAAACGCGGCTCCCGTCACGCCTCGTTAAGCTCCCGCACGCCTCGTTAGAGGTGGTACGGGGAGCCGCGCGATTGGCAGTCCGTGTGAGTACTTTCGTCCAATCGACTCTGAGGTGCGCTCATGGATAAATCAAAACGCGAGGTGAGCTCGTCGCCGCCTGGTTAGGTAATGCGGAAGCGGAGAACGAAGCCATGTCACCACCAGCAGCAAGCAATCTCACCGCGCCGACGAAGTTCGTTGAGGTTGGACAGCAGCGATATGCCTATCGCCGCTTCGGCGCGGGCTCCGCACCGCCACTGCTCTTTCTTCAGCACTTCACGGGGACACTGGACAACTGGGACCCCGCAGTAACTGACCCGCTCGCATCAGGGCGGGAGGTCATACTGTTCGACAACGCCGGCGTCGGGGGTTCCACGGGCGATGTGCCCCCAACGGTAGCGGGCATGGCCAAACACGCTGTCGCTTTCCTCAATGCATTGGGCGTCACGCGCTGCGATGTCCTCGGATTCTCGCTCGGCGGGATGGTCGCACAGCAGCTTGCGCAGGATCGCCCCTCGATCATTCGCAGAATGATCCTGGTCGGCACCGCACCCCGTGGCGGCGAGGACATCATGCACACCGACAAGCCGAGTCTCGCCAGGTACTTAGGCGACCCGAGCCTTCGGGGAAGATATGCGCGCCTGCCGGGCCTGTTCTTTGCGCCGAGCGAATCAAGCCAGGCAGCCGCCGCGGCTTTCGTCGCAAGGCTGGGGCAGCGCACGCAAGATCAGGACCCCGTGTCGGGACCGAAGGTAGCGCAGGCTCAAATAGCGTCATTTCGTGATTGGGAGCGATTCGAAGGCGCGCGCTTTGCTGATTTACGAGCCGTGGGAAAACCCACTCTGGTCGTACACGGGATCTACGACGAAATGATTCCCGTTTCAAACGCCTACTGGCTGAGCCAGCACCTGCCCAACGCGGTTCTCCTGACCTACCCGGACTCTGCGCACGGGTGCCTGTTTCAATTCCACGAGCCCTTCACGCGCCAGGCGACCGCATTCCTGGCGTCCGACTCTGCTTTCGCGCCGTACTGAGGCTTACGTTCGCCAGCAGCGCTCCTCTGCGGCTCTAACGACTGGCAGCGAATACGCGCTGCCATCGCCCCCGTCCAACGGCGCAGGCTCTCCACCATGGTCACGAGTTCGGCGAAGGAGCGCGCCTGCATCTTTCGCATCATCCTGCCCCGGTGCGCCTTGACGGTGAATTCCGTGATACCGAGCTCGTCGCTGACCTGCTTGTTCAGCCGACCGGAGACCACCAGATCCATCACCTCTCTTTCACGTGCGCTAAGCGACGCGTAACGCTGCTGAAGCTTGCGCATTTGCGCAATGCGGTTGACGGCTGCGCCGCTACGTTCAATGGCGTACCGGATCGCGCTCAACAGCACGTCAGTCGCAAGCGGCTTGGTCAGAACTTCGACCGCACCTGCCTTCATGGCCCGGACCGCCGATTGCACATCGATGTGTTCACTCATGAAGATGATCGGAGTTTCCGGCCGCTCTGCGATGAGCCTTTGCAGCTCCAGACCGGTCAGGCCCGGGAGGCGAAGCTCAGCCAGAAGACAGCTCGGGGTCAGCACCCGCGGGCGTGCCAGAAACTCCTCGGCCGAAGCTGCCATACTTGGCTGCCACCCGGCGGAACGAATCAGCGGGTACAGCGCTTCCCGAACGGAGGCGTCGGCGTCAACCACAAATACCGTAGGAGCAGCGGCCAATTCAGTCCGGTCGCGTCTGGCGCACGTGCGCGTGAAGCTCATGGCTTATCCTCTCAGGCTAAAGCTCAACGTTTGCAGCAAACGTAGTTCAATGCCTGGCCCCGCACATCGCACGTTTGAGTGCGTGGCCAGCAGTCCTTTAGTGGGGGGGGGGCCCTTCTCGGGCGCGCTATCGCAGAGCACGACAGCCCCGATTCAGCCCGCTCTGCCATCCCCCTTAAACCCCAGTGCCCCTCTTTCTCGCGATCTTCGGGGTTGAACCCGCGACCATCGTCGCGACAACGAACGCTAAAGAACCTCTTGTCGTAAATCAGATCTAGATGAAAACCTCATCCGCAACATTGTCGTGCAACTGCGCGGCGCCGCGCACGCGATTGACATGACATTGAATGTCCGGATCACTCCTGAGGTCCTTGCATACGTTCTCAAGAGACGCGACCAACTCCGAGTCGCGGAGGTGTTCCGTTCGCAAACGACTGACGCGGTTGCGTCCCTCGAGAATGACTCCATCCGTAGTCACCAAGGCCTTATCAAGGAGCGCCCTGGCCGCGTCATTCGCTGGAATCTTCCGGGTGGCTACGTGCAGGGTCAATAGCAGACCCTGTACACCCTGAAGCAACGTATCGTGAAGTTCGCGCGCGATTCGAATGCGTTCGTCCGCTCGTTCCTCTGCGCGCGCGTACCTCACGCGCAATCGCCTGCAAACGACGCTGGTAAGCTAACCCAAGGATGCCAAGCACTCCAAGAACACAAGCCAGAGCGAACCATCTCGTCTGGTAAAAGCTCGGAAGCCCGGTGAACGGCACAGCGGCAACGGGTGACGATCGGCGGATGGCTGTCCGGGATGCCAATGTTTTGGATCGATGCGAACAATGCCGCTCAAGCCATCGACCCCCTGAGCCAGGGCTAGGATTGCCTGGGGCGCGCCGTCGCGCGCCGTCCAGGCCGCGTGACTCATTTGCGCCAGGATTTGTTCTGACAGCGGGTTCGCAGAAGCGGGTGCTATCGGTGCCGAGAGCGCGCCTGCGAGCAGCGCGAGTCCACCACATGCGAACCTCCGGCCAAGGCTCGTCAGCGCTTTTTTGGCCATGTGCGGATTCTTTTCACGCTGTGCGACAGCTTCGGGGAGACATCTGCGCGCGACCCAAAATGTCAAAGACACCACGAGAAAGCATAAAATAGGACTCCCCGGCATTGCATAGCTCGAAATGGGGGGGCGGGGTTCTGAGATGATTCTGCCGTTTCAGAGACGGTTCGCAGGCCTGACAGGTCGGAACGCGGTACGCATATGTCCAGCGAAAAAGTTCAACCGATACGCGTTCTGACAGTCGATGATCATCCGTTGTTGCGCGAAGGACTCGCTACCATCATTGCCAGTCAGCCGGATATGCAACTCGTGGCCGAAGCTGGTTCAGGCAAGGACGCTATCAGTCTCTTTGCACAGCATCGCCCCGATATCACACTCATGGATCTGAGGCTCACGGATATGAACGGCATCGATGCCATTTTGAGTATCCGCGCCGATTTCCCAGACGCCCGAATAATCGTGCTGACGACCTATCTGGGAGATGTACAGGTATTGCGAGCCCTGAAAGCTGGGGCCATGGGTTATCTAATGAAGGCAACTCTGCGGCGTGACCTTCTGGATACCATCCGAGCCGTCCATTCGGGACAGCGGAGATTGCCGCCGGAGGTGGCCTCGGAACTCGCGCAGCATGCGATGGACGATGCGCTGACTGAGCGAGAGATCCAAGTCCTCAAGCTGATTGCTACGGGATGTTCAAACAAGGTGGTTGCAGATCGCCTGGGAATCAGCGAGGACACTGTAAAGGGCCATGTGCGGAGCATACTGTCAAAGCTCAATGCCAGCGATCGCACTCACGCCGTCACAATTGCGCTAACACGTGGATTCCTTGAACTGTAATTCAGTGCTGTGCTCCGCTCAGTAGCTGCTCGCGGTGCGTATACGAGCATCGTAGGAGCTTACGGCGATCCCGTCGGCGTGGTAAGCACCATAGTGCAATTCCGGACCGTTCAGGGCTGTGGTCCACTCCCGGTCCCTGCACGGATGACCGGCAGCCAGTTTTGGCGCCCGTGGCGCCACACGTGGGTTCAACGGCCTCTACCCCGATTGCGCTCGGTTGCAGTGGACGACTTCGGATGGCCGCCCGTACGCGAATAGTCTGATGCCTGTGATGCACCCTCCTCAAAATCAGCTGGACACACCGATGTCAAACGAAATCAATTGGGATCGCCGCCACTTCCTTGGCTCCGCCGCGATGACTGTGGCCTTGACACAGTTCGCCGCGATCAGGCTTGCAGATGCAGCCGCCGCCCTGCCACCGATCAAGTCCGGGACGAACACGACCTTCGGTCCGCTCAAGCAGATCCAGGCCGGCACGCTGAACGTCGGGTACGCCGAAGCGGGACCCAGTGAGGGGCCCGCCGTGCTGCTTGTGCACGGATGGCCCTACGACATCCACAGCTTTGTCGACGTAGCTCCCGCACTCGCCTCGGCGGGTTACCGAGTCATCGTTCCCTATCTTCGCGGCTATGGCACGACGCGCTTCCTCTCGAGCGCAACGCCGCGCAATGGCCAACAATCGGTGCTTGCGGTCGACATCATCGCTTTGATGGACGCGCTCAAAATCCAGAAAGCGACACTCGCGGGCTTCGACTGGGGAGCGCGCACGGCGAACATCATTGCGGCGCTGTGGCCGGAGCGCTGCCGGGGTCTCGTGTCGGTAAGCGGATATCTGATCGGCAGTCAGCAGGCCGGCAAAGTGCCATTACCGCCGTCCGCCGAGTATCAATGGTGGTATCAATTTTACTTCGCTACGGATCGCGGCAGGGACGGTTACGACAAATACCGACACGATTTCTCCAAGCTCATCTGGCGGCTCGCCTCGCCAAAATGGAACTTCGATGATGCGACTTTCAATCGCAGCGCCGCTGCCTTCGATAATCCGGATCATGTCGCCATCGTGATTCATAACTATCGGTGGCGGCTCGGTCTGGCCGAAGGCGAGGCCAAATATTACGATCTGGAAAAGCGCCTTGCCGCCGCCCCCACCATCAGCGTGCCCACGATTACGCTTGAAGGGGATGCCAATGGTGCGCCACACCCGGAGCCGGCCTCTTACGCCAAGAAATTCACCGGCAAGTACGCACACCGAACGATCACCGGCGGCATTGGCCACAATTTGCCGCAGGAAGCGCCGCAGGATTTCGCTCAAGCGGTGGTAGACATCAGCCGCGACTTCGCATGAACACACATCAATCCGAGCAGCGAGATTATGGAAGCACACATCATGCGATCACGACAGCGCACACTTGGAGCCACGCCATGTCATCCACTGAAAGCAGCGATCTCGCGTCCCACCGGTAGTAAACCCCATAAGGGGAACGTGTGATGACAACGCGCCACGAAAACGAACCTCTGAGCAAGCTCGCTGCCAATCCGACCTTTCGGTTCATCGACGGGGTTAAAGTTCGCTTCGTGGAAAGTGATCCACGACCCTCGGATGCGCTGTTGCTAAGCCCGTGGCCCGAGAGCGTCCTGGCCTACGAACCCACATGGTCGCGACTGGCGGAAACGACGCACCTGGTCGCGATCGATCTGCCTGGGTTTGGCCGCTCCGAGCGGAAAGACACGCTGATGTCGCCGCGCGCGATGGGCGACTTCGTCATTCGGGTGGCCGACGCGTTTCAGCTCGATCACCCGCACATCATCGGGCCGGACGTGGGCACCCAGACCGCGCTGTTCGCCGCAGCCGCAGCACCGGCTCGCTTCCTCAGCCTCGTCGTAGGCAGCGGCGGCACCGCAGTTCCGCTTCAACTCGGAGATCCTCTACGCGAATGGGTGTTTGCGCCGGACCTCGAGCCGTATCGACGACTCGGCGGACGTCCGGTCGTCGAGCGCGCGATGCAAACGCTCGAGCGCTATGCGGTCAGCGACACGGCCCGCGAGGATTACCTGGCTTCTTACGAAGGCGATCGATTCGCGGAGTCGATGCGCTACGCGCAGTCATTTCCGTCGGACCTTGCGGTACTCCGAGATGCCCTGCCGCAGATAGAAACGCCCGTGCAGATCATTGCAGGCCGCAGAGACCGGGTCGTCCCGCCCGTAAACGCTGAGTATCTCCATGAACGCCTGCCCCACAGCGAACTGCATCTGATCGACTCCACCCACTTTGTGTGGGAAGACGCTGCCGACGAATATGCTGCACTCGTGAGCGCCTGGTGGGCCGGCGGGTACAAGAACTGCGGGACAGGCAAGATAACGTCGCAATAGCAGCCCCGGCAGGTGTCTTCGATAAAGGGCTGCCGGTGCGGGCTCGCGCTGCGACGAGACGGCAACGCGACCCACCGTGCCCGGCATTGCACCTTGGTGCACTCGCTGTCGTGAAACTCAGGGCCTGAAAAAGGGCCACCGACGGTCGCGGCTCACCACCGCCAAAGGATCACCGTGCTCGCGAGTGAGCGCTATGGAAAACGTGCTCGGACGAACGTCCACCCCACCCCATGTGCACTTTTGTCTAATCGACTCGAAAGCGCGCTACTGGATTAATCGCGACCGTGTCGACCCAGAGTCGCGGCGAGCGCCGCAAACCTGAC
>Ga0123355_10013895_pt1 | contig 12551 bp, 9 predicted proteins | sample TergutEmb28metaG_3_FD_89872 | JGI IMG/M metagenome (GOLD analysis project Ga0123355, IMG submission 89872) | Embiratermes neotenicus P1 segment gut microbial communities from Petit-Saut dam, French Guiana - Emb289 P1 | ecosystem: Host-associated > Arthropoda: Insects > Digestive system > Gut ...
ACACACACACACACACACACACACATATGTGTGTGTGTGTGTGCATTATGTATATGGATCGGCATAAGCCAGTATGTAATTTATTTAATTTATCAGAAGAGACAAACTCATGGAGCACAGTTATTCCCGAGGGTCTGATAGTCTCACAGCGTTTCAAGAAGTTCCCCGCCTTTTATGTCATCCGAATCCACATTGCCACATTCGCGGGAGGCCGTACGTACTGTACCAGCTACCCCAGTGGACAAGTGTTGGAAACTACGAGCAAACGGCCTCAATGGACGAGCGACTGGAGACGACGTGTACCATAGCCCTTGCGACCGGCGTGAAAGACGTCTTGCAGTACACACTTGTCTGCGAGGTCGCCTCCTCCCACGTAGAAAATTACGCAATATGCGTCGGTCGGCACCTGCATGTAGTTCATGTGTAGATGTAGGATTCAGTGCAAGCGGTTCTCTCCAGCGTAATGGACGGAATAGAAACTATGCATGTGGAACGGAATGGGTAAGCAAACAAGCAGTTCGAGGAGGAATGTCGGCCGAGATGTTCTCGTTCTTGTTACAGCACGCAAAATTATTTTCCCTTCGGTGTCCCTGTTCCGTTAGATCCGTGATAGAACGTACAGTTCCGGTAGTTGCTCTAAACATTCATTACTTACCTTGAAGCAGCTGTTGTGTTACAGCGCTCGGATTCAGAACTTAAAAATCAGGTAGAAGGTAAAGTAATCCCTGAAGAGGCCTGGATAGACCCTGAGGATTCTAGGAAGCTGAGGCTCTAGATTTCAAGACAGTCGGCACACGAAGGTGGTAAGGTTGTCATCCGTAGGCACCGGCCGCCTTCACTCCCCAGGAAGTATTCCTGGTACTCATTTCTATTAGAGGTTGAGTCGACCCCAGGGCCACAGTGCGGCCGGAAGGATTATGTCAATGAAAAATTCCATTGGGAATCGAACCCGCTACCATCTGGTTAGTAGCGCAGTGCCTCAACCAACTGCGCTACATTGTGCCCCTAAATATCAGGTACTTGCAATAAATAATGAACCTCCTACTTCGGAAAATGTAGACATTCGTTTAAAACATGGATCGCCAACCTTTTTATGGCAAAGGGCCAAACCCGTTGTTGTGGGCTGGATCGTGGGCCGCACGTCGAACAATAACAATGATTGGTAAACGTAACTGCCCAAATTATTATGAAATTTCTGTAGTATATAAACAATTTACAAATGTGGTCGCGGGCCGTATAATGCAACCTGACGGGCTGCGGGTGGGAGAACCAAGGTTTTAAACGTGAATTCGGGTGCTTTATTTCTCCATGTCACGCAAGGCATGCTGTCCTTCAGTGTCGATTCAAAAACTTTATAAAGGCTCGTGCTTTTTCTTACTAAAGCGCTCTTTTTTATATCAGCTGCTTTAGCATTTAAGAGCTGCAATTTGCACACAAAATGTAATTGTGTTTTATATTATTCGTGGGTTTAGGCACAACTCTTTCCATACACTACGAAAGGGCAGTAGGGCCTTTTTGAGGTAGGAAATAGAATTGCTTCACTGGATTAAGCGCAAATATATCCAGTTTCATATGTGGGGATTTTACTAGCACACGGCTAACATAAACGGCGACATGCTGAAGTCGATAATATTGATGAAGTTCAGTACAGAAGAGTCATGGCAATGCACATGTGGTATGGACCCGTAAGATGCAAGGTCTTCGATGACACCCCCACCACCCGCCCCGCCTGAGGAGTCGTACAAAATTTTGAAACGATGTTTGAGAATCACATTTGCACTCATACCACTTAGTCGGTTTGCAATTTTCCCCTTGGGCTAAGTTTCTTCTGTTTTCTGAAGCGTTCGTACCTTGTGTGGGGCCAGCCAGTTCTGTGTTCAGTGGTACCCAGGGCTGTAACACATGTTAAAGAGAAGTTAATTCGTAGTTTTCGGTACCGGATGGTTAATCTAAATTCTTAGTAGAAGTTTATTTCTAGTTTTGATTTGCGGGTCGTCTGTGTTTTCTTGGTGGAGCGGAATTCCATACATTTATGGAAAATAAATAGTTCACGTACATATGTACCATTCAACAGCAGCAAAGTAGTGAGGTAGTGGAGTTTGGAAGTAGTAGTGGTAATGTACTTTTTACAGAGCGTTTCTGTTGTCTCTCGTCGCAGCACGGCAACTGTATGGCATACCAAGCCTGCATCCGTCGCGTCATCCCGTGACAGCTGCGTTACTCTCAGTTTGGTCATAAATGATGCATTTTATACACAGAGTATGTTTTGCAAATATGTGCGGAGAACATATTCCTGCGTTTGGCAACTTAGGAATTTTAGCCATTTCATTCTTACAGATATTCCGTTGGCAGTAAATTAACATCCGTAGGTCTCGTGTTGTGTTCCAAGTGCTTTAGTTGTGCCCCTTTGCTGTGTAAAAAAGGGCGGACGTTGGCCTTGCCCAACTTTCAGACCAGTTTGCATTGAACTTCCGATAAAAGTGTCCGTCATCCAACCCAACCAAAGAAATTGGGTCTTGAGAAGCGGATAGAATTGTCAATACATTTTTGCTTCCTGTCGAACTGTGACGTTGGTTCCCGTGTTCTGAAGAGGCCCTGTCCACCCATCCGCAACCATTCCACTCTCATGGCCTACTGCAAGACCTGTGTTAATAATAACCTTCATTCTGTGCCTGAGTGCTGCAGCTAGTAGTGTGTTTGCTTCATGCGTTCCGACTAAAATTTGTATGCATTTTTCAATTTGTCTTCTATTTGTACGTCGTGTAATATTTGGTGAAGTGTGCGCTTTAGAAAACTCCTCGTTGTGCAGTTTTCTTCGTCTCTCGTTAGGCTCATATATTGTTCAGGACAATAAATTTACATGGTCTGAGGGAAGAACAATGCCATTTTGCGCAGTCACGAAATATTGAACGATTCTGGTGATGTGGGAGTATGACACTTTTGTTGAAACGTAATTTTCTGTAAAACGGAGAAGTGCATATAGACCGCTCGACATATATATATATATATATATATATATATATATATATATATACATACTGTTTGTTTTTTTTTTTTTGTGTCATAGCTGTTAAAGATGTTTATGCGTGAAATATAGTGCGTTGACGGTAACTTGACAGGTGTGCAGTGTGCTTTGTGATTGTGCTGCGAAGTGCCTGCCTGGGTAGGCTGCAACTTCTGTAATTATGTTATCTCCTAGTGAAATGTGTATACAGGATTGTTTTATTGGCATATTCTGTATTTTACATTTGGATTTTGGCTGAACATTTAAAATAGTTGCAAGAGGTGTGTTTCTAGAATGTACAAGGGAAAGAAGGATTTGACATTTTGGGTACGTAGCACGCGCGACGATATGGCCATTTCGTTTAAAATACATGTATGTGAAGAGATCTCTTTGGGAATTCTAGTTGTGGATGGGCGTTTGTACTATAACTGGTATTGGAGACTTTGTTGTACGGACGCATACAGTATTCCTGTGTCTATTGGCGGTCTTTGTGAAAGGACAGTGACATTTGGGTTCATTAATTAAATAACAGTTTGTACAGTGTTTAGTTCTTATGTTAATATTTTATTTGAGCCTTTGGAGCGAGAACGTAACGTAACACCAGCTGAAACCAACCGGTTACTGAATGTTTAGGAAAAAAGTCGTTGCTCGCTGTGAGAAGGTCCGAAACTCGGAAACACACTGTGAACAAACTGCTTATCTACTTGATGTTGGAGTAGATGATTCACGGTTATCACTGTGCTTTAAACGGTTAATTAAACGCATTGTTCCGGCAAATATCGTCATTAATGTCTTCGCCACACATCACACTTATTTGTAATTTACCTGCTCTTTTTTATTTTTGCTTCCCCCGCCTCTTCCGCCCCAAATCGAAGGAAGATAGAAGGTGATTAACCTCTTGTACACAGTCGCAAGCAAATACAAGCCATAATTATAATACATTGGCCTATTGTTACTGGCGTGAATTATAGGCCTGTACTGGTTGTAGTTTTCGGTGGCCCTGGGACCGCCCCCCCCCCCCTCCCCCGGCCCCTTCCGAGTACTTAGATTTTCCCTTCTCAATATCCTCCCCCTTGGTTCCATGCTCATATTTGGTTCAACTTTCACTGACGTTACGTAATCTTAAAAAGTGACAGCGTCGTTAAATAAGACACCTCTGTCACTCCATCCAGCAGTGAATATTGACCAGCAGTCCGGCGTGAGGCACGGCAGTCCAACTCTTGTTAACCAGCTGCGGTACTGATGTTCCTGCGGTGTACGGTTAAATAATTTCTGGGTACTGACGAGTGTGTTAGCAGCCACGCAGTCAACCCTGCCCAACTTACCATACGCTTACGCTCCGCCTACTTTCCCTCCACCGAAATAGACGATCATTTAGTGCGTGCTCAATACGTTGACCGCGACACAGCGTTACATTGTCCGCGGAGACATTTCGAAATGAACAAACGTCTTTTAATACTTTCCCTGGCGAAACCGAGAGAGAACGCCGCAGCAGTTTTGAAAACTTATGAGCTGTTCATTTGTGGAGACGTACATGTCTAATTTATTTTGTACAATTTGTGATAAAGATTGCGACACCTTATTCTGTGTGATGAATTTATTTTTAGTAATTTGTTATTATTACCGTAAGTAGCTTAATTTTTATTGCATATGTTATATATAAAAATACAAATCAGAATTGTGCATATAAGTAAACTAATATTGGGAGCGAAGTGTTTCGACGGCTTTGGAAAGTAAACCGACTGTTTTAACATAAATATAACTTCAGTTAGGTACAGATTAAAGCTCCCTGATGATGGTCATTGAAGACCGAAACATGTAGGAGCGATATTATTGTGTATTTTAATGTAAATTTAAAACTTTTAGCCAAGTTAATAAATAGTTCATTTGTTGGTGAGTGAACTACGTAAACCGGGAATGTTTCTTAGTTCCCACTTTCTATTGGAAATGTGTACATTAAAGCGTACAAATAGGACAATGTGTTTGCTGTATTATTTCGGGGAAATGGTGTGGTCCTATTTATAATATGGCAAGGAAGAGCGATATTACTACCGCTATTGTTAAATATCCAACAGTTGATTAATGTATTAAGTAAAGTCCAACCCACGCTTCGCTCTGGACATTTCACATATTTTAGGCCTGTCATCTTGCTCGTTGCGGGTGCTGTTTTCGAAATTTTGTGTTCTGTGTAGTTAGGCGTAGGCACGACGCCTTCTGATTGTCAGCTCTGAGGTTCATCCAAATGTCAGAGAATTATTAAGAATGCTGTCCTGGGATATGCCTTGTAGTATGTGCCTGCACACCAAACTCTTTCCCACAGGGCTGTGAGCACTGTTTATTCTCACCGCCGTTGAAATCACACGTCCGACGTCATTCATTTCTTCATGTGACATAACCCCTAACAGTAGTTGCAGTGGCAGTAGTGTACCCGTACGTTTAACCTCCCCCCTGCTGACTACGGACAGTGTAATTTTCACCGTAGATGGTTAGACTTATCAGCTGTATTCGACTCGGCTGATGTGTTGTTCACGTCTATAAGGCACTGTGCATTTGGAACACAGTTTGTTAAAAATTTAGTAGCAACATTTCCTTGATATCGAACCAAAAATTGTACATGTTGTACGTGAGCAAAGCCTGCCTATCATATGTAAAGAAAACAGATGCTCTTTGAGAACAGGGTGCTGCTGCGCCAAAGAGAGAGGAAGTAGCAGAAGCCCGTAGAAAATTTCGTAATTAAGAGCTTCATATTTTGTGCTTTAACCAGGACTGGAAAGTAAATCAGGTAAATGAGAATGATAACGGAACTTGTGGCACGTCTGGGAGGGGTAAGAAATGCGTTCATAAACTTATTTGTAAAACTTGAAGTGAACATGCCGTTCGACACGCGGACTTAAACGGGAAGATAACACTGAAACGAATAATAAAAATGATACATAGAAATGTGGACTGTTATCATGTGACCAACGACAGAGATCAGTGTTTGCCTGTAGCGAGCAACGTAATACGTGCATCTTCGGTTTTGATCAATGTCGATGAATTTCAGCGGTTAGTGAAGCTTATCTTGAGGACTTAACAGCATGGAGTTTGTGTTGCAGACAATTAGAAGCAGTAATTGATTGGTACGTTTTTGTATTACTGAAAATTTTAAAGTTAGGACTGTTTTAAATTGCCTACAGTAACAATTTTCTTCCAGTTCCGAGAGGTTGCCTTACACTGTGCAGCTGCCTACACTGTTCTTATCATGTACATACCGTGGTGTATCGGCAACATCATTATCCGCCTGTAAGTGAATCCAGACGAAACAGACAGGAACAGGAACAGGCTGTAGATGGAAATGAACAAAAGTCTTTTTATGCCTACGTATCCTCTCGTGGGCCAGGATAGCGTAGTCGGTATAGCGACTTGCTAAAGGCTGGAGTGTCTTGGGAGATATTTGCTGCAGCCGTCCAGACCAGCCCTGGGGCTCACCTAGCCGTCTGTACAATGGATATCGCGTCTCTTTCCCGGGTGTGAAGTGGCCAGGGCGTGGCGTTGACCACCCACCCCCCACCTAGCACCGAGGGTAAAGACAGAGGTGAGGTATACTTCTACTCCCCATTTCTAGGGTGAACTTTTACTTCTTTATTATCTTACACGTTTGCTATTGTGGGCCTGTCTGTGTTTCTGGCACGTTCCGGTAAAGACAGTTTTCGAAATTGCGGATATGTAGACGTTGAATAGGGGCCATTGGACCGGGGATCGCCTGTTTGAAGATTTGCACATGCAACACAACACACAATAAATGTTTTTAGAGATCCACGAACCTCTGTGGCTTACACGGCAGGTTCACTGTGGCAATTACAACGGGCTTAAATAGGATGTTATTTTATTTTACACATCAGATTTTAGCTAAAATTTACAATTCCCACAAAGAGCAGCAGATATTTTCCTTGCAGTGAATAATGAATTGAAAAGGCTACGAAAGGTCTTGGCCTCTTTAGAGATATGCCTACTACTCAGGCGTTTACGCAGAGAGTTTTGGGAAAACAACGAAAAACTTCATTCTAGCCCGTCTCCAAGTTTGTGCCCGGGACTTTCCGAATACGAAACTGGAGTAATAACCACTCACAGGAAAGTTCGGTGGATGATAATAGTATTGTTTTTAAATGAGATTAGGGTCTTCTGGAATGTGACATCGTGTAGTTCGGTAGACAAATACTCTCACTTTGGGGGAACATGCTAACATTGTCTACCCGTGACGAGTAAAGTAGCAGGTTGCTCTGAAGCTGTGGTACCTGTTCTGCCAAACAGTACGGGGTCACATATGTTGAGAAACTCACCTCTCACGATTTAAAGTAGGTGGTGATGGTGGCAACAGGATGGAACTGGCGTATGTTGATGTACAGTGGTCAAGGAGACGAAATGGTTGTTCCATGACTAAAGGAAGTGGTTTGATAGGTGTACTTGTCTGCTCCTGCAGAAGAAGGTACACCAATGTGTTGGTTGTCAGCTGTTAGAATACCAACCACAACTACTAGAAAAATTCGCCTTGCACTGGTGAGAACGAATATTACTTGAGCGCTCTCGCACGCGAACACAGCCACCTGTTATGTGTTACACCCATGTGCTTATTAAGAAATTATTTGAAATTAATTATCCCTTTCTAACTTATCGCAAAGCGTACCATAAGTTGGGTTTGGAGAAGTTCGTTGCGTGCCGCCGTTTCGAATTCTGAGCTTTTAAAAGTTTATTCTATCCAGTTGTGAATAATGGAATGAAGTGGGACGTGGAAGTGAAACATTTTGTGCCCCACTCCATTTTAACGTAGTTTTGTAAACCCAGTTCTCATCCGCAACTGCTGTGTGTTAAATGATTTTGACTTGTTCTTCCTTAAATTGTAACTTTGCTTTAAAATTTTCTCCTTACAGTAAATCATTATCAGTTCCATTGATTAAGGTCGCCCATTGGAGAAGACCTTATCGCATAAAACGACATAAAGTGAATGTAAGGCATTGCAAATATATAGGATATGAAATAAAGGAAGGCAGGCTAATTAAAAATTAATTTCCCAGTTTACTCTTTTGTTTGTAGACATCACATTTTCTTCGTGCGCTGTAATTCAGAACTCCTTTTCGGTATACGATACTTTCGATATCGACATGTCCAGATCGTTTGTTTCCTCAGATGTATGTCCATCGTGTAATGATATTAGTCTGTTGTACTTCCTTCGTAGCATACGTGTTACTTCTGTTATTTTGATCTCGCAGTGTATACGAGTATTTGCTGTTATTTCATGCCACGCGTGTTATCATTTTACTAGCACACGTAGTTCCAGTGTGTGTAATTTACATTGAAGCTGTCCATGTGCACGCCAAAAAAGGCATACAGGTGCAGCAGAGGTATAATTCCACTCTTGCGTTATTAAATTCGACCATGGCTGCTTTTATCCCAGTGCATCATTCGCAGATTATTGTACATTCTGTGCTTCATGAACTAGGCAGTTGATTAATGTTGTTATGTAATGGTAACCGTATCTTAGATACGGTAGGCATTTGCGTTGTCTTTTGTAAAGTCTGGTGTTCCGAGTATCACAGTGTATGCTGCGTAATGATTCAGTTAGCGCCTGATATCTGTCATTAGGAAGATCAGCATGTGCATTCGGTATGGCGAAACAGTTGCTGTTTATTGTAAGAGTGAGTGAGTACGGCACACAGAAATAGAATGTGTGCAGTTCTTAGTGTTGGGCGATGGACGTGCCTATGTAACTTGTATATGTGTATATAATGTGTATAGAGTATTATGTATGTATGTTTGTATGTATGTATGTACGTACGTACGTATGTATGTATGTATGTATGTATGTATGTATGTATGTATGTATATGTATGTATGTGTGTATGTATGTTTGTATGTATGTTTGTATGTATGTACGTACGTATGTATGTGTTTATGTATGTATCTATGTGTATGTATATATGTGTGTATGTGTGTGCGTGTATGTATGTATGCGTGCATGGGACACGTGTATTTTAATATAGCGTAATTACGCTTTAAAATGTTACTTGACTGTAATGTATCTTGTATCATGTGTCTTTTTTTCCAACGCGAAAGAATTTTAGGGACTACACTGGAACTTTCTCGAATGATGAATTTTAATATTTTACAGAATTACTAAAGAAGTGATATGTTATCATACTACGTGGAAGTTGCACTATTGGTGCGATACGCTAAATGGATATTAACATTTGTATTTACGAAACGCCTTATCTGTATTTGCCAAGTGAACGCCTGGCAGTAAATACACGAGGTATCTATGACGCAGTATTTGCTTATATTGCAGAGATTTGAATTTGTCCTGTCCAGCCCATAGTTTAGCTTTGTTTGAAAAACGATGGTGTTGCCAAGTAGGAAATGTAAGAGAGATACAAATAATTATCCTTTCCATTTAATTTTTTTAACTGTGTTCATTAATCGCGCATTTTGAAGTGGATTTGTCTAACCAGAGAAATTTTAAAGTTAATTTGGAGCACTTATGCTTTTGGAACTGAAGTGACAAACGAATCTCAGGCGGCAGTGCAACGACTACAGGTATGCTGACACAACGTTATTCTCGCACAGTGACTGCTAATGGTGCTGTAAGCAGTAAAGGGCAAAGGAAATACTGTGCATATTATTTGTCTGTGTGCTTTGCGGGCACTGGCGGTGTTAAATGCTGTTGATTCATTAGTGTGTCGCGTGTAACTCAGTTACTGAGCAGTAACATGTTTCGTGCCAGGCATCTTAGGCATCTCGAAACTGCCTACCCAGCAAGCAGAGTCTAAAACTTATTTTCTGCAGCGGAAACTTCGACAGTGAAACCTGTCAAAGCTGATAAACAGCACTGCTGAAAACGACAATGAAAACGTAAACCTCTTCCCATACAGAAGCATTATTTTAGCTGAACACTCGTATAACCTTCTCACTCAGACCATTTTGCACGACGGCAGGCTGTTCCAGCCTTGTTCATTGCAGGTCGAAGTTCTGCTGAGATATTTAGGTCAAGTGAGCTGGCGATGTGACTAACGACGGTTACTGTTGTGAAATAGAACAGTTCCTCTATATAAGGCATTGCATTTGCATAAGAAGCTGATATGATCGCGAAAACCTAATTGAAACCTTGAGATGTCGAAATGGATGAGTATTTAGCGGTTGAGGCGGGCGAAGAAGGAAGTTTGAGAACATGATGCCTTTCGGCTTGGCGTCCACCTGATGTACAAGTATAACATGAGCTGATGGTGCGACTTAAGCCATATAATGAGCTTTCAAGTTAACCAGTCGACAGATATATCTGAAATGGCAGTGTTACTTTTGCTGCTGTGTTGCAGCTACCGGAATAGAACTGAGTAAGGTTGGCTGTGTTGTAAATCTATTGAAAACCGCACTGCAGGTGAAGAAACATCTACAGTACGAGTAATTTATACCTTCACGTAATAACATGAAATCAACTGGAAAAGTGTCGATGTACGTATGGAGCCATATTAGTGCCATTAATAACAGCAGTGGTTGGGGTCCTTATCAAGGCTTTGTGTCATCGTATTTGAGCAGTCACTGAGTACTCTGCTGTCAGGAACTTGCTAATACTATGCTAGCAGGCCTGAAATATGTGTTGGGTGGAGTAAATTACGTTAAAGCCATTGCCATTTAGACCAGCGAATGGGCAGTGAAAATACATGGCTACTGCTCATGGCATTATTGTGCAGGGGCAGAGTCCTGTCAGTTGTCTCGAGCTACGTTCAGAAACTCGTGCTTTCTTGTGGAGCACCCATGTTGTCTGTCACACAGTTTATCAAGTTACCTCTGTTTATTATTGCTTATTCTGTTTTTTTTTCCCCCATGGCGCAACAGCCCCTAGTGGGTCAGGGGGCCTTTTCATTTTGGAGGCTTACCGACGACGGATAACCCACACCCGGTAGGGCTTCTCTGGACGAGTGATAAGCCCGAAGCAGAGATCTCTACCTGACAACACAACACTCACAACAGACAAACACCCATGCTCCCGGCGGAATTCCAACCCGGAACCCCAGCAAGCGAACGGTCGCAGCCCCACGCCTTAGACCGCGCGGCCATTGGAATAGGCTTTTTTTTTTTAATAACTCCTGATAATTCTAAAATATCCAAGAAGATGATAATCTTAAAAGTATTTCCTGGTTGCAGAAATTAACATACCTATATTGTTTGATTATTTCCGTTGCTTTATGGTTCCTACCATATTTGTTGAGTGATGTGGGTGAATTTCAGTGTAGGTTTCCGCGTAATTCCGTCGAGTAATTATGAATTTCGTGAAAATCAATGCAGTGCTACCCTTATTTTACTATTGGGCTTATTTTCTACACTTTCCGTTCCTTTTGGATAGAATTTGGTGCAGGAGGTATCTACAAAATATGTTTTGAGTGAGTGAGTTTTGTGAAAATGAGCACAGTGAGAGCCCCGCTGCGCGTATTTTCCATGTTTCTCTTGTCCGAGTTTTGTGAAATTCTGTGTAAGAGGAACTGCACATCTTCTGCAGAGCATTTGTGAGTTTCGTTGAAATCAGCGAAGTGAAAGCCATACTTCTTCTGTGGACGTAAATAAAATTACATGTACGCGTGTAATGTGAAATAGTTGATTTTATGATTGATGTGGTCCAATCATATCCGGTCCCTCACTGTGTAAACACTCAACCCAGTAACCCGGTATCATTCTTGTTTTATCAACCTTGAGGATGGGGTCGAAAAGATATCACGTAACGTCGTATCATTCCTACAATATTACGTTGCGTCATAACCCACATCAAATAGTATGTCATTTGAAAAGTAAAGAACACCTGGGTAAAGTCTCTGTTCTACGCAATAGGGTACACCATTTGCTATGTTTTTCCCCTGACAGAATGAGTTTTGGTGTAGGCCTCACTATATTTGAAACGAGTCACACAATGCAAGGTCTAACACCTTCGTGTTTAGAGTGACGATCTTCTGGGCTGGGGCACCACCAGTTTTCGTTGCTACATGCCGGTTGAATTTTATATCACTTTCATAGTAATGCATGTCAGCTGTGTTAGCGAAGTGACTCCCCCTCTGTCTTCTGCTGTCTCTTAGAGGTGAAGTTTTCGGGCTGATAAACTACAGGGGAAGCTGGATAAGAGGGGTCAACAAGCTTAAACCCGTTAGATTTCTTCCTCTGAGGTTACATGAGGTAGCGGATGTACGACAACGGTAATCCGCAAACAATGCAGCAGCTGCTACAGTGCCTAATCGAAGCTGCTGCTGGCATAAGGCACGAAACAGCTCACATTCAATAGGAACGCCTAATGGAGAGGTCCTGGTAGTATGCGTGCAGAGTCTGGTCATTTAAAAATTCGAATTGGTTGTTAACGGTTAAGTTTATGCTAAGAAATAAAGTGATACCTCGGCTAACGAGTGACCTGCTGACGAATTTTTCGGCTAACGAAGATTTTTTCGCTGTTTTTCGGACTCGGCTAACGAATATGGATTCGGCTAACGAATGTTTTAGTGGATGCGCGCGCTAACATAAAGCAGCAAACATGAACGGT
>Ga0123355_10013896_pt1 | contig 12551 bp, 10 predicted proteins | sample TergutEmb28metaG_3_FD_89872 | JGI IMG/M metagenome (GOLD analysis project Ga0123355, IMG submission 89872) | Embiratermes neotenicus P1 segment gut microbial communities from Petit-Saut dam, French Guiana - Emb289 P1 | ecosystem: Host-associated > Arthropoda: Insects > Digestive system > Gut ...
AAATATTTGATTTCCCGCACAACCCGGCCCAAACAAAACACCTTTTTCTTTGGTTTTTAAATAACAAGCCTTTTCTCAAAAAAAAAAACAAAAATTGTTTCCACCCCCCCCCCCCCCCCCTCCCCACAGTTAAAATCCAGCTGTTAACTTCCAATATTTAAATATTTCATTCTCTCAGAATAAAATTTAAACTGACACTGCAGTAGCCCCCAACTTGATTTTCTCATAACCCAACTCCAAATATTGTGAACTAAATTGTAAATACAAGCCTTAGGGACCTCAAAACTTAAGAGCAGCCAGTACATTTTGTGCAACAAAATACAAATTACAAAAGGTCACATTATGAATAACATCTGAACAACGCCCTAGAGCAGGCCTGTCCAGTACAATGCCAGACGGCTCTATGATGTGATCTCCTTGAATGTTGACATTTATGAAGTCTTACTGTCCCACTTATTTACTGCATAATAAACCCAAGAAATCCTGCAAAAATAAATACAAAATTACTTTACACCCTTGCATTTTTTTTAAATTTATTTATAAATTTACAAATGGAGAGTGACGAGGGAATGTGACACTGTATGTTGTCCTCCAAGATGTCAGGTTAGACTTTGCCTGTTTTGAGCTTCACAGGTTTGCCCGACACAAACAGATATTATCATGAGCAGCAGGATATTGCCTTATCACCATGCATGCTACATGCGAACATGTATGAGCAAGTTTTATCTTAAAATTCAACATTCCTGGGGCCTGTAGCATCTCACAGTACCTACATATTTGTCTTTGATGAAAAAGGGGTTTTTATTGCAAAACTATCACAACTATTTTCATTTGTGACATGTTATACAGATGCAAATATCATCTTTCTTTCTTCTGAAAAAAAATCTTCAGCAGATATTCCCAGAAAAACATGCTTTGAATCCATAGATACACAAACTTGTTACATTATTTCTGGCACCATGTTCCCACTGAAGAAAACAATCTGTTTTAAATATGCCTTTTTTTATTGTGCCACATTCTATAAATATATTATTAATTTCATGATGAGAACAAATATTCCAAACTTTCCCTGCTCTGCAAACTTCAAATCTCACAATCTAATTATAGAAAATAAACAATAAGTAAATTAGTGAAATCAATACTTACTTAATATGCTTAAAATACTCAGAGTATTTTAATTTACTTATTTTGCTTTAGACAAACAGTGGAAATAACAGTGGACTTACCATTGCTTTGGCTTCTAAGTTCGGTGCAACTGGAACAGAAAGCCTTTTCAGAAAGTGAATTATTTCTGGCAGCTCTTCAGTGTTCTGGTCTTTGTCAGCAAATATGTGAACTTTACACTTTGGAGCATCATCTTTCTGAACATCAAACAAAATCAAATTTCCATGTCAAATTATCAGCATCAACATATGAAACTGTATTACTGGCATAGTTTCTAATTAACTATTTTTACTGCAAAGAAGATGCAATGAATTTTTTAGCACACTTAAAATTTTCAAATGAAAATTGACAAAGGAATGGGCTAGTAAGCAAAATGGACAAGACTGACCATTTGTTGTTTATGAAAAAGAGGAAATAAAGCAACATACATAAAAATGCAGTATGGTAAACATATTTTTGCAACAAAATTTGGTAACTGATAGGTCTTCTTGTTCCCAGGTCAATACAAAGGCTTCTAACATAAGAAAGTCATGTGTCTATGCATGTACCTCAGCCCTAAATTTTTACCTTGTAACCCAACTTATATAGTTGCGTTTTCTAGCCAAATTGACTGCAAACAGTTTCAATAAAATATGCTCAGTTATTCACTTACACATTTCTGACCTACTCCATAACAAATTTAGTACAACACCCTTACAACTATACCAATTACCCCAACACCTTTCCTCACATTCACTTTGTATTGCTCTACAGATAAAATGAAAACAGTCAACTAACTAAAACAGCCAACAGCATCTCCACATTACTGCAGATCAAGTATGAACATAAGTAAAACCACCAACAAAGATAAAAATGAAATTGTCAGTATTCTAAGAAACTAATAAATGTTATCTCACACTGACCATGCTGCATCTTCTGCAGGAATATGTAACTCTAATAAACACTCATAAGGAAACCTGTAATCCAATTTCTGTGATCAGTGTGAGTGAAAAATCATGCAATTTAAAGAACTATGCAACAATGGTAAATTCAACAAACTTGACAAATCCCATCTCTTGCTATGGTTTCTATGGGTGACTGTTACATATATCCACTCATAGACAACAGCTGTTGAGAGACAGTCTCACTGCATATGGGACACTACTTTCAGTGACTCTGTAGGCTGAATCACGGACTGGATGCCAGCCATTGGAGGATTTATGAGCACAAGGAGGAACCCAATGGGGCCCGCCTCCTGCTTAGTATAAACACTACATCTGTCATGGTATTGGAGAGGATGGGATGCAGACCATTCAGCAGCATGGGACAGGCAACCTTCTCCCTTCTGGGTGTGAAACCAGAAGGGAGGAAGTAGGATGAAACAGAGGTGGAGAAGGAGGAAGAGGCTGAACGTGTTACAGTAAGTACCATAATGTATTCCAGCCAACCTGCAGCATAGTGTCACTGCTTTTAGATTTCTTACTAGAAGAGTATGTGTGAAAGGAATATCTGTGGCACTAATACAGGAACCATGGTATCGCTAGGGCCATATTATGGGTCTAAATATTCCACGAAATACCCTGTTCTCCGAGGGTGGAACAGAAAGGCCTACAACGCGTATTCTTGCAAGGAACGTGACCACATGGATGCTACCAGGATTTTCTTGTAGGGATCTGGTAGCAGTTCTAATAAATTATATTGAAGAGGGGGCAGAAAGACGGTTGGTCATCTATTCTGCTTATCTGTCCTAGGATTCCGAGAATCCTCCACCATCCATGGAATTTGAGGAACTCGTGAGCTACTATGTAAGTGAAAACCAGTATCTAGTCATAGGGAGCGAATCCCATTTACACCACACAGTATGGGGCAGCACCAATTGTAATGAGAGAATGTAACAGAACAGATAAAATGGGGATGTTGATGTTGGATAAATTTAAAGGACATTTAATGCAAGAAATAAGAGCCAAATCAGTTGCTTAAGCATAGACCTTCAGGTCACACTTGACACCATGACTTCATAACTGTAGGTGTCAAGATGCTGTGATTAACAAACAATACAAATATCAGCCTCTAGAAGGCCATGTTTCAGTCCCAGGTAGACGAATGCAGAAGACCACTATGGCCCTTGCTGATGAATTATCACAGTTGGCAGTGCAATGTATAAGGGTATAAAAAGTGCTGTGTATCCAGTGGGATGGATGGAACCAAGAATGCTACAAAGGCCTATCCAGAAGTTCCCAAACTTGTCAGTAAGACCAGGAACAGCTAGCAGTACAGCTTTGTACCACTACATGCTAAAGTACTGCTACCTTCTCAGTCAGTCTACTGAGTTTTGCTGTCATAACTCTGTGCATTAGTTTTCAATTTGTGTTAGCTGTCATGTGTGTTAAGTGCAATCTGAGATGGTCGAATGGCTGATTTGAAGGAAGCATAAATTTTTATCCAGTTTTGTTTGAAAATTGGGAAAACTTTATAAGCAATGGATACAACACCCTAAACACTTTTTGGAGAATATGCTAAATGGAGAAAACAGACTTTCGAGTGATTTGCACAATTCATATGTGGGAAAACAATGGCTGGGTTCACAAAGAACAAAATGTAGAAAAGGTTTGCAAAATCATTAACAAAGATTTGAAGAGTGCAGACCGATTAGGACTCTCATGCAACACAGGGCAGCAAATTCTAAAGGAGATCTTGAACATGCAGTAGATGTCTGTGAAGTTGTGTCTAGGTTGCTCAATAACAAGCAGCAGCAGGGACATGTGTTTGTGTGTAAGGAACTATTGGATGAAGTCAGAAGAGATCAGACCCTCCTCTCAACGATCAGTCAAACATGAAACCTAGGTTCACTGATATGATCCAAAAAACCAAACAGCACATACTCTAAACATCTGATGAAAGTGAGGCATGACAGGTTGTACATGAACAGTATGTTGCAAATGTTCAAGAGGAAATTTTTTCTCCATGCCAAATAATTAACCAGCATTACTGTCTGAAGGTAGTGCAACATAATACACAGCAAGTCTGCCAGAAACATACAGAACAGTTGCGGAATCCAGAATGGTTAAAAGGTGTCAATGCCAAAGGATGGCCCTGAAATTCAAGAATAACTGCTGATTGTCCTAAATACAATCCCGAAAGTCTGTTTCAAGCAGTGGCAGAAATGCTAGGCCTGTTGCATAAAACTGAAAGGGACAACAATGACCAACAAATAACAGTAAACATACACTGTCTGGGAAGTTCCAGGCATACCTCATTTATTGTGGAATGACAGTAAACAGGTTGGGAATGAGAGCTGTGAGTGTGACAAGGATGAGCAGACTGACTGTAAAGCTGTGACAGGGCACAAAAAAACAAAACTTGGAGGAAGTGACACTGACTGATAAGTGTACGTGGTATCTGACATGTTTGTCTATTAACTATATGAAATTAATAATAAAATATTTCTTCTCAGCAGATGTATTATTAGGAATGTTATCTCTGGTTGGATATGTGAATCTTCCATTGGAAGATGTAGTTTGTGAATCTTCCATTGGAAGATGTAGTTTGTTTGACGGGATCATCTTAGAGTCATCTTGCATTCAAGTAAACACAGTAGAAATATTAATATGATCTTTCTGAGAGTAGAATTTGATATAAACCAGACAGACTAAGATAACACTTACACAGGCTGACTCCTGAAACACATCTGGGTAGTTCTTCATAAGGCAGGAGAAGCGAAAGCCAAAGCCGGTCTTAGTGCGAGGGAGGCTGTAGTGAATCAGCCACATAGCATCAATAACATCCAATTCTGGTAACACATCATCTGTACACACCAGTATTGGGTGAAAACCCGAAACAACCGAGGACTTCCAACACTGACCAATTTCTGTAAAGAATACAGCATGATTATTTGCTGTCAATTGTAAGAAAGGTAAATTATCATTTACTGAAGGGAAAACAGGATTACTGCTCAATAAGCACTAGTTGTGTGGTAAAATCAAGGTGGATGATAAGTGGAATATAAACCATGTGGGGAGAGGAGTAATGCATACAAAATCCAAGAGGAAGAGAGCTCTTGAAAAATGTAGGTACAGACATGAGGATATTACCTCATTGCTACACACTTAAAAGACCACTTCAATGATTGGGGCCAGCCATACTTGCTGCATACACTGTATTTTGAAGCTGCTGTAAAGAAATTTATGTAACTAAAGCACTAACACACACACACACCATAATGAAATTTAGGCAGGATCTCCAATTATGCTTGAGGATGTGTCACCTATTAAAGCAGTCTTCTGGATATAAGGCAATGTTGCAACTGGAGCATGTAATGTTTGCTTCATTACTGACATTCTTCTTCTTCTGACACACTATTTAGTCTTGCGCATACTTACTGTATTTACTGTTGGTGGCATATTACAAAAGTTACAGTTTATCTGATAGTGTCTAATCCTTCACTGAGTGCTTATGTGGTAATTTATGGGAGCTTTCTTATTCGTGGATATAAGACTGTCTTCAGAATTCATGGCACTGGCTGCCACTGACTGAATATGTCAGGCATTAGCACAGTCTCTAGGAATATCAATTTTTCAGTGTCATCCTGAATAATGTCTTGTCATGGTTTCCTTTTAGGTTTCTTTATTCCGTACAGCGCACAGACAATGCATGTGGCATAGAAGACCAAGTATATAAAACCATTCCAATACCATTTGATCACTTTTATACAAAACAATAATACACTATGAGCTGACCTAGACAGACACAAGATATTTGCTGGATAATAAGAGATTACGAACACACTAGCAAATGCAGCAGCAGTATAAATTTCCCTTAAAGGAATGTGTTGTGATAAATTTAATTTCCACTTAATTCCTTTACCCACACGCATAATGCCCTTTATTGTGACTTGCAATCCTGTGCACTTCTGTGGTTCTTTTTCCCCAACTGGGTATAAGGGAAAAGAGGGGAGTGTAACATGTGAGAGTCACATTGTACAATAATTTGAACATTGCATGGTACATATTCTCATAATACTGCAACTTTAAATTATATTACTTTATTCTTCTTTGCACCAGCCTACTACCACTGATCAGGGGGACCGCGGTAGCTCAGTGGTTAAGGTGTTGTGCTACAAATCGGAAGGTCGCTGGTTCGATCCCAGGTGGTGTCAGTGGATTTTTCATCGACATAAAATCCTTCCGATTATACTATGGCCCTGGGGTCAACTCAGCCTCTAACAGAAATGAGTACCAGGAGCATTTCCTGGGGGTAAAGGCGGCCGGTGCGTAATGCTGACAACCTACCACCATCCTGTGCCGTTGTCACAAAATCTGGGAACCTTAACTTCCTAAGAACCCTCTGGGCCTGTCCAGGCCTGTAATGGGACTGCTTTACCTTTTACTACCACTGATCAAGTGCAAGTTTCTTCTGCTGGAAATTATTGGTATCAATGTTTAGCAACCAGCAGCACAGACAGCATGCCATACTATCTACACTGCAATACAGGTTACAAAGAGTTCCTGCGTTTTCATACTGTACTAATTCAAAAGCATTGATGCAGATTTTGTATTTCAGTTTTACTATCAGAATGTTTCTTACCCTTGTGCATTTAATTTAGACTTACCAAGTTTATTAAACAGCAAACTGCCCCTCAATATCCTTACTTAGTGTTCACATCACAAGGGGTGGACAACAGAAGTAAGGAATTGCTTATTTTGGTGAAGTACAGCAGGGATTTATCCCTAGGACTGCCACAGTAGCTGACAAGGCCTGGTCAGAATCCTAAAAATGACTAAGGAGGCTCTGGTAAGGGCACGAGGGGCTCATCAGGCATGTTGAAGCCAAACTGCCTGGCAGAGTAAACAAATCTAGGATAATGTGGCCCAATCCTCCTCATACTCAAAATGTTGATTACAGGCATACAATAAGTAATTGGACATAAAGCTCTTTGTTTACAAACAGCTTGGACTAAGTGAAGTGATGTGCAGTGCAGCACAGTGAAGTAAACATCATTGTTAAAAACACTATATATAATTTAGTGCAGCTTTGATGCAGCAGTTTCTTTGTCTTCCTGTTGAAGATAGCTGTACATTGTTATTTAACCCCTTCAATTTTAGTTAGTTTGCTGTGCATAACAAACCAGAGGCTAAAAATAACACAGAAGCTTGAAGAAAGAAATTATGCAAGAAAAATAGCAGTGATATTTGTTATAATGTGGAAATCTTTCCAACACATTCAGAAACTAGAGATGGATTAATAAATGACACTAACATTTCTAATTTGAAGAACAGCTTATCAAAGCAAAAAGGAAAGAAACCACCAACTTACAAAAACACAATAAAGCTATTTTTTTATGTATTGCTGACCGTGCATCCCAGTATATTTGTCTTAGTAATTAACCAACTTGACGCACAAAATAGTAGTAAAATTTTACTACTATTTGCTCATATTTATAGAATTGTATTTTGGACCACTCACTTGTTTCAGTGTGATGATACCAGAGGCTGTGTAATGCAATTTTGACCTCCTGATGATGAGCACATGTGATCGAAACATGTAGAGGCATGAAATAAACTTATTGTAAAACAAAAATTTTGTGCATCAAGTTGGTTAATTACTGAGACAAACAATAAAACCATGTTAGAAACGTTTAATCAAAGAGTACAAAAACCATAATCTGTGCTACATAAGGAAACTTTTAATGCATTAGAGACCAAAGGACAGTTCAATGTCTCCTTCAACTAGTCACCACATTTAAACCAACACCATGGCATTCAGGACATTGTTATACAAAAAAAAAATTAAGTCTCAATCAACTGGCTGTGAGTGAATTAAACAGTGGTTTTGAGGACTTCACAAAAAAAATAAAATGTAAGTCCTTAGCAAATGTACAATACCAGTGCATCTGGTCTGTTGTGGAAGAGTAACCAACAAGAACACCTAGCATTTCAATCTAAGCATTCAATGCCTGTGAATAAATGAAGAGAAGAAGACCCACAATGTATTCTACTGTGCCAATGCCACTAGCTTACATAAAATAAAGCTCTGTGTAGTTGGCAAAGCAAACCTCCACATTCCTTTGCAGTAAGTGACAGCATTAATAAAATTGCATATGTTTAACAGGACAACATTGTTCCGTTTGTCTACTAAAGGCTAAAGTACAATGCACTATTGAATCAGTAATTAAAATAGTTCTGCAGGATATAAAAGTGATTCATAACTGGCATGCACAAGAATATTTATGGTCACAAAGTTCAACAGAAAGTATACTTCAATTATAATTGAAAGTATTTGGATATTATTTTCTCAGCACAAAAACATTGCTATTGTACTTCAATAGGTGTACACAATATAATAATACTCTAATTTAATTAACTGTACATTGCATGACAGGTTTCAACACCTAGAGTTCATCTTCAGGTGTAGTAATATTATTCTACACGTATGTAACTATTAGTTATTAGTGCTGGGTACTATGTGTTCTAGTTTGTCCTTTCTTGGTATCTTGTGCTTGTACTTGTGGTGGTGTTTGTTCTTAGTATTGCTTTCTTGGAGTTATCTGTTTCTGGTTTCTGGTTTTGTTTTTTTTATGTGGCATTTCCATTTAAATTTTCCTGTTCTTGTGTTGTTGTGTGGCATTGCAGTGTGGCACTTTAACAGGTTGCCTGCTACGTGGATATCAGTTACTCTTGTTGTCATTTTTCTTTGTTGTGGGATGACTATGCCAGGAAAGGGGTTCAAGTAATGATGTGGTTGTGGTGTTGTTTCCTGAGGTTGTATGTATGGAATTTTTCTATGGTGTTCATGTTCATTTTTGTTTGTTACATGTAATATGTCCATTGTGTTACTGATATTTCCATGTGTATGGTCTGTCTCCAGCATATGCTGAGAATAGTCCAAACTGGTTGTTGTGGAACTGACAACATAATACCCAAGTATTTACAATTTAAATTGCAACATGTAGAAAACATGATGCCAACAAGAAAGAAAAAAGTATACTTACCAAAATTATGATGTGGGGCCATGTCTTCATGGGCTGCCAATATCCGGAAGCACTGCGATTCAAGAACTGTCACCAGTTCTTCAACTTCTGTGGCTGACTGGCATATGATGACAGTTTTGTATTGGCCTTGGTATCCATCCAGAATATCTGTTTTCGCATTGGACAGTTTATCATATAAACACTGTTTCTTACAACCAGCTTCTATAGATATATATATATATACACACACACACACACACACACATACATATACATGTGTGTGTGTGCCTTTCAATTAAAAACTGAGATTAAAGGATATGACCATAAATCAACTGTTTCATAAATTTTAAAATACTGCCACACTTCTGTTGTATTGTAGCTAAATGCATCTGCACCACAGCCTGTACAAATTAACCCTTCAACACAACTTCACATAAATGATAGATATTTAAATTCACTAGCCAAAGTTTGACATACATTGTACATTCAGCAGCAACCTGCATTTTTATGCCCTCTAGCTACAAAATGATGAAATGTAATGATATATGGTTTGAACTAATCTACTGCACAGACATATGGACCTTCTGTGGAAGGTGGTAATTCTGATGCATGTGGTGCTGGGCAGTCAAACACATATGTAACAGACAAACAAATGACATCACACCACAGCCAGACCATTGTTGACATGTCGGCTGACCCCAGTTCAAACAAACTGAGCCTTTAAATTAAATTTTATGTGACAATGACATTGAGAATACATTTCTGATGATGAGAGTTGTGATGAAACCAGATATGCAATGTGCACATAATGTAACATAATGACACGCTTGCATAACCACTGTTGCAATGGAAATGCAACGATGAATTCTGTGGATTTTTTAACTACATGTCACAGTCAACAATATGAAACTACTGACCATTGCACAAAAATGTTCTTATGGCAAATTTGTCACCAGCAACAATGTAACATACTAAGGTCTTCACATACAGTGCCTGATTTATTGTCTAATATTATGCAAATCTGAAGTTTCCAGGCAGATTTTCTTTAAAGTGCCCACATGGTAGACATAATATATTATACAGTTTAACTATATCTACCTACATACAAGCAGAGATACACAAATCAATAACAAAACCACTGTTCTGAGAACAGCATTTTCGATACTTTAATACATCACAAGTCCCGGTAGAGGTCTGAATCTCTGTTATGCTACTCAGAGAACACCAACAAACAGTGCCCTATTAGTAATGGTACCAGACGCATCACAACAACTCAGCCCAGGTGGAATATAGAAAATCCCTTCCCTCCACGAGACTATTTTTTTCATAAAATACCGTCAACATTCATATTCCATTTTAATACCTATCTCAGTGAATACCAATATTCACAGAACAAAAATCAGATTCCATACAGAAGAAGAATGCTCAGACTGCGCTGTCTACATCTCCACTGTTGACACCACTTCAAAAGGACCAATTTCTAATTATCATTTCAACTACTGTTTTTGACCCAAACTTTTAACGTAAAATGGAAAATAGTCTTCTTGTAAAAGTGAGATATCAATTCTAAAATGGCATTTTATGCATTCCTTTTATGTATTATACAAAATGTGTTTAGCCTCATGATGACTTCTTAATAAGGTTGAAATATGTTGCTCCATTAGACACTTACATACTTAGTGCTGTCAACTAGTTAACTTGAAACACAATGGGATGTCCAACCTTCAAATGTCTATGTTAAATTTTGCTTGTGTTTAATTTAACAGTAATACACAAACTTGAAATTTGAGAACACAAAAATATTTTGTGACTTAACAACATTTCATATACAATTTATTCATAATCTATGTACACGGAAAATTTATGTCTTACATAACCTTCATGTTTAGAATGCCAAAGTGCTTCGTAGTTTCTGAACTTAAGTATTAAATATGAATATGCCTACAAAATATGTATAAAATTACCACACATAATCTGTAGGCACATTCATAATCTACGCACATAGAAAATTTGCCATACATAACATTTAAGTTGCACACATCAAAATACTTTTTAATTTCTGACTTACAATATTGCCAATATAATTTACAGGCATATTCACAGACAATGCACATAAAAAATTTTGTACTCCCAGACCCAGATACAAGCAATACATATGGGATATTATAATTGCAAATTTTTATTTTCCTTAATTACGCATCATGTAAAGGGCAAGGAGAAAAAGTTGCTAAATGCATATAAAGGTGATGTGCCAACATGAACTTTACACTGTTGATTAATATGTCACACAACAACAAATTCAATCTACAAGAGGCGGCTGATAAGTAATGCACACAGTGAAATATTTTGCCAACGGAGCAAAGTAGCGATGCGCGCGTGGTGTGTCCTTGTAGCCACAACCCTCCTGCACAGCGGTGCAAAGTTTCATTCCTTTGTCTACACCGGTTCTAAAACAGTGCGTGTTAGCGTGGAGTCGTGTTATGGTGGTATGTCAACGAGATTGAAGCAATGTGCAGTGACTGAATTTTTAAGTGCTGAAAACGTAACGCCAGCTGAAATTCATCGCCGTTTACAGGCTGTGTATGGTGAAAACACAGTTAACAGAACTACAGTAAATCGTTGGGCCATTAAATTTTGTGAATGTGAACCAGGTCGTGCCAATATTGTTGACCAACCTCGCAGTGGAAGGCCGGTTTCTGTGACATATGACAAGCATCAAAAACAGGTTGATGAACTGATCATGCATTACCGCCGTATCACCCAGAAGCAGATAGCAGGTAGGCTAGGAATGTGTAAAGAAGGAGTGGGCTATATCATTGGTTTACTTGGCTATACAAAAGTCTGTTCTCGATGGGTGCCACGCGTGTTGACGCCGGAAAAGAAACAAAAACGTGTTGAAATTTGTGAAGAACTTTTGAAGCGCTATCGCAAAGAGGAAGATCAATTTCTTTTGAATATTGTTACTGGGGATGAGTCACGGATTCATCATTTTGACCATGAAGAAAAACGATTGAGCATGCAATACAGGCACACTCCTCGCCCGAAAAAATTCAAAACAATGCCGTCAGCCAGCAAGAATCTTTTGACTGTTATTTGGGACTCACAAAGAGTTTACATGACAGAATTTTTGGAAGCTGGGAATACTGTCAATTCAGCTCAGTACAATGAAACAATAAAAAACCTACGGCGGAGGGTGTGTCAAGTTAGGTGGTCAACATTGCGGATTTTGTTGCTGCATGACAATGCAAGACCGCACACTGCTCGCGCAACGATTGATGCTCTGGAGACGCTGAAGTTTGAGGTTCTCTCCCATCCACTGTACAGCCCTGACTTGGCGCCAAGCGATTTCCATTTCTTTCCTCACCTCAAGAGGGATCTCAAGGGGACTCATTTCACCTCAGATGATGAAGTGAAGCAAGCTGTGACGTCGTGGATCAAACAA
>Ga0123355_10013897_pt1 | contig 12551 bp, 13 predicted proteins | sample TergutEmb28metaG_3_FD_89872 | JGI IMG/M metagenome (GOLD analysis project Ga0123355, IMG submission 89872) | Embiratermes neotenicus P1 segment gut microbial communities from Petit-Saut dam, French Guiana - Emb289 P1 | ecosystem: Host-associated > Arthropoda: Insects > Digestive system > Gut ...
AGTGGATAAAATGTTATTAGAATTATCAAAGATTAAAATCATTACTATTAATGGAAAAACTAGACTCTTACAACCTATGACTAAAAAACAAAAGGATATCCTTGAATGGTTCAACATTAAACCTGATGATGTTTCAAACTTTGTTGCTGAGCAATTTTAAAATGTATGTTATTATTTTGATGAATTTAGGTAAAAAATGATAACATTCATTGGTTGTGGGTGGATGTTTTCTAACACTGTCCATTACTTCTTTCCGAGACAGCGTTTGCGACTGGCTTATTGTCCTGAAGTTGTTTTAATAGTCGGCTAGGTAGGGGGTGTAGCGGAATAGAAAGTAGCTAAAACCTCAGAAAAAACTTTATAAAACGAAATTTATGTAGAAATAAGCGCACATTTTTGGTATACTTTTCTTTATGATAAAAAAAGAAAAGATACTACAACCTAATTATAACTATTTTAGGGAAGGGATTTTCATACAGTTTCTGCTCTAATTAACTGAGAATAGAATAATATTCCTTGTACCAATCTACAAATTTTTGTAATCCTTCTTCAAGGGGAGTAGCTGGTTTAAAATCAAAATCATTCATCAAATCTGAAACATCCGCATATGTTTGATAAACATCCCCAGGCTGCATCGGTAAGTATTCTTTCTTAGCTTCCTTGCCAATAATACGTTCTAGTGTTTCTATAAAATCAATGAGTTTTTCAGGTTTGTTATTGCCGATATTATACAGTGTGTATGGGCAGTCCCCTTTTTTATATATTGGTACGGAGGCAATCATATTCTCAATGCTTTTCACAATATCGTCAATGTATGTAAAATCACGGTACATATCACCATTGTTAAAAATCTTGATGCTTTCTCCATTAATGATCTTTTTTGTAAAACTGAAATAAGCCATATCTGGTCGTCCGTATGGACCATAAACAGTAAAGAATCGTAAACCTGTAGTTGGAATTTGATATAAATGGCTATATGTGTGTGCCATCAATTCATTACTCTTCTTAGTTGCTGCGTACAAACTAATTGGATGAGACACGTCATCTCTTGTAGAAAATGGTGTTCTCTTTTGGTTGCCATAGACCGAACTGGAAGATGCATATAGCAAATGATTCACAGGATAGCGGCGGCAAGCTTCCAAAATATTGAAGAAGCCTATCAAATTGCTATGTGTGTATGCCTTTGGATTATCAATCGAAAAACGTACCCCTGCTTGCGCAGCCAAATACACTACAATTTCAGAATGATAATCTATAAATATCTTCATTACTTCATCATAATTTGCTAAATCTCCTTTAATGAATGTGAAATTTTCATACTTTTCCAGAATGTCTAAGCGACTATACTTTAAATCTTTGTCATAATAACTATTGAGATTATCAGATCCAATAATTGTTGCTCCTTGTTCTAATAAGTTCTTTGATAGATGAAATCCAACAAATCCCGCAGCTCCTGTAATTAAGACTTTTTTTCCTCTTAACATTTTAATCACCAAACTTTCAATTTAACAGAGTACCCCCTATAGAGATTGAAAATCCTCAGATGAAGCTTTTCATTTTGATTATGATAATTGTTTACAAACGAACTCAATATATTGATCTGCAACTTTAAGAATGTTTAGCTCTGGATCTCATTTGTAATGCATAATGACTTAAATCTTGCAATAGTAACATAACTTTTTTTTCATATCCACAAGTAGTATAGTAAACATATCTAGATTGATAATCATTTACATCAATAGATTCATCAGCTAGAAGGCGATTATCACCAACAAGTTCTGGAATGCCGTCATGATTTGGAGCTACAACTGGCAATCCACAGGCTATCGCTTCAACTACTACATTCGGACAAGGATCAGCATACGACAGATCAACATAAAATCGCATTTATTATATATAATATTTCTTTATTTGGTACAGTGAGTTCGAAATAATTTTCAATCCCAATCTGCTTTTAGAAACTTTTTTTAGGTAGTCAGTAAAAAATAAAAAATTCCATAAATTGTCTGAACTATTCATAATCTCAGCATAAACAATATCTTCATTTGAGACAATTGAGATAATATCTAAAGGGGGGTATTGAGTTAGTTCCACCTGAGTTGCTTAAGCAGATAATTAACCCTGAAATTCGATAAATATTTGGTTAAATTATGCGATTATCTGTGATTTCGCTGCATGATTCAGTGTATCAAACGTATTCACAAATTTAGGTGGATCTAACTCGCCACCCCCCTTATCTAAATTATGGAGTCCAGTGAAAATACTTTCTTTGCTAACTCGTAAACATCCTGTTAGAGCTGCAAAGCTTAGGGAGTCATTTGCTTTTAAGGCATCTTGAAAAAATGAACGCATAAATTCAATCATTTCTGAGTAAAAGCCACGAAAATGTGCTTTTTCTAATGGCACATCGTACTCATATGATAACATTCATTGGTATATAGTCTAAAATTGCATTGATAACGGCATTAGCAGCCTCCTCCAATATCAAGAGATTTTTCTTGCTCATTCCAAAGCCATCATCAACAGCTTGGTATTGATGTGTGATTTGATGCCAATCTTTAAGCTCTATAGTAATAATAGTAATGAGCTTCTTTTTGGTTAACATCATTGAAAATTGCTCCAAGAATATTACATTTAGTTCTATCTAGCAATTCTTTAGCTTTAACTAAGTCTTTTTTTTCTGTTCGATGACTTTTTATGACGAGTATAACTCCATCGCAACGGCTACTTAAAATCTGAGCGTCGGTAACTGCTAGTACAGGTGGGGTATCAAATAGAATCAAGTCAAATTCTTCTGAGAAACACGAAATAAGTCCTTCCATCTTTTTTGAACCGAGTAGTTCTGATGGATTAGGTGGAATAGGACCTGAAGGTAGGATGTATAAATTAGGGGTTTTTGGAGACTTCGATATTGCCTGATCTGGAGTCGCTGCTGTAGTTATGAGACTTGTAAGTCCATGCTGATTACTTAGTTCCATGATTTGATGGATCGTGGGTTTACGTAAGTCTGCATCAATGAGTAAAACTCTCTGTCCTTGTTGTGCTATTGTCACTGCTAAATTTGAAATTGTCGTGGATTTTCCTTCTGCTGGTATTGAGGAAGTACATGCTAGTGTTTTTAGTTTTTTATCAATCATTGAAAATTGAATGTTCGTACGGATAGTGCGGTATTGTTCTGAAATGGGAGACTTTGGCTTCATCTCAGTAATTAATTTTATTGAACCTCGAAGTCCTTTTTTCTTCTTTTTTTTTGACATATGTACTTCACCTCTTGCTTAACTAAGCCGATTGTTTTTTTACTTAAAATCCTCAGTTGTCATACTGGGGATTAATCCAAGCACTGGCAGCCCTATCAAGTTTTCTATCTCTTGCTCTGTTTTAACAGTCTTATCTAAAACTTCCAGTAAAAAGGTTAGAAATATGCCGAATATTAATCCAATAACAACCCCTATTGCTGTATTCATTGATAAGTTAGGACTTATAGGGCTGGTAGGAATCTGGGCTGTTGCTAGAATGCTAACAGTATCTACGTTCATAATACTTGGGATCTCCTCCCTGAAAATATCAGCTGTTACATTTGCAATACGATATGCTAACAAGGGCTCCTCATGCCGAACTGTTAGTGTAATAACCTGAGAATTTGTTGCACTACTTGAACTCATCCTTCTTCGTAACCCATCTGCTGTAGATACTAAGTTTAGTTCTTCAATGACTTGATCCAAAATAGTTGGACTTAGTAAGATATCATTAAAAGTATTAATTAACTGAAGACTCACTTGAATATCTGAATGTGTAATGAGGTTATCATCATGTAAATTGCTTATAATCATTTGAGTTGATGTTTGATAGCTCGGGGTTATAAAAAAATGTGTATACGTACCACTTAAAAATGTTGCAATAAATGCTACTATGAAAATTAGGATTAGGCGTTTCTTTAATATTTGAAATAATTCTTGTAAATCAATTGTTTCATCTCTTTCGTTCATATTTCTAGTCACCTTTTGTTGTATATTATGTAATCATAGAATTAGGCTGATAATCGGATAAATCTTTCCATTTTTCTAGGTTACTTGGTTTTCTTGCGATTTTGCTTAAAGTTTATACTCTATATTGTAATCAATATTCATTACAATTGTTAAGTTATCTAAAAATATGGCTATATAAGCTACTTCATTGATTGTTGCATTCTTTATCAAAAAGCTAAAATATTTGGCAAAAAAATTTATTTAATCGGTATTTTCATTTGTAGATATTCAGCCTAATTAACTTAATTACCCTATGTTATTGACATTCGATTAACCAAATTCAACAGTCAAGATTGTTGTATTCATGTTTCCTCTCCTAGTATCATTCTGTTATTTCGAAACCAAAATCAATATTGCAGGTGTTTTTATATTATTTTATTGACTACAACCGCCTAATTGTTAATCCAAAAGTTGATAATTCTCTCCCACAAAGCGATTGACTAATTCTCTTGTTATGTTTAATGGAGCAAGTGGTTCATCAAGACCACCGTATCGGTCAGGGATACGCACTGCGCTGATAACTGAATTGAACAAACGAAGCACCTCTTCTTCAGTAAATCCTTCTTCTAAAAGAACCTGCTGAGTATCGAATACATGCAAACCATGATCAGCTTGTAAAACAATAACAGCATCTGGGTTTCGTTCTAAGATCATATCTATCATATTAAACATAATATAGAGTGTATAATCGTAGGCAACTGGATATAAATCTATTTGTCTATTCGCAACACCATTATCTACGCTAGTTTGCCAATGCCACCTTCCAGAGTGCGCAAACCAGAGTGTAATATAGGTAAGTGTAGGAAAGTCAGGTTGAGTATTTTCAAGTTGATCAATGAGTGTTCTATAAAGTTGCCTTTCATGAAGAAGGTTGAGGGTAGTAGTTGTTAACCTATCCACTTTATCTTCATAAGCAGGAATTGCCTGCCATTCAAAGTAACGTTCTCCTGATACTAGACTTGTAAATCTATCAGGAAGTGGAGTCGTCCTCGTTAATAGTTCAACCAAATATAATGCACTCATTAGAGAATGATGTTCCAAAGTTTGATCTGCAATCACAAATGGGTAGTCACTTATATAGCTCGAATCACCTAATCGATAAAATTGATTAATTGGTGTATAGATATTTGGAGTAAAACTAGCAATCATAGTCGTTGTATATCCAATTTGTAAAAAAGCATGAAACAGCTCATGATACGGAGCGATCTCACCTGCAAACGAAATACCATCACGAATAATCGCATTATTAAATAACTCTTGTCTCCCATCTCTAAGTAAATGCTCTCCTTCAACAAAAATTTCATGCAGATAACTATCGTAAAAATCTGGTGACAGTAAGGCAGCTACTCCTTGAACAGTTCCGCCAGCTGCAAATTCAGTGTTATCATTAATTAGAAACCCTAAGTTCAATAATCTTTCTCGTGAGTCATCCTGTAGCACATCAAAATAATATTCTACATCATGAAGGCTGATCACTCCATCCATGTGGAACCAATATATATCTGGGTTAAGTAGGGACGGATCTACATTGAATACTCTTTTTAAATAGAATGAGGAAACTCCATCCACATCTGAATTTGCACGCATAGAAGCTACAAAGCTTGGGAAAGCATTAAATATAAAAAGTAAGCAGATAACTATAGAAAAAGCATTGAAAATGGCACGCCCCTTGCAAAATCTAATCATTCGAAAACGAAGATAAATAATTAAATAAATAATCATAATAGATACCCCTAACAACAATAAGGGTTTTGAATTAATTTGACTCGGCAGTATCGCATGGATAGCTTCAAATAACCAGAATGTTGCCCAAAACAATACTAAAACCAACAAAGAACCTTCATAACTACGAACTATAAAGCGAATCACTAATAGCATCACAATGGAAATAATCATCAATGCAAATGTTAGAATGAGTACATGTTGAATTACAATATGAACAGATGCGCGATTATTGTTGTATAAAACATATAAAAATATATTTGGTAAAAGTGATGCTGATGCGAAGTAAAGAAACTTTTCAGTGAGACTAATTTGTTGATGAGTCATTGCTTTTTTAGACTCTGTAGACATATTGATTCATTCCCTTCTTATATTTGGATAGTCATAAGTTTATAATGAATATTTAAAGAAGCTGGACAGACAAAAGAGCAGAATGCACTTAAATATCCGCACCACAATAAACGAAAATCAAAAGAATCGACTCAGGAGGAATGGCTTAAGCGATGATTGTCATTCAATTAGATATCCCATAACACGTCATTCTCATATGTAGTGACTCTTGTCAAGAGCAAAACCCCCAAAAACATAAATTTCTTAAAATAATTCTTATTCAGTTTGTATTTCCTCTGTTTAAGGGCACAGGGAAAGAACTATAGACTAACAGATTTCGGGATTGGTCAATCTCATATTCGCGGATGGGTTACCGCAGGTCAATGATCCCTGCGAGCTCAACAGTCTAATAGGGTGAATCATATATTTTCATTATGTCAACATAGAATGACCATGCATAGCTCAACCTTAAAAGTTTTGCAATAGTCCTTTCCATACCCTTAAACTTCGTTCTACAAAAAGCTGTTATTTTAAGTTTTCCACAAGACAATCAATATTTACACCATATTATCCGTCATCAGTCTCCACATAAAACATGATAATTCACGAGCTATGGGCGTTATTGCTTTATTACGTGGCGTATTGTTCTGAAGAACCATTCTAATTTGAAAAAACTTATACTATTAAAGCAGAAAAGCATTTGAGTTTGAGAAGAAATTTAAGAACTGAGTCAAAACGTCTAGATCAAAGAGGTTATTTCTCATAATGCCAGACAGCGGAATTCGGTCAGGGCAGTTAGCTTTTTTGAATATGCGAACCATATTCAAACTAACCATACGTGCTATATTCATAACTTTTTGGACGTTTATGTCGAAAACACTTGCCATAACCTATAGTGCACATCTAAAAGCCAGTGCATTGATTCTACTGCCCACCTCCAATCGCGTATGCTGCAAGAGTTCTCCCGCATTGAGATCAGCACTAGAAATATAGTAATGCAATTCGCTACTTGTATGTCCATTTTTCAAATTGTCGATGAATTGAAACAATAATTGAAAGGTCAACCCATTTATCTTTCTGGTCTAACCATTCAACATTTTTTTTCTGTAGTTTGGTATGTCTCGACTTCTTCATTTTGTATCTACAGCTCAATATCCTCTTCTAGTAATTAATGGTTGTCTTTAACAACTAATAGATAATCAGCATCAGCATCTATAACAGCTTGGGCTGATTTTGGCTCAGTGCATCTCCTACAACTATTGCACCTTCAACATTAAGAGATTTCACTAGCTCCCTAAATGCGATAATTTCATTAGTCTTAGAGCCTGTTTAAAATCTTTTCATCATACTAGAGCGAGCGGGATTTGTCGCACAAAGTGTGCGTAATTCTAGTAATATCGAATGATCAACTTGATAATAAGAAATACCAAATATCATAAATTTGAAGATCCGTGGTGAAACAGACATCATATTCGCTAAAAAGGGTAAGCTGAACTAGCCCCTACATAGAATTTACTTTATGAAGTAGTTAAAATCTCCTAATCAAGATAGAAATAAGTGCGAAAACAAGTATTTGACAAGAAGTGTGGATCTTTCTTTCACAATTCTTCCACAGTCTTCGAGCTTTATCAAGCCATCCGAAAGTTCGTTCGACTACCCAGCGCACTGGTAGGACAACAAACTTGTGAAGTTCATTACGCTTAACGACTTCTACCTCAGCACCACATAGCTCATTCACTGCCGAAGCAAATTTTTCACCACTGTAGCCACCATCAACAACAAATTTCTCTACCAGCGATAAGCTGTCCAAGTTTAGAGATATCATTTTAATAGCCCCGTTACGATCAGTTACATCAGCAGTTGTAACAATTACTGCATGTGGGAGTCCCTGATTATCAGTCACGATATGCCTCTTTATTCCTGATATTTTTTTCCCAGCATCATAGCCCTTTTCTTCGGCAGTATCACGTTTGGAACACTTTGTGCATCAATAATACCCATAGTGGTTTTATCTTTTCGTAAATCACTATTACGTATTGTTTTTACTACTACAAAGTCATTTTTTTCAAGGCAAAACCAACTATAAAACGCTAATATTAAGCATATATGACTTCATATCTTCTGGTTTTTCGTACTTTGTCAAGATTATAGTGTTGATGAAGTGAGGCGATTTTGAAAAAATCCGCCACTACTTCTGTCTTAGCTAACGTTTCTATCGCCAAAGGTAGGACAAAAAAGGAAATACTGACTTTATAATCTAGTAAAGTTGAAATGTTCATGAAAAAGTGACTTTGTAGTATTACCAGCTTACTTAAAATACGATCAAGAGTACTAATCCCGTTTTTATCTGGCTCTTTCCATACTCTAAAGTAATAATAGACTAATTCCCATTTTGGGAAATCATTTGGTAGCATGCGCCACTGGATTCCACCTTTGATAATATACAATATAGCGCAAACTATATCGTATAAGTCCTTTTCTCTTGCTTTTGTCTTTTTTTCACTGATTCCAAATCTTCTCGAATCAGCTCAAATTGCTCTAGTGTTATGTCGCTTGGATAATTGCGCATTTTATTCCCTCTTCCCCCCTTTTAACGCAATTATAACACTTTTTTTGCCAATTTAATGTCAGTTTATAATTAAAAACAAAAAATATGGTGATGTTATGGTTCAAAACAATGTTTATTATCGATTTTAGCTGGAATTTATTGTATTCACTAATTTTTTAGGGAATTTGGGGTATATAATTGCTTAAGCCAATGATGGCTTAAGCAATAGAACACATCTTACAAATAAAATTTAGATAAATTTAATAACAGCCTTGCCAACATTAGATTTTGCTTAGTATTGTGTTCTTAAGAATTTTAGTAATATCCTTAAATTCCTCACTTTTATGAAAAACCAAAAACATTATGATATTAAAAAGAATTGTCATACAAATGATTAATAGTACCAAAGTAACCAAATTATATATAACAAAAAATTTTAAAATGAAGTCAAATAAAAAATAAATTGCTCCAAACAACAATAAGTATTTTCCATATACAATGAAAAATACATTAAAATTTGACTCAAAAACATTTTTATAAATTAGAATTGGGTCAACAATATTATTAGTTAGGAAACGAGAAATAGTCGGTGAAACTAGAATTCCTCCCAAGCCAAATGATCTACCCAAAATAAAAGATAGTATTATATTCAAAATAGCTGCAACAATAGGAGCATATCTCCCTTTTATAAATAAACCTGTTGCAATCCTGTAAGTGGATAAAATTCTATGGACGCCCATAACATAGAAAAAAGAAACAAGACCAAATATGGATGAAGTAGGTAACGTATAATCATAACCAAGCCAAATGGTAATTAGGGGGGTTAAAAATAAAAGTAATCCTATAGACGAAAAACCATAAATCCACATTACAATAAATAAAATTCTATTAAATACATTTTCCTTTTTGTACGAAGTTGCGGTAATATTTAAATTACCAATACTAGCAGTAAAAGCAGTTGTGATTTGATTCAAAATCATACTTAAAGTTCCAATCACTAACATATAATTAGATATAAGTCCAATTGGTCTAATGCCAATTAAAATAGAAATTAAAATATTACTCGATCCGCTTAAAGCAACACCACCAATTTTATAGAGAGCTAGTGCTCTCACATTTTCAAAGATTTTTCTTTTTTCCTCTTTTTTTATTTTAACAAAATCCTTATCTTTTATAAATGAATATAATTTATCTGCCTTTTTAGAAACTGCGTAGTTTTCTAGAAAAACGAAAATAACTTGAATCGCTAAATATAAGAGATAATTTGAAAAAACAAGTAATATAACTATTTGTATTATACATCGAATAATTCTGACCAATTGAATTTGGAAGTTTGCAATATATCCTTTTTGATCTGCAATAATAATTGATTTTTTATGTATAAAAAGATAAGAAATTGTAGTGCTTAGCAAGAAAAAAAAATAAATTGTATATATATTATCTGAAATTATTTGATCATTAATTAGATAACCTATAAATGGAATAAACAATAGACCTAACGTACATATTGTCAATGCAATAAAACGATATATGTTTTTATAAAAATTTATCAATGATTTTAATCTTTCATAATCTCTAGAAGCTAGTGGTGCATACATATTAAAGATAATAGCATTCCCTATCCCTAATTCTGCAAATGAAAGAATAGTTAAAACATTCGTAAATAAGCCATTAATACCTAAATATTCAATACCTAATATTCTAATAAAAATTGTTCTATTGATAAAATTAATCATTAAACCAATGATTTGAAAAATAAAGGAAGCATATATATTTTTGGCTACCATAATAGTTCTTGATTTAGACATTTTATTTCCTCTAACTTAACTTTAGCAGTTTTAAAATTGCTCAATGCCTGATGTCATGTGCATTACGGGTAATCAGGTATAACTCTTTACAAATCAGCTTGCTTTAAGTAAACCATGAGGCACATACTCAGCAAAATCTGCATCAAATGTGTCGGTAATTTCAACATCTATTTTGGAAAGATGAGATTTATAAATTATTTTACATTCGTAGAGTATTCTGAGCAGTTAGGCAAAAGAACTCTCGTTCGAGCGAGATCTTGTGACTTTAGTCGACTTCCGTCGATGTCAAATCCACCGCCCTCTAGGCGGTGGTAGAGTTTAGTTTAATTCTACAAATTTTTCAAGAAGTTGGCAAATTTGTTTTTCATTACATCCTCTTTCGATCTGAGAAATTAATATGTACTCTTTTCTACATTTATTGTCATAATTTAAACCAAATATTTCGAATAACACTTCAAAATATTCATCATACTCACCTTTAAGATAGTTTTTAAGATAAAAATCCTCTGCATGTTCTGAAAATACGAAGCGAAATATGTCATCAAAGAAAATCGCAATGCCATTATGTTCAAAATCTATAAAATAAACTTCATTTTGATAAAATAACACATTTTCGATATGTAAATCTTTATGTAGTGGTATCGCTGGCACAGTTAAATGAATAATTTTACTGAGATTGAGATCTGCTATACCACTACAGTGAATAAAATCTTTATCTTTCCATTTTTCTATCTTATACTTTAAACTAACATAAGTATTGTTGTTTTTCCTAATAGTTTCAAAATAATACCTATATATTTTAAAAATCCTTTCTATAATTACTTTTTTATCATCATTACTCCATTGAAAATGTGGTTTAAAATCAATATAGGATTCTATATAATATTGCGCCACATCTGAAAAGTTTATAAAAGTTGTATTGAAAAATCCATTAAATCTCACTGCAGCTCCCTTAATAGATTCATATTTTTTTTTACAATTTATTTTAGTCAGAATTTTCTTATTATTAAAATTGAATATTTTATAATCATTCAAATATGTAAACATTATCAAAGTTCCTTCAAAACCCTTTAAACTATAATTCATATTTATTAAATAAATTTTTTCAATAATAGTTTTTAAAAGCTTATATAAAATCATTTTCATAATATTTTCAGATAAATTTGATGTAATTATGTTCTTTTCGAGAAACCTTAATGTCAACTCACTTTCTAGATAGTATATTCTTTTTCCATTGTACTTATATTTATATATTCCTGGAGAAAAATTTTCTTTTTCAGCTTTAATAATTTTAATTTCTTTATTCTTTCTTAATAATATGTTTCTAAACTTCGATATGATTTTCATTTTTACTTTCTCTCCAAGCTTCACATTAATTCATTAAGCCGACATCGGCTAAAAAATAGATATGTAATCTTCTCAAATCTTGGAAATTGATATTTGTGGTGAATAAATTATACTTTCCCCATAAGAAAGTGTGGACTATATTTTTTTCATAGAGTTGTCTTCGGTTTGTTCAAGTTTAATATTTAACCTAAATTCCCCGAAAGATTTTAACAATAATTGCACTATTCCAACTACGAGGCCTCATTATTTGCATTAACAAAACTTTCGTAGTGTTTTATCCTTAATTTGGCATCTTTCTTAAGATGAATTTCTTAAAAATAGGATATTTTAAACAATAAGTTAAGCTAATGAATATTAATCGACCTAATGAAATTAGGGCGCAACCATTTTTAGTAGGTTTACCGCTTGACAAGGCAAAATAGAACCTGTATAATGATACCAAAATCAGGAAGAGGTGTCATTGTAGAAATGATTAAAAATAAAGAGAGAATTATCGAAGATTACAGCGAGAAAATTATCGAGGAATTCAAGTCTTACGTTGAAGGTATGGATACTTTAAGTGAGACAGATGAGTTCACTGTGGATAATATAGAGACAAGATGGGGAAAGCTTGAGGAATACATGAAACAAGTATATACAGAGGTCAACAACGAAATCATCCACCAGTTGAATGAGAGGAGCATTATCCGATCAAAAAAGGCGAGTACGAAAAGAAAGGAGTGATTCTAGAAAACGATAAAAAAATGAATCGAAATATATTAACAACCAGAG
>Ga0123355_10013898_pt1 | contig 12551 bp, 15 predicted proteins | sample TergutEmb28metaG_3_FD_89872 | JGI IMG/M metagenome (GOLD analysis project Ga0123355, IMG submission 89872) | Embiratermes neotenicus P1 segment gut microbial communities from Petit-Saut dam, French Guiana - Emb289 P1 | ecosystem: Host-associated > Arthropoda: Insects > Digestive system > Gut ...
CATTTTACGAACGTTGTGGCTTTTCTTTCTCTCATCGAATAGAAAACTACATGCTTGAACAATATGATATACCAATATTTGAAGCTGGAATCCAGTTAAAAGACAAGGTTTATTTAAAAAGAACTCTGCGTAGCGAATAAGCATTTTCTTCAGAAACCAGAACCTTTACACGAAACCTATGCAATCGTGTAAAGGTTCTGGTTTCGTGTTTGATTGTATCAAAGTTACCGTCCAACTGGGCGTTTGGATGATGGGATTAAAACAATCACGCAGAGCCAAACGCCCTTTTTAGTTTCGACTGCAAAAGATACCCTGCCGTACGTTGATATGCTATAATCACATTGCATATCTGTGTAGACAACTTATAATTTTCGGAGGTGTAACATGGAGTTCAAAGACTTTGTTCTTGATATAATAAAAGGCGCAGGCAATGTTAAAGCCAAGCCGATGGTCGGCACGCATAATATTGTATTGGATGGCATTAACCTAGGCATTATTTGCACACGCATGGGCGACGGCGGCCGGTGGTATTTAAAAAAAACTGCCGCTGGCGATGCTTTTTTAGCAAGCAACAATATGAAATTAGAAACAGGCATTAAAGATAATAGTTACATTATTACGGATTTTTCGAACAAAGAAGCAATGTGCGAGTTAGTGAAAATTACCCGGGACGAAATTATAAAAGCCAAACACACCAAATAAGCACTTTCTCTAGCTGCAATTTTAATACGAAGACTTTACGCAACGAGCAGATAATACGAAAATAAATTCAAATGGTTACTGAGAGTAACCGTTTGCTAAATCTTTTCTTGCTCGCTTGATGACGGGAAATGCCCATAATGGGCAGATAGGAGGGTATTACTATGCTAGACTTCACATTATACATACTACGCACCAGATGGCCGGAAATCCTAGGCATTATTTTTACGCTAACATCAGGCCTAATAATGCCTCTGCTTACCCGCAAATCCAGCAACTACAAAAAAATCAACAAGCGGCTTCTTGTTGCAAGCCTGCTTCATCTTATATATTTGGCTGCTGTGCCTATGTTAATAAGCAATGTGGGCATTATTTTGTTGGTGGTTGTTGTTACATTAGCAGAGGTAGCTGTTAACATAGCAGTCTGGGTAATTGTATACTCATGCCTAGCTATCATTACGGTTCTTGCGTTTTTCTGGGTCTTGCGCAAGTCCAAACGTGTAAAGTATTTAATGCAGACTGCTAAGGAGCTTGGGTTTGGTTTGTATCCCATGTTTTCTATTTTAGCAATATCCTCAATTGTGCTTACCTATTTTGCGTTGCTGTTTGTCGGTTCTGAACATGAGACATTTATAATGCGCATCGTTATGGTTATTTCATGGGTAATACAAGTATGGTGGTTGGTATTAGTTGCGGCTGTAGTTTGGAAAGCGTCGGAGTATGTGTATTCTAATATAAAGATTACAATGTTGGACGGGCAGGTACATTCTTTCGATTGTAGCCCTAAAGTTTGTAGAGTTTATAGAAATTATATAAGAATCCGCAAGCGGGACGAAAATGGCGTGGTAATTCAGGAGCTGCAAATAAATGAAGTTGCGATTAAGCAAATTGAATATTCTAAGTAAAAGAGCTACTGCACAAGCAAATAATCAGATATCTGGGAGGTTATAATGAAAATTGAAATTACATATTCAAAGCATTTCGACCTAATATTGCACGTACTTGCCTATCTTAAAGTAAATAACGTCTCGTGCTGCTACTGCCCAGAGTATATAGGCAAAATGGCAATAGAGAAGCGAGATTTTGATTATGATATTATTCCAGACATTGGATTATTGCAGGAATACTACAATAATAACTTTCAGCGCACAATGTTAATAAATTTCCTGCCGTTTTTCAGCAGCAATTTTGAAGACATGAAAAGTATATTGCTTGGCTATGAATATTTTACAACGGATGATTTTCAATATTTTGTTAACCCGTTTATAGAAATCCTTAATAAAGAATCCGCTTTTTACTTTAGCTATTGGGACGCGATACACGCAAACACCACAAGCTTGCGAAACATAATAGAGCCGCAATTAACAAATGAGTTTGCTAAATATTCATGTGTTTTCAAATATTACAAAAAATCTTTACAGGCTATTTTGTCGCATAGCATAACTAAAAATGGCAGAGGGCTTAACGGTATCGAAAATTATTTTACGGCTCTTGCGCCATTAAAAGATAATGTAAAACACGTGTTCTACACCATCTTTCATGAAATTACACACGCTTTTACAGATGAACTGCTGCAAAATATAAATATGGACGACGGCTCTCATGCAATATCTGAGAATATTGTGATTTTGGCGGATTATTATATGATAAAAGCTATAGACCCTAGCGACATACCAAATTATTTGCAATGGCTGGCGCAGCCTACAGAAAGCTGTCTCTTGTCTGCATTTAGCATTGACAAAGAATTAGACACCAAACTACAATGTTTACTAAGCAAAATTTTATAGCAACTTGGTTTTGTGTAGCCTCAAATTTCGTCCGGAAACGCACATAACGCTGTTCGTTTCGGTCTTATTTTCGGACAACGCAAAATCAAGCTGCTATAAAAGCAAGATAACTTGAAAGGTTGGAAAGTATGCAATATCAGTTTTTAGTTGAAAGGGTAGAAGACGCTAAAGATTTACCACTACCCACCCGTCAAACTCCGCAATCTGCGGGGATGGATTTACACTCAAAAATTGACACAACTATAAAAAAGGGAGAGCGAACCTTGATACCCACAGGCATTAGGGTTGCTCTTCCTTTTGGTTACGAAGTGCAAATACGCCCACGCAGCGGTCTTGCGCTAAAACATGGGGTGACAGTATTAAATACCCCCGGCACAATAGATGCAGACTACCGAGGAGAGATAGGCGTGTTGCTAATAAACTGGGGCGGGGACGATTTTTATATAAAACGTGGAGACAGAATAGCCCAAATGGTTGTGGCCAAAGTGGAAATGGTCGAGTTTGAAGAAGCAAGCGAGCTACCAGATACCCAACGTGGCAGCGGCGGATACGGCAGCACCGGCAAAGGAGCAACGTCATGAAATATGTTTGGATTTTTGGGCCACCAGCAGTAGGAAAAATGACAGTTGGCCAAGAACTTGCAAAAATTACAGGAATGAAATTGTTCCACAACCACATGGTTATGGATCTGGTATCATATTTTTCCGACGCTATGAAAACAGGCGAAAGCGGAAGATTGATGAAGTTGTTTATCGAAGAGATCTTGCAAGCCATAGCAGAAGGTGATTCTTACGGGTTAATTTATACTTCGGTTTGTAGGTTTGATAGTCAAGCGGGTTGGGATTATGCCAACAGGCTGGTAAACATATTTGAATCACGTGGTGCAGAAATTTATTTTGTAGAGCTTGAGGCCGATGTTAACGAAAGAATTGAACGTAATAAAACCCCTAACCGGCTAACCCATAAGCCATCTAAAAGAAATATCGAGCAGTCTGAGGAAGGACTTAGAGATTCGTATATAAATGAACGAACAAATTCACTTGAAGGCGAAATAAAACGGGAGAATTATATTCGTATTAATAACACGAACATTTCACCTGACAAAGTGGCGGAAAATATAAGGGAAGTGTTTACGCTATAACTCTATATAGGAGGCGAACCAAACTATGGACTATATTCAAAACATATTTAGCGAGGCAGGTAATATCACAAGCTTCATGACGCTATCCATTACTATACTTGGTGCGTTTAGCTTACTGTTGTCAAATCTTGCAAGGTATGTACAAGCAAGCAAGTTTGGCATCCCCGTAAAAGCAATGCACCAAGCAAGCGTGGGAGATAGTATTGGCATTTGGGTTACGCTGGTTGGCACCCTTGGTTTTGGTATTTTTATACCGTTTCTTTTGCTTTATTCCAATGTGAATGGGTGGATTATATACGCCGCAATGGTTGCATCTTGCTTCCTTGGCCTAGTTATTTCTAAGTGCTATAATATTGGCGGCAAAGACAAAGAAAGAAAATTTGACGACATGGTGTTTGTTACCGAAACAGATATAACTTGGCGGTGCTTAGCGGTTCTTTCGCCGATATTTGCTATCGCATACATGCGTGTACGCAACATGTATAACCATGTATACATCGAGGGGTATGAGATTGCTTTCGCAGAGGGGTTTTTCGCCAGTTTACGGTTGTACGCAGCGTTTTTTGGGTTAGGCATTTATGCGTTGATGATTACCCTGCCACTCATTTATAACGTAAAAGAAAAGCTGTTCGGCGGTTTAGAGAAAATGGTTACGGAAATTGACGGGCAATTGTATTTAGTGGCAATGCGTAACAGCCAGTACCACTGGATTTTAATACCCTGTGTAATTTCTAAAGTTGAGTATATGAAAACAAAATCTGGTGGTAGCCTTGGTACAAATTACATGAGATTTGAAAAAGGCAAGTTTTTGCTCTGCGACATGTCGCACCCACCAATGGAAATAAAGCGTTTAATAGGTTACACCCTAATAGAAAAAGGCGTGCCTAAGAAGGAGGCTTAACAATGACAGACCCATTACAAGACATACGCCACTACAGCCCCACAATGACAATTTCACAAGTGTTGTTATTTTGCGAGCGCAAAGGCTTAGCTATAACACGTGGTATGATTCAAAATTACATTAGAGACAACTTGCTACCGCCGCCGGTAAATAAGCGGCAGTATACACACAAACATTTGGCGGCTTTAGCAATGATAGACCGCTTAAAAACTGTATCGACATGCCAACAATCCGAGAGGCCCTTTTACCTTACATGGACAGCGAAGGCTTGCCAATAGACGCATACGAAGCTATTATGGTGAAGTTAACTAACATGGTAACCAAGTGGCAGACGAATATTGCCCCTGCGCTAACAGTGGAGGGCGATGGAGGTACGCTACTAAGTATGGTGTTTGCAACAGAGTTAAAAGGCGCAATAGTAGAATAGGAGAAGACTATGACCAGGCGTGATAAGCAAAATTATTATTTAGATATTGCAGAAGTAGTATCGCAGCGGTGTACATGTTTGCGGAAGCATTACGGTGCGGTTATTGTTAAGGCCGACGAGGTTATATCTACCGGTTATGTTGGTGCACCACGCGGCAGAAAAAATTGCACAGACATAGGTACTTGTGTAAGAATAGAAAACAAAATAGCCCGCGGGGAACGTTTTGAGCTATGCCGCAGCGTTCATGCAGAGGCAAATGCAATTATCAGCGCATCTAGAAAAGATATGCTTGGTAGTACATTGTACATGGTTGGCATTGATATGGAAACGAGTACTTATATAGAAAATGCAAATAGTTGTTTAATGTGTAAAAGGTTGATAATTAATGCAGGCATTGCAGAAGTGATTATACGGGACAGTAAAGATAGCTTTAGGGCTATTAATGTGGATAGTTGGATAGAAAACGATGATTCTTTAGGATATGTATTTGGGTATTAGACAATGGGGGCTGTCTTGTTAAGCATTTTTCATGAATATTATGCATAATTTCGTCATTCCGGGCTTGACCCGGAATCTCATACGACAGCGAGATGGCGGGTCGAGCTCACCATGACATAGAGTATATGCATATTTGTTCACATGAAATGCTTAACAAGGCAGCCCCTATTTTTTATTTACCAGGCAATTGGCCGATATAGCAGTTTGGTTTTGCATAGCCTCAAATTTCGCCCGAGAACACATGTGAAGCTGTGCATTTCGGTCTCATTTTAGGACAACGCAAAATCAAATTGCTATATATAGTGAGAATGGTCTTTAATCTAACTATTAGATGATAAAAACGTGAAAAAATATAGAAATTTATTTGATTTGATGTTATTATTTCACAAAACTAAATCTGTGTTCATAGGCTGGAATGCCAAATTTGCATACGATTTTTTTCGCATGTCGAGGAGCGAATAACACAGCGTACCAGCGGTACGCAAGGAAAGAGTGACGAAGAGATGCGGAAAAAGCATGTGCAAAGGCGGCGTTTCGGCCTATGAACAGGTTTTAAATATGATACTACTATTTGATACTGATGTTGACCACAATATCAAAAATGCTGCAAATAATAAGTGCTGTTCATGTTAACTAAATATTTAAAAGAGGAGGAGCGGTAAATAGCAACTTTGCAATAATGGTTAACATTCACATTCACTTACTATAAATAAAATTTGGAAGAGGGAAAACAATGATAAGCACGACAAAAAACAAAAGACAGTTGGCAATATTGCTAGTCATAACAATGGCAATTAGTATCTTGTCACCTATTACAGTGTCTGCCAATGTCGGTCATCCACCTATGCTGGCTATTAATACTATGGCAGAAATGACCACTGCAAGCCCAGGAGATGAATTTGAAGTTACTACAACAGTCACCAGACTGCCTGCCGCAGACCCGTATGGTATTGATAGCGGATTTGTTCGGATGTACTACGACACAACAAGGCTAGAAGTAGTTATGCGCCCAAACAATAGAATTGTACAACCTACTCCGGAAAGCTTACTTCACTTTTCATTCGGTGGTTTACACAATTCAATGGCCGGAAGAGTAATTGTTCCTGTCCATAGTAATGGTATACCGGCGTATAGTGGTTTAGAATTTTCAATTCGTTTTAGAGTTCGTGATAATGCACCTTTTGGCGAAGCACTGGTAAGACATTGTACTGCTGCTGGCTTTGCGGGTATTCGTATTCAGTCTGGCCAGATGCATATTGTTGATATGCCCTTTGTTCCCACAAACCCTAATTCAGATTATGCACGCATTAACATAGTTGAGGCGCCTATGCTGGCTATCGTTACGACATCTCAAACCACTACCGCAACCCCCGGAACAATAATTGAAGTTACGACTACAGGTACTATGTTGCCGGCAGCAAGTGGTATCGGAATCTTAACAGGGGGGATACACATTTACTACGATGTTACAAGATTACGCTTAGTTAGTACACCAGTACTGGTCCCACCAAGTCAGCTTGAGTATCGTCTTTTGCATGGACATCAACCCAGCAGAGTGGTCATCCTGCTTGATGCTATGGAATGGACGTATAGCTTAGCCGATTTTGCATTTACAATTCGTTTTGAAGTTCGTGAAGATGCACCTCCTGGTGAAGCAATAGTAAGGCATTGCACCGGGCTCGGTTTTGTAGGCCGATGTCCAATTACGTGGAATACGTATGATATGCCTATTGCACCTACAAACGCTCTTACCGATTATGCATATATTGTTGTAGTAGGATAGTGTCTATCCAATAATGTTAAAGCGGGCCAGAGGCCCGCTTTAACATTATGCTGCTATAATCATTTACAAATAACAGTACATAAATTTTCGCAGGAAAGCCAAACTAATATTGGTGATAAAATTATGAAAACTAACATAAGCTTAGGCCCAAGCCTTCGTACAGACCTAGCCATAGAAATGCGTGAAAACCTTGCAACAAGAATAGGGGCAGAAGAAGATATCCCCGGCGTAGAAATGACAGTAGAGCAAGATGACACTTATGGCGTTACTGTAACTTGGGTAGAGATAACCGATGAAACAGGCGCAAAAGCCATGGGCAAACCAATTGGAAATTATATTACACTAGAATCCGACACAATGAAGGAAAACGACCCGGAAGCCCATGAAGAAATTGTAAAAATCCTAGCCCACAAACTGGGGTGTTTGCATGGTTTACCAAAGGATGCAACAATTTTGATAATCGGCCTGGGTAACCGCCATGTAACGCCTGATGCTCTTGGCCCAAAAGTTTGCGATAAGCTACTTGTAACCCGCCACTTGGCAGACGTTCCGCTAGATGTACAGGGCGAGCTACGCAGCTTATGTGCCATAGCCCCAGGTGTAATGGGCATAACCGGTATAGAAACTGCGGAAATTGCAAAAGGCATAGCCGAAAAAATAAAGCCAGACTTAATAATTGCCATAGATGCACTAGCAGCACGACGCACCAGCCGTATAAATGCCACAATTCAAATATCCGATACTGGAATAAACCCCGGTGCAGGAATGGGTAATAAAAGAACGCCCATTAACAAAAACAGCATGGGCGTTCCGGTAATAGCTGTTGGAGTACCAACGGCATACATAATACAAATATGGAATTGTCAAGCCAAATTGTGATAAACACAGCATTTGTTCAGAGAGTGAAGAAAACATTCCCAACTAGACCCGCCACAATTAAGGCCGCAATATCAGCGTAAGTATGTACAATACAACGCCACTCCATTATACAGGGTGGCTATTTGCATTTCCATAAAAAAATTACAGAAAAGAGGACAAGCATGGCGAACATCTTTTATAACATCGAACCGAAGCTCATCAACACCGAGCTAGCTTGTGTCATCGGGCTAAACGAAGCCATCGTATTGCAACAACTTCATTACTGGATTGAGAAAAACAAGACTGCAAGTGTAAACGTCCGTGATGGGCGAGTTTGGACGTTCAGCTCAACGCAAGAGTATCGTGACAGGGATTTTCCATTTTGGAGCATAAACACAGTGCGACGTACGTTTGACAGCCTTGCAGACAAGGAATTTATTATTAAGGGCAACTACAACAAGCTAAAAATCAACAAGACATTGTGGTATGCCATTGACTATGACGTGCTGGAAAAATGGATAGCCGAAAATGCGCATAAGCCCAACAAAACTGCATATGTGCAAAATGGGTAAATCCAAGAAGCAATCTGCACCATGCATTTACCCAATATGAGCCTATCGATTTGCCCATTTTGCCCCAGTTCATAAACCCAAAATGAGCTGTTCCAAATACCCAATTTGGGTAAAGCAATACAAGAGATTAAACATAGATTAACGAAAGAGACTATATAAAAACACTCTCCCTCGCCTTCGGCTTCGGAGTGAGTTAAAAATCAAAGTTTAGCGTTGGCCTTGCGCCCATATCTTTAAGCGCGCTACAATTTATTTGAAAGATACCAAATTTCAATGAAGGGTGAGAACAAAAATGAGTAAAGAGTATATTCCAGTAGCCACAAAGGACACGGTTTATTATGAACCGCAGACGAAGCAAGAAATGGAAACAATGATTGAGCAGATGAAGATAGGCGATATGTTGTTTAACAAATGGGTATTTAACGGTTTGTGGTATACTCTCGGTTTGACTGACAAAAGCGACCCTACGACAAAATGCCTGTTTCCAAATATAATTATGGACGAACCGTTAAAACCACTTAGCCGATGGGGAATTGCTCGAATGGATTATTTGAAAACGGATAATAAATTCATGGCGGCTCAACTCGGCACAATTGGACTCCACAAACATTGTCTTGAAATTGAAGAACAAGCAGAAGAGCGTAAGCGAAATATGATGGCTGCTATCCGCAATAACCCTGCAAATGAAGTTACGGAAAAAGACAAATCCCAAGACCCAATTGCATGGGTCGGTCGCATGAACAATTTCCAAGCGCAGGTGCACGAAACAATTTATGCAGATTTGATTTACAGTTAGCCTGAGCAAGCGGGTTAATAAAATCTTACAACATGTAAACTACACACAAAATTATTTGGCAGCGGAACGCTTAGAAAAAGCACGAAGCTGCTTTTTGATTTGCAAAAAAATGAAGCAGAGCGAAATGTTTTTGCAAATGGGGTCGAGGGGAAGCCCTTCGCAAGCGTGTGTGTTACAACACAGACATTGCTTGCCCATTTACAAAGTAAACTTCATACAGACCCCCCAATGCGCATTAATGTATATAAGTCCTTGTAATCCTACGAGTGAACACATATAATTATTTGTACAGACAAGTTTATTTAAAACGCAAACCAAAAACAAGTGAGGATACACAAAATGGATAAAAATGAATTAGTTACGCTTTCCGAAAATGGCGAGCAACTGTTATACAGCGAAATTTCAACTTTAATTGAGCGCAACCGTCGTATCATTCTTGCCAATGCACGTAGCACATCTATATTTTTGTTCTGGGAAATTGGAAGAATTATTAACGAAAATATTTTGGAAAACAAACGCGCCGATTATGGCAAAAAGATTGTGTCGCTGCTGGCGACACAATTGAAAGAGAAATACGGCAGCAGTTTTGCAATTCGAAATTTGCGACGAATGATGCAATTTGCCGAACAATTTGCAAATTTTGAAATTGTGTCGCCACTGGCGACACAATTGAGCTGGTCGCATTTTACAGAAATATTGCCATTAAATTCACACGAAGCAAAAATGTATTATCTTACCGAAGCATCGCGCGGGCTTATTGGCAAAAGAGAATTGCGCGAAATGATTAATCGCAAGGCATACGAACGCAAAGAAATTGCCAACACGCAACTTTCGCCAGAATCGCAAATTCCACTTGGCACATTCAAAGACCCCTACTTGTTCGATATACTTGGTATTGCAGATGAATATTTGGAAGAAGATGTTGAAGCCGCAATTTTGCGAGAATTAGAAAAATTTATTTTAGAGTTTGGAACAGGCTTTGCGTTTGTGGCACGGCAAAAGCGAATGATTATAGACGGGCGTGACCACTGGGTAGATTTGCTTTTTTATAATCGAGACTTGAAACGCCTTGTTGCAATTGATTTGAAATTTGGACGATTTGAGGCGGCACACAATGGCCAAATGAAGTTGTATTTGGGTTGGCTGGATAAATACGAACGCCGTGAAGGTGAGCTTTCCCCTATTGGGTTAATTCTCTGCTCTGAAAGTGGCAGGGAGGAGTTGGAATTTTTGAAATTAGACCGTGACGGGATTATGGTTGCGGAATATTGGACGAAACTTCCGCCGAAGGCCGAGTTGGAGTATAAGATACAGACATTGCTTGCGGAGACACGGGAGCGTGTGGAGCAAAGGAAGTTGCTTGGTAGTAGTACCAATGGAGAATAAATGGCAGGGACAGAATTTATGAAAACTAGAGGGGGGCGATATAATGGACGCGAATACATTTGAAAAACTAGCTGAAGAAAATAGGCTTTTCGGTCATGTTGCAGAAAGAACTTTTATGTTGAAAAAAGAATATCTTAGAGATTTATACAACATTAGCGATAGCTTTGTTGGTCAAATTGATACTATGTTTCTAAATGCGTTTCTCCAAGAAAGTGAATCCTTAATTATCAACTCCATTGCTTTATATGAAAAAGGTTACTATGACTGTGCCTGCTATTCATTGCGTCAGGCATTAGAGCTTTCTGATTGTATGGTATATTTTGCCGAACAGAATGCCGCCACAAGACAAGAAGAATTTGCAAAGTGGAACAAATCTGAGTACTTAGATGCTCGTAAAGTTGGGAACTTTCTCAATAATTTAGCTGATAATTACAAAAAAACAAAAACAATTTTCAGGACCTTCTTTAACAAAAAGAATCGGACAAAGTTACGTCTCAATACTATTGTTCACAAGCAAGGGCTTGATATGTTTTACAGCTTCCGCAGAAACATGTCGGACTCGGAAAGTAAAGTGGAAGCAGCAATGTTTGGCAGTTTCGTCAAAACCGCTATAGCTTATATTGCAATATTGCGGTTAGTTGTTGACCCATTCCCAATCTTGTTGAGCGATGAAGAAATATATTACAGATTACCTGGGTTAATGACGGAGCCCTATACGCTTGATTTCGTGCATAGGTATATCGGCAAAAGGTATATTGAACAATATAAAACAACAAGTCTATATACTGGATATTATGATGGTATTGTTGAAAGCCATGATAAGAAAAATCCTGCGATAGCAAATCTCATAGCACATAAAATCATAGATGATGATAGTGTTAACGATTACGCTGAACAAGCCCATCTGCTCGGCGCCCAAGATATGCTTGCCTTGAAAATTGCCCTAATATCGCCTAAAATCGCTAAATTACACATAGATGGCTATATTATACCGTATCACACTAACACCCTATCTGCACGCGGGGTCGGCTTTGACTCATGTGTGGTAAGGTCTTATAAGCGTGATGAAAGCACATTCAATCAAAAATACGACAATGCTTACATGAGTTTTCTCGGGCCGACAGAGCTGGAGTATTCCACATTTGATAAAGAGGATTTTTCACTTTTTGTTGAACATAACATTCCGTTCACTGATGATGAAATTTGTCTGCTAGAGTCACACTACACAGAAGCAATAGAAGGCTTCAAAAAAAGCATAGAAAACATTTACGAAGATGGCAACTTGCCTTGCTCTGCCCCAACCTCTTAGCCTGTAGAATGTATCTCATAGAAGAAGGATAGAGCATTTTATTTTGGGCGTGGCATAGAAATCTGTTATTGGACCCTAATACAACTATGACTTATACGATAATTATTAAACTGAGTGGCTCAATGGGCTGCTTTTTTTGTATAAAGAATTACATACTGCCAAAAAGCTAACAAATTTCATACAAACCCAACGTCAACAAGTGGTGCTTGAGAGTGATTACTATATAGGGGGAACTTTTTTGGTGAATAATTCCCCCACTAAACCCCAATACTCTCAATAAACCAAAGACAGGAGATGAAAGATGGACTACACCGTAAAAGTAGTTGTAAAACAAGCAGAGATATCCGACAAAGAAAAAGCTGACCGCATAGCCCAATTTAATCAGGCCTTTGTA
>Ga0123355_10013899_pt1 | contig 12550 bp, 10 predicted proteins | sample TergutEmb28metaG_3_FD_89872 | JGI IMG/M metagenome (GOLD analysis project Ga0123355, IMG submission 89872) | Embiratermes neotenicus P1 segment gut microbial communities from Petit-Saut dam, French Guiana - Emb289 P1 | ecosystem: Host-associated > Arthropoda: Insects > Digestive system > Gut ...
CATGTTTCGATCTTGTCAGATCATCATCAGGGAGCTTTGTTCCTTGCTAAAGTTATATTACAGTATTCACAATTCAATTCGTATTTGCAAACAAGGTGTTGTGGCAGCATATCATGTTGTGTGAGAATGTGTTGTGGAGCAGTGGCTAGGTGTGCATCGTACGACAATAAACATCTGAATTGTTGCATCTTGTTGGTATTCTCTCTTCAAACTGGACAGCTATTTATAAGCATAAGATAAACCAATGATTCAGGTAGGCTGTGCCATAGCACACGAAGTTTTTGACTGGCCTATCACTGCGGAGGACCAGATTTTAGCCTGGCAGTGTTGATGAAGATTCCAGTGTTCTGGGATATGATGCCATTTTGGGAATGGCACAGAATTTCTTGACTATCTCTGCAGCCATTAGGTCTCTAGGACTCCACTCTATAGTGCTAATTAGTTTATGAAATGAAAGATGGTTGGAGACTAAAAGGCTAGGGATGACACGAGCTGTGCAAATACTGGATGACTGAATTACATGGGCAGCTTTACACATAGATATGAAATAAATATGGCTGACTGGCAGAAGAAATATGAAGTTTACTATACGAAAACACAAATGCAACAAACAGAAATGTAACTGATCGGAAATACAATTATGAAGGTACAGATCTAAGGATGGAAACATCCAACAGAGATGTTACTTACTTCAACACTGAGTCCATTAACTCTGGAACGCAATGCTGCCAGTTCACTGTCAAAGTGCACGATTTCCTCATTGATGGCATTATACAATACACTGTTATTTACAGCAGGCTTTGCTGGAGCAGCAGCTGTGGGAGGTGTGACTTGCTTCACCTGGTTGTGTGTTGGTAGTTTAACATCTGATGTGGGCGCCTCAACCCTGACTGACTGAGTTGATGGAACAGCTGCAGGTGGGACTTTAGTAATGGTTACTGAACTTCCATACATTTGCTCTGGGTTCTGCACAGAAGATGCTAAACTGCTGCTAATGACACTGGCCTGTGATATGACTGGTGCATTTTGTAGCTGGGGAACTACCAGAGGAGTTGTCAGTTTTGATGTCTGGAAATATTTATTACAAAGCACAATTAGTACATTAAAGCATACTTAGTATAACAATAAACACTCCTCTGAGAATAATTAATAATACTGAGAACATAACTTTTTAAGTGTTATTTAATTACACACACCAACACATGCACATATATATATTATTTAAGAAGTACATTAAAACATTTAAAACGCTCCTACATGTTTTGATCACACGATCAACCTCAGGGAGCATATACTGTTCCTTCAGTTATAAGTTAAATTATAACTTTAGCAAGGAACAATATATGCTCCCTGAGGATGATCGTGTGATTGAAACATGTAGGAGCATTTTAAATGTTTTAATGTAAATTTTAGACTTCTTAACCCTTTGACGCCTAACGACCACTATAGTGGTCGTACCGCAACCGCTAACCTCTAAACATTGCATTTTATATATTTATTCAACAAATACAGGTACTGAATATTTTAAACACGGTATATACTCTCCATTTTTTTCTCTTCAAAATGCAGTTTGTTTCATATTCTAACGTATTTGGTTCCTGTTTTATTCACATTTTATACACAGTGTGTGCTAAAATTTAAAAAAATAATTCCGGCGTCAAAAGGTTAAATAATATATATATGTGCATGTGTTGGTGTGTGTAATTAAATACTCTACAGAATGCATGGTGAAACGATTAAAGAAAAAATTGTAACTGTGTTTGGGTCACTCAAGTGACTTAAAAATTTGGAAATTATGATTTGATAATGGTCTGGATTTTGGTACAGGTAAATACATAGATTCATATTCATTATTATCTGCCACAAGAACCACAGATACCTCTTCATTATCATCTCCCACAAAAAATGCACTGTTTTCACTTCTCAGTATAAACTGTGTATTATGCAATCAGATCACAACTTCTGAAGCAGGAACAACAGCACTGATGAAATACCTGTCAACTACAGGTGGGTTTGATTCTGCATTTGGTTTGCACAAATTTATCTGGATGTAAAAGCAAAAAGAATACAATCCTTGCAAACTCTGTGTACTAATTGAAATCCAAAACCTGCAAAATTGCAACTACAAGCTTTAATGTGTCTAACTCTGTCTGCCTGCCTATCTGTATATACCAACCCAACAAATGCAGCATGTACTGTCAAGACATTTGATATTGGACAGTTTTAATGGAATCTGTCAACACATTCCAATCTTGGTTAAAATAAAATTGTACAGAATGATGAAACATATATTTTGCACCTAATACATTTTTTTGTAAGTCTTAACAGTTTCTGGGAAGATCAAACCTTCTGAGCTGTTACACTGCTTCACTGGCTATGTACCTCCCATTGCTTTGAATGATCATAGTGCCCTCATCTTCAGCAGTCCTGAACTGCAGTTCAAGACTGCTTGCCCATGAACACTGCTAACAACATACTAGTCAAAACAGCACAACAACATGGCAGACAAACCTTCAGCAACACCACTGTAAGAACCTCACATCTTTTTCTAAGGTAATTAAATGAAATGGGATTTCATGCTGTCTGGAGGAAATACCAGTGAACGCATCAAACCTGCCAACATTATGCCTAAACTTCCTATTTATTTAACCTTAGCACTAAATGGTTTGGTCCCAGATGAACAGCTCCTTGTAGCAACTAGATAGAAGGTCAGTTTATAATTGGTGCCCTTAAGAAATCCTGTGTCTGCATAGAAATGAGCCTCAGCTGTCCAGTTCACCTCACTAACAGAGATAATAGGCCTTCTTTCACACACACTTACTTCCTTACTGACTGACCAACATATGAACTAACTAACCAACTAACTAACTAAGTCCACAGTCATATCCTTCTTGTGAAGCTAAGAGTTACTCTGACAGTCAGAAATTCCCCACCCTTTATAGCATCTACTTCATGCCCTCCCACCCTAATTCTTCAAAATCTGCTTTAATAGTATCAGCCTATGCCTCACACATTCAAACAGCCTCTGTCCTTCAAGTTTCCTCACCAAAAGCATACATTTCTCTTCTCTCCCAGACATGCCACAATTCACAATTTTAATATACAATTCAAATCATCATCTATATATAGAGTTAATTATACCTGCTGAGCAATGGGTGTTGAAGTCACTGTAGGTGCTGCAAAAATGAAGTTGGCAGCAGTCTGAACTGGTGCTGGTTTCACATTGGCAGCAGCAGCAGAAGCTGTCGTTGTTGTTGTTGTTGCTGTAGGTGCTGTGAAAATGAAGCTGGCAACAGTCTGCACTGGAGATGGTTTCAAGTTGGTAGCAGCAACAGCTGGTGTTGCTGTTGTTGTAGCTGCTGCGAATATGAAGCTGGTGGTAGTCTGCACTGGAGATGGTTTCAAGCTGGCGGCTGCTGCAGCAGCAGCTGATGTGTTTGTTGTAGTTGTCATCGGCACTGTTGTCGTTGCTGTGCTAGCAAGAAAACTGAACATTGGTTTTGTTGCTGGAATACTGGTTGGAAGTTTTAAGCCTGTGCCAAACCCAAAGTTTGGTGGATTACTAACTGATGAACCTGTACCAACAGATGCTTGAGCAAGAGGACCTATGCCAAAGCTTACTGATGATCCAGTACCATGACTTATGCCAAACACAGAAGATGCTGGGTTCAGCAAACCTGTCCCAAAACTGCTTGTTGATGTATTACTGAGACCAGTAGCTGATGGATTACTGATAGCAGTTCCAAAGATACCAGATGATGCACCAAAACCAGCAAATGATGTGCCTGTCAGACCAGCACCAAAACCAGATGATGGTGTAACTGTTACTCCAGTGCCAAAACTAGCAGACAGCGCACCAACTGGGTTAGTGCCAAAACTGGCTGATGGCACAGTACCCAGGCCATCTTGAAAGCCGCTAGATGACACACGTGACAGGGTAGTACCAAATCCAAATGAACTTGATGGCTGTGGTGTACTCCCAGTCTCAAACCTGGCAAATAAAGACAATTAAGAGTTCATATTTCACCCCCAAAAAGCGTTACTTTTAAGTGGCATATCACATGACAAACCTAAACAGAGTTCTTTAAATTTATCAACAGTAAAATATGCAGTACAACAGTAAGTGAAGTGAAGATGTGTTTTTGACATGATTCACAATTACGGCAAAAATATGAACACAAAGTCATAATATTTAATACTTATCGCTTTATACTTGATTATAATTACATGATGTTACACCACATGACAGATGTGATTTGCTGTGGTGCCATGCAACAATCCAATGACACAGCCCTCATGTTGTGCCACATTCCTATGCAGTTATTGGTTCTTTCTTCACGCAGCTAACATGACACAAAATTAACAAAAATAAAAATGTGCAACTACAGTATCGAATATTTATTGTAAAAATATATGAATATTTTGGTGTGCAGAGAGGTTATGCATATACCTATAAACTTGTAAAAAATACCGTTTGTAAGTCAGAAATTATATATTTCAATGGACTGGAACTCTGGGGTCATGAATGAAAAATTGAACATACATAAAATCAACAGAGATATATAAATAATAAATTCTTCAGATATATATATATAACACATGTGGGGACATCCACATCACTCCATCTCCTATTCAATCCTGTTTCACCTCACAGCTCTCCTTCCTCTGTCTGTACACCAATCAGCACACCAACCTAGCCAACAGCATCTTAACCACCACATGAAACCACTCCCTCACTCCCTCCTTCTCTGTCTACTTCCAAACAAAGGAAATGGCCCCTGGCAAGCGGAACTACACCCAACCAGCCATGCCTACCAGCTCTGCCAAACAGCTAATGGCAGAGCAGACTGGACAGCAGGCGACCTGTATAAAAGGAGTCCATCTAACCAACGAGAAGCAGTTCATTTGGAAAGGAGTAACTGTCAACAACACACCGAAAGGGAAGCTTGGCAAGACAGGAGGCACGACTGCCCGGCCACGATGCCTTGTGGACCAGGCACACCACCGCTCATCCGGGGCATCCAGCAGCAGCCCATCAGAACCAGTCGCAGCCGCCTCAATTCCACCGCGGACCTCCGGCCAATCAACCGCGTGACCAGCGGTTCATCATCGCCCGCGGCTTACCGGAGGCCTCGTCACGACATGGCAACGCAGCCCTACATCGCGGTCAACACCACTCAACAGCAGACGACAAATAACGGCAAATAAGCTGCGACCTCACTCTTCAGACTGTACAACCTTTGACATTAATAAATATTGTTATATATGTGTGATACTGCGGTTGTCTCTCAGAACAATCCTACAGCATCCCACACACACCTTAAGAACAATAATAACACTGTACAGTACATGCACTACTGTAAACAAGAAAAAGTATGACCACAATGGACTAAATGGTACGACCATCTGAAGGAGAATGAATCCAAGAAGTAATGACCCAAACACCCCCCACTGTTACATTACACATACATTTCCTATATTGTTCAGATTATAAACTAAGAAAAAATTCTCATTTTATATTTAGGGACGTTATGGTGCATACAAAATTAGTAACCTGTTCTACATCAATGGCACACTGAGGAGAATGCTAGGAATATGAGTATATAGCAAACTAGGTAACATTTAGTCTTTACAATTCCAATATCACCCCCTCCCCCTCCAAAAAAAAATATTTAAGGTCTACGATCTTGTGGGATGTTACACAGCATTGCTTTGGTAGTTAGCTACTGATGTTTTGTTATGGCCTACTGGTCCCACCTTCAGGGGTCAAACAATCCAATCACACTGAACCTTCATACTTGTGGCTTCCAACAAACTTCCAGAAATATCAGCACACCATTGTGTGTCTCATTGAAAGTAATATTTTAGTCCTTCTGTCTACGTCAACTCTAAATGGTGTGCCTAAAAGACTAAACAAATTGAACAATAAATCACTACTTTCTAGTGACCTTTGTTTGAAACATAACATATCCCATGTCATAATTAACCTTTTGGCACCGGAATTATTTTTTTAAGTTTTAGCACACTCTGTATATAAAATGTGAATAAAACAGGAACCAAATACATTAGAATTGGAACCAAATACATTAGAGGAACCAAATACATTAGAATTATGAAACGAACTGCATTTTGAAGAGAAAAAAAACGGAGAGTATATACCGTGTTTAAAATATTCAGTACCTGTATTTGTTGAATAAATATATAAAATGCAATGTTTAGAGGTTAGCGGTGCGGTATGACCACTATAGTGGTCGTTAGGTGTCAAAGGGTTAATGTATACAGTAAACTAACCCTCTTCTAACATCCGAAATTTTTCTTTCAGGCCACAGAATAACCAACCATCCACAATGGTTTTCAAAGGAAGCAGCATCTGGTGAGTCCAAATTTCATTCTTTTTTTCAGAAATGTTAATCTTTCTTCTTCTGGCTCACTTTTAGTTTCCTTCTCCACACATAACTTCAAGAAATGTAAAAAGGTGATCCACTCACATTACTGAAGATAATATGTGCACCATAAAAATACATTAAAGTCCATAGAATGTTATGCCATGTTGACTGGTAAATAGCTCTTAACATTTCCGAGGAACTTTGGTAACTACTTACCAGTCAACAAGGTGTATCATCGGAGAAGACTCATATCTTCAGCAACACCTCTGTGAAAACCTCAATTCTCACACAGCTGCTGTAAGTTTCCTTAACTTGAAAAGCAACAGATGCAATTACAGAAAAAAAAAACCCTACCACCAGATAATATACAAGCCTTTAGCATGATAAATGTGATGCAACATACCACAAATGTAAACAAATTGATGCAACATGGGCAGGAAACAAAGATTAACATTATCTGCTTGCTTGTATGTAGATCATGAATTGAAGTTTGTGTTCAACATTACATAATAATTAAAAAACAACAGACTGCGCTGAACTCATGTAGCCTAATTTTACATTGCATCGATCTCTTGCCCTACACCATATCAGTTCATAATATTTTTATTGTGATTTTATTTCATAAGACGAATTCATTAGTTAAGTACAGGTTCTGTATACCATATGTTCATTGGACACAACACCAAAGTTTCACACTGCTGTCATGTTTGTAACTGTTGACATTTCATACATAACACTTACGTACATTTGTGACTTATCTCTATACCAAACTGCAACTGCCTCCCTACAGTGTTTCGTTTGTTAATGACAGCCAACTTAAAGCCAAAGAAAATTTTCATGTGGTCACCATGTTATTTTATACACAACAAAACCATTTAACTTAATGAAAGTTCCACATTTTTCCAAAAAATACTACCACACATTACTTCAGAGCTCTGAAGTGGCACTAGCATCACTCCCACCTTGCACGTTCTCCGCATACGGTATGTCAATATTATCAACTGTATAGACCTAAAAATTAGAGAACTGGAAGTCCTCACATGGCTTTCCTTTTTAGACTCATTTGCAAAGATGCAAAAAAAAAAAAACACCCATTAGCTTCATCATGTGTCAGTCTGTTTAGTGTGGCATATGAATTTCCATTAATTTTGATACTGGGGGCTTCATGAAAATCTGTCAAGAAACTCCAAATTTGGCTAAAATTGGTCAAAAATATCAGCAAATTTACACAAAGACCTAACCACATTCTATTCTTGCTGGCAAAATAAAGTCTCTATAAACACATTTCTGTGCAACACCCACTACCTTCACACTGTTCACAGTGGCACATAACTCAACAACAAACACAGACCACATTATTGCACTTCCACTGCAACAATGGTTACATGATGGTAACAAAATGTTATGTTACACATACACTACCCATCTTGTTGAAAGAAAAGTATATTACTAAAATGATAAACAACTTACTTCTGTGTAAGAGGAACTTGCATTTCTCCTACACTACCAACTAGTGATGTTAGTGCAGCACCACTATGTAAGGGAGTTGAAAAATCCAGGGATTGACCCATAGATTTTCTTGCACCAGTCCCTGCACTATGCTGTGAATCTGCTGCCACAGGAACCTCAGGTGACATGTTTTGCACATGGCTCTGTACTTCTGTGGGAATGGTAGTGAATAATGCTAGGCCACTCTCATCCGGTAACTTCTCAGGAGGTGCGCACAAACAAGCTGCGTTTGGCCGTAGATTGATTGCATAGAACAAGCATAGCACACCCTGGTGGGAGAGGATATAAAGCACTGGCATAGGACGAATGCTATGGTTCTCACCTGTAACAATAACATATCAGACAAAAGGGAAGAATTTATAATCCTTTCCACACTGAATAATCAGTATATAATTTCACATTTTCAGAGGAGTAATGACTCTCTGAAGTCATATATTGGAAGGATCACCACTTCTTTCAAACATAGTCTGCTACTCCCAAAGATGAAACTATTCATACAGGCTCATTCATGTAAACATGCTGTTTCTACTAAGCTTGTTTACTTATCTGAATATAAGATGACCCTCCAAATAAGACAGCCCCCCCTTCAAAACTCCTCAATTTTCAGGAATATACCTGAACAAAACATATTATGAGGTGACCCTGCATATTTCATATGTTGAATTAGCAACAAATTCTTGTTTTATATTCAGGTAAACATGGAACTAACCTCACAAAATACAGTACACCTAACTACTCACAACAGCAACAAGTTTCAGGCCCTTGTGAATGTGGTTACCAACATTCAGGTTCCATAAAATACTATCCTCCTTGATCAGTTTCTCAAAAAACAGCTCTGCTCCATGCACTTCTATGAGTTAATTAGTTATTTACTGTGCCCTATAATGACAAGGCTTCTAACTCACCCCATGGAAGTTCATGCTGAGTACTTGTATCCAACCCAAAGCCCACAGGCAATGTCTCCCGCTTGTCCACTGATAGAGGTAATTCAGCACGTGCAGCATCTTCCTGTGTCCACTGCTCCCATGAAATCTGATCATCTTGCAAGCCCAAAACACCTACTTCCATGCTATTTGCTGATGCCATCATAAGTATATTCCTGTGAATAAAATGGAAATCAAACTGTGTACATAAAAATAAAAACTCCTGTGCAGTACATGTCTTCCAAAACAAATTTTTCACGAATGGATGGAAGAATAATGTTAAGAAAGAGCTTGTAAAAGCAAATTTAAGAGGCATGAACTCAAATAAGCTGGATTAGAATAGCATTCACAAAAGTCTTTTATTTAAGAATTAAAGATGCAATTACAGACCAGTATAAAAGTGCCCCCTCCCCCCCAGTAACTCAATAAACATGGATTTCACTGCATGTTAATGCCATATTTATTTCTCTATTACAGTAACATACCAGGCTGACTGATGAATTAGGTAATACTGTGGTGTCCTCAAGTCTCCACCACTATAGCAGATGTCTTCATAGTTCACAAAGGTTAATGGTCCTGTCTTGGGAGCATTCACAATCAACAAACCTGTACAAATACAGAAAAATAACACTGAATAAGAACTTAAATGAACACTAAATTATTCTGATGATGATGTGTCATAGAATATGTGACTGATATTTTGGACACTGTTCATAAGGAGCCACCACAGTAGGTCCTTCCTCTTCCATTTCCACCTGAACATGAAGAAAAATCCATTCCTGAAAATGCTGTAGGTATTTTAGCCTCAGATGATGGCTAATGTGAAAATATATCGTATTTACTTGAATGCAAAACGAGGCATTTTCCTAAAATTTGGTGCTCAAGTATGTGAGGTTGTCTTAATTTTGCATATGAAGCACTGAACTGCATCTCTCTGAACCAGACCACGCAGAGCCAAACCAGACCATGAAGAGCCAAACCATGGAAAGCATCGCCAAATCATCATGTGAGATCTCCACTCTTCTGAGATATTACACAGTGTTGAGTGCTAATTCCTTACCAATGTTTCAGGACAACCTATCACAGTCTTCTGTTATGGGACTTCGTCCATTGCCTAATTTTTTAAAGGAGCACAATGTTTCAGAAGCCGGCTGTTATAGGCCAAGAAGCACTTAACCTGGTGAACCCTTAGACTGAGCTATTCTCAATCACTTGACAATAAAGAAACTTGATAATTTTTAAATGTAACTTGTCATGATACGCATCTGAGAACAGATCTAGTCCAAGGCTAGTAAAAGGAAAATAGGTACTGAAAAATTAAAAATTAACTACAAGGTTCAAAAATAAAACCTTGGACCAATCAACAAATTAATAACCACAAAAAAAGCCATGAGCTCAGACTGATTAAACCACAGAAAAGACAGAGAAATCAAGAACACATGTATTTCAATTCTTAACAGCACTAACACCATCTATGGAGAAAAACATGCATCTTCATGGGATCAAATAAGTTTATAAACCAAGAAATATAAATGTATCATTTAGTCAATGTGGATCATAACAGCATGGCAGTGCATCTTACCAGAAGTGAGGGTGAAGGGTTTTAAGCAGTGCCGCATATCCATACCTCATCATACTGATATATTCAAAATTAATTTTCATTACTGCTACTCATAACAGCATTAGATGTCATCTAAAGTTATTCCTCTTAGAAATCTTAAACAAAAATGTAACACTAAAAAAATTCCCAAATCCGAAATAATGCATAATTTACCTGGTCTCTCTTCTGTGTTGACCTTATCTCTATATATAGCTGCAAATTGATAGTTGGACAGCCAAAGTACATTAACAACAGCCACACTGCCACTTCCAAGATGTGGGGGTGAGAGATTCTTTACTGCTTTCAAGTCTGGCTTGTACTGTGTTAGTGTCCCACCTTCAGAGCCCACAACCAGTTGCTTGCCTTTGGGACTCCAGCAGAAACAACTGAAGAAAAAAACAAGAACAGAGTTTCAATTAGTTAAATATCAAAGGACATGGATTGAGATGCAATATAACTCCATGGTACATAGCCCTTCTTAAGAATCTCACAGTAATTCAGTCAGTCAGTTTGTCACAAAATTCCCTGCCTTTTATGGAACCCAAAGGTGCATTTTCACGTTCACAGCAGTCCATTTCTGTTCCCTAACTTAAACCAGATTAATCCAGCCTCCATAATATTTCTTTGTGATCAATCCTAATACCATTCAGCCACCCGTGTCTAGATCTGCCAGGTGATCTGTTCCATTCATGTTTTCTGACCAAAACTCTGTACGCATTTCCCATCTCTCCCATGTAGTCTCCTGCTATGTATACGTTCATCTTCATGTTTCTGGATGTCAGAATATTCTAAACAGAGTGGTAGCAAGCATTCTCCAAATTGCATTGACTCTTTACGTTTCCAGATGTCAAGAGAGGAAAGACAACATATTGGGAACAGTGTGAGAGCAAGCTTTCCCAGAATTATATCCATTTTAATTGTTTCTTGTGGGCTGGGTAACTCAGTCGGTATAGCAACTGGCTACGGGCTGGACGGTCTGGGGATCGAATCCCAGTGGGGGCGAGATTTTCCGCACTTGTCCAGACTGGCCCTGGGGCCCACCCAGCCTCCTGTACAATGGGTACCAGATCTTTCCTGGGCGTAAAGAGCAGCAGGGGCATAACGCTGACCCCTCACCCCCTTCTAGTGCAGTGGTCAAGAAAGAGTAGAGCTATACCTCTACTCTCCCTATGGGCCGTACAGCCTGTACAGAGTCTCAGTGCCTGTACAAGGGTGCACTTTACCTTTAACTTTTTATTTCTTCTTGACCACAATCTTGATATGCTATTGTCATTCCCAAATACTTTAACTGTCACATTTTAAAGACTTTATTATCCAGCATTATTCCTAGTGTGATTTTGTTTTACATTCTTATAACAAAACAAGTTTAATACATCATGTTTTTATGTTACTTGGCCTTCTCCTTTCAGTGACTACTTACTCACTGTAATGTGGCACCTTCTAATGTAGATGTCAATATCAGATAACAACAAAAGCTGTAAAACATTTTCAGAGAGACTAGCATGTGGACATAGACACAACCTATCCACCCACATTCATTTTGTTCACCTGTGCTAAGAATGCATGATAAATGCTTACAAGAATACTCACTTTGCTTGAGCAGCAGGTGGTAGAGTGCTAATGTCAACTCCAGAGGGTTTCAATTCATAAGCCACCATACTTCCGTCAGACAGGCATGCAGCCAAAATATTTGTAATACCGGGATTCCACGCTAACTCCAGAACCAATGTGTCTGATTTGCATGAGAGTCGGACTTCAGTCAATAAGACAATATCCTGCGGAAATAAGTATATGATTATAACATCAGGTATTTGTAAAAGATGTTTTTTACACAGGTATATCCAAAACTTTCCGAACTCACCACTAGGACCAAATGGCAAGTAGCACAGCTTTCTGCCAACATGGATCACAGTATCTCTACCTTCTGAGTCAATCCAGTGGGTTCTGTACCCCTGAACCTTTGTATTGCCTCACAATGGGTGTTTAATTTTGTGAATGTTAAGTGGTTCATTCATTCATTAGTATTCAGCCTTGAAGGCCGGGCTTGGCAGGAACCAGAGCCCAGTCATGTGACCGGTATGGCTCTGGCACACTGCATCCTGGGCAAGTTCTTGGGGGTAGCTTGCCATTGC
>Ga0123355_10013900_pt1 | contig 12550 bp, 7 predicted proteins | sample TergutEmb28metaG_3_FD_89872 | JGI IMG/M metagenome (GOLD analysis project Ga0123355, IMG submission 89872) | Embiratermes neotenicus P1 segment gut microbial communities from Petit-Saut dam, French Guiana - Emb289 P1 | ecosystem: Host-associated > Arthropoda: Insects > Digestive system > Gut ...
CTGTATTTTCTCTCTGTTTTCATGGTTCGTATTTTATCATATCTCTAACAAAAAGCCGATAGCGAAACGTGAGCTATCGGCTTTTGCTTTTCTATGCGGGCGTTCTTTGCCCGCTTTTTTATGAAAAAGGCCTTTGTAGTGAAGCTACCTGTGGTTCTTTCTTTATAATCTGAAAACGGAAACATTGACATTATGCCATATGTAAAAACCCTTGCAATCAGATGATTGCAGGGGTTTTATTTTTCCAAGAGGAATGTTAGAATAAACTTCCAATCATATTCATATTCGTACTTTTTTCGCTGTTTTGAGGATGAAAAAAGTATAAAGCGATTTCGTTTGAAATTGTGCTTCGTCTGTTGTCAATTCTGTAGCGTTCGCAGAATTGACTCGTCCTTCAGCCCATTTCAAATCGAAACGCCTATAAGAGGAGGAAAGTCATGGTTAATGTGGCAATTGTAGGGTGCGGAAACATCGCGGGGGCGCATGTTGGTAGTTATTTAAAATTTTCGAGCAGGTGCAAAATTGTGGCCTTGGTGGATATTTTTCCAGAGAAGGCGGAGGCAATTAAGGAGCGTTTCGGGCTGTCCGACGCGGTGATTTTTGCATCACATGAAGAAATGCTGGACGCTGATATGGATATTCATTTGGTTTCCAATTGTACGCCGCCATATGTTCATGCTAGTATCGCGATTAATTGCATGAACAAGGGGCTTAACGTGCTTGTAGAAAAACCAATGGCAACTTGTCTAGCAGAATGCGACGAAATGCTAGAGGCAGAAAAGCGCAACAACGTGATTCTTTCGTGCGGGGCGCAGAATCGTTTCCTTAACATGATAAGCAAATTGAAACAGCTTGCCGATACTGGAATTGCGGGCAAAGTGCGTTGCGCCCATGTGGATTCGTTATGGTGGCGCGGTCATTGTTACTACGATTTATGGTGGCGCGGAACTTGGGAAAAAGAAGGCGGTGGCCCAACGCTTAATCATGCAGTTCACCAAATTGACATGATTAACTGGATTCAAGGAGAACTTCCCGCCGAAGTAACCGCAGTTCTTTCTAATGTAATGCATGATAACTCGGAAGTGGAAGACCTTTCTTTTGCAATCTTGAAATACGCCAACGGCGCGTTAGCCGAAGTAACAAGTTCGGTGGTTCACCACGGCGGAACGCAAAGTATTGTGTTGCAATGCGAGAACGCAAAAATAGCCGCGCCATTCAGTGTAGCGGCAGAAAAATCCAAACCAAACGGCTTTGGCGAAACTAACGCCGAGCTAGAAAAAGAAATCACCGACAAATACAACGCCCTACCAACCCGCGAATATGAAGGCTTCGACGGGCAAATAGACAATGTTTTAGCGGCAGTAGAAACAAAAACCCGCCCGCTAATAACAGGCGTTGACGGCAGAAAAACCGTAGAACTAATCACCGCAATTTACAAAGCGGGCTGTCTGAAACAAACAGTTTCGTTGCCACTATCCAAAGACGATGAGTTCTACACCTTCGACGGCATTTTAAAAAACGCAACACGTTTTAACAAAAAGACAAAATCCACCGAAACCCTAGGCGATAACGAAATCACCCTAGGCAACTTCAAATAAGGGAGGAAACTAAATGCCAGATTCTATGTCAAGCGGAATGAATTACGCGCCAAAAGGCAAGCCCAACCCCGTAGTAAAGCAGGGGGAATTTGTATTCGCGGCAATAGGGCTAGACCACGGACATATCGGCGGGCAATGCAACGGGCTAATTGAAGCAGGCGCAACCCTAAAATGGATTTACGACCCCGACCCCAAAAAGCTTGCCGACTACTTGGCAAAATACCCAAGCGCGAAGGCGGCGCGTTCAGAAGAGGAAGTTTTCCAAGATGCAGAGGTTAAGCTAGTAACCAGCGCGAATATCCCCTCCGAGCGTTGCGCGCTTGGACTACGCGCAATGGCGGCAGGGAAGGATTACTTCACCGACAAAGCCCCTCTAACCACGCTAAAGCAACTAGAAGAAGCCAAAGCAATGGTAGAGAAAACAGGCAAAAAATACGCCGTCTACTACTCCGAGCGTCTGCATGTTGAAGCTGCCGTATACGCAGGGCAGTTAATCGAAGAAGGCGCAATCGGGCGCGTAGTTCAAACTATGGGAATGGGGCCTCACCGCGCAGGCGTAAGCTGGCGACCACCGTGGTTTTTCAAGCGCGAGCAGTACGGCGGAATCCTATGCGACATAGGCAGTCATCAAATCGAACAATTCCTGTACTACACAGGCGCGAAAGACGCAGAAATAGTAGCCGCGCAAGTAGAAAACTACAACAATCCAAACACCCTAGGGCTTGACGATTTCGGCGATTGCACTCTAAAAGCCGACAACGGCGCGACAGGCTATTTTCGCGTAGACTGGTTCACTCCCGATGGTCTTTGTACATGGGGCGACGGTCGCACCTTCATTCTGGGCACCGACGGTTACATTGAACTTCGCAAATACGTAGACATAGCCCGAAATAAACGCGGTGGTCATCTATTCCTAGCAAACAACAAAACCGAAGAGTATATCGACTGCCAAGACCAAGTAGGTCACCCCTACTTCGGACAACTAATACTAGACTGCCTAAACCGCACAGAAAACGCAATGACTCAAGCCCACGCATTCAAAGCCGCAGAACTATGCGTAAAGGCGCAAAGAATAGCCGAAAAAGCAAAGGGCATAGTAAGAGAATACGAATAGGCGGCACAGGCGGCATAGCCGCTTTTCGCCGATGACATGCATAACAAGCTAACGCATACGTCTCGAAGCCAGATACAGTTTCCTAGGCAACAAAAAAGCCACGTCTAATCGCATCAATGACGTGGCTTTTTTTGTTGACTAGGAAATTGTTCACGGCTTCGTGATGTATGCGCGGCTTGCCAATACATGTAATCGGCGAAATGCGGCTGTGCCGCTGCCGCCTATGCCGCTTTCTTTTTATAAACAGCGGAAAAAAGAATCACGATAATTTTAAACAACCCAACAAAGCCAAAAATGGGATAAACAAAAATAACGATATTAGAGAATCCAATATGAGCGGCAAGCACGCCCAGCACACAAAGAATCGCGGCAACCTTGACCTTATTTTTATAACCGCGCCCCTCTAGCCATTGCAAAACAGCAAAAGCATTACAGGCGGCGGTTGTTAGCAATGCGGAAATAAGCACACCAAGATAAATCATACTAAAGATACGGCCATAATCAGACGCGATATGTAGGAACGGGATTTCCAAATTAATAATGTCAGCGTAGTAAAGGAAAAGTGGTAACGACATAGCCAGCCCTAAAATGGTAATAACTCCGCCACCCAGCAAGCCGCCAACCTTCGCATGGCGTTTAGTTTCAGCAAGCTTAGAAGTTGCGGCAAGAACAGGCACACCCGTAACCAAGTTATAAGAGCTATAAACCACAGCCGAAAGCAACCAAGCCAGCCCAAACCGTCCACCAACAAAGGAAGCAAACGCAGGTGCGGTATATGCCATAAAGCTATAAATCCCAATAAATATGCCACCAATCAACATAAACGGCGCGAGAAAAAGATTTACCTTTATAATGCCCTCAAGCCCAAAGCAAAGCACAGAAAAAACCAACAACCCAACAAGCACCGCACCCAACGTAAACGGCAAATAAAACGCTTGATAGGCCGTAGCCCCACCACCAGCAATCATAGCAACAAACAAACAAAACAGAAACGCGGCAACAACGCCTTCCATAATAGGCCCAAGCCTTGCACCAAGCAAATACTTCATAAGCCCAGAATAACTGTCCAGCCTTTCCCGCCGACAAATGGAAAGCACTGCCCACCCCGTAAGGGCAAACAAAATTCCCGAAACAATAAGCCCCCACATACCAATCCGACCAAAGCCAACAAAATACTGAATCAACTCGCGTCCAGAAGCAAACCCTGCTCCCAAAAAAACCGAGCCATAGACAACAGCAATTTTCAAGCCATTGTTCAATTTAAATTTTTCCATATTCATAACACACCTCCGTTGTAAATATATGGGACATATTTGTATAAGATTCCTTGTTGTACAAATAAATTATGTAGGGTATAATTCCCTCTAATCTAAGATTAAGACCTTGGGGGGAAACTTTTTCTGAAGAAAAAGTTTCCCCCCAACCCCCCCCTTCAAAAAAACTTTTTATTTTGCGCCTGTCAATGAGTGGCAACCTAAGAACTGCCCACTCATGTACAGCCTGCAATTATAAAGTTTTGAGGAGAGGGGGTTTGGGGGAGAGGAACTTGTTCACAAGTTCCTTTCCCCCAAGGTCTTAATCTTTAAATGTTTAATCTTTTCACTCAAGAGAGGGCGTAAAAAATGCGTGGTAATTTAACTATTAAGGCTAAGTTTGTTATTATTATGGTTGTTGTTGTTTTTGTTGTTACGGTGTTTGTTTCGGCGTTTCGGGCTATGCGGAATCAAGCTGTGATTTTTGAAAGTTTGCATGTGCGGCTGGAAACGAGTGCGCGTGAAGCCGTGCGGGTGTTTGAAATGGCGCGGATTAATACTATGCAAACTTTGACTGTGGTTGCGGAAATGCCCAGTATGCACGAAGCCGTGCAAGGTGGCAATGTTGATGTTGTTGGCGCGCAGCTTACTGCGTTTTTTAATAGTGTTAATCTTTGGGTTGATGATGGCTGGATTTATAATAATTTTTTGGTGTTTGACGCGCATATGAACTTGGTGTTGGCGGCTAATCCTAATGGAGACGTTGTTAATCCGCTGGCGGTGGAATTTGTTAATAATGTTGTGCTGGCACGGGCTGGAGAATCTGGAGTGTCTTCGGCTGTTTGGAATGAAAGTTCTCAGGAGTTTCAGTTTTTGTTTTCACAGCCTATTATGGATGATGGGCGTTTTGTTGGTATGGCGGCTATTGTTGGTAGTGCTAGAGTGTTTTCATATTTTTTGGATACATATATCCATGGATATGATAGCTTTATTAATGTTGCAGATAGAAATGACGTGATATTTTTCTCTACGCGACCGCTTTATACTGGGCGCACTGTTGGGGATTTAGGCGTTGTGGAAGCGCATGGGCATATTCCGCTTAACACTATGTTTGCGCATAACTCTGCCATTACTGGAATTGATAAGTTGGCTTATGTTTCGTTGTACCCTTCGTTGGACTGGGCTATTGTTAATTTCTTCGACGCAGACGCGGTTGATGGTGTTGCTTTAGCAATTTTTCTTGATATGTTGCCTACCGTTGGCGGGGTTATTTTGGCTGGGATTTTGTTGATTGTTGTGATTACGCGGGCTTTGCGTCCGTTGAGTGGCTTGGCTGATGTCGCCAATAGCATTGCCGAGGGCGATACGCGAGTAAATTTGCAAGCTAGGGGAAATGATGAGATTGGGCAAGTTACAGCGGCATTTAGAGAAGTTGTTGGCAGTATGAATACCCTTAGTGATAATTTCACTAAGGCAGAAACATCTTTGCAACGTGGCAATCTTCTGTATCGGCTGGAGGATAATCGTTTAAAAGGGTCGTTTGCGCAAATTTTGGACAGCACAAACAATATCATCAACGAGTTTCGAGAGTTCTTCGAGCTGATTACCGAGTCAATTATCGTTATTGATAGACACCAAAAAATCACTTACGCCAACAGAACAATTTGCGAACTTGCCAAAACAGAACCATTTGGCAAGCACGTAAACGATTTTGTTAATTTTGATATTGTGGGAACACCCGCATGTATTGCGGCGTTTCGTGATGGCGTGACGCAGTTGGACGAACCTTCTGCCGTCCAACCAGTGTTGCAGGGCAAAACCTACGACTTTGAAATGAATGCAATTCCATTTCTGGTTGATGGAAAAGTAGAAGGCGCGATGCTAATTCTAACAAACCTAACACGCATAAAAAGAATGCAACGCCTTAACGAAAGGCGCAACGAGTATCTTCACGACCGCACAAAAGTTCTTACGGCTAATATAATCGCCGCCTTTGAAAAAGGGAATCTTGCCTTGGTAATTCCCAAAAGCGAGTTTGTGAAAGAATTTGCCGATATTGCAGAAGAACAAGACGCAGTAGAGGCCGTCGTACAAAAAGCAACCGACACAATACAAAGCTATGTAAATGAAATCACAGAGATTCTGCACGAGATTGCGAATAACAATTTTAATGTGTCAATTACGCAAGATTTTAAAGGTGATTTTGGCTCTATTAAGGATTCACTTGGAATGATTACAGAATCGGTTAGCTCGCTTATAAATGAAATTCAAATGGCTTCGCTGGAAGTGGAAGCGGGCGTTGAACAAATTGCGGTTGCCACCAATGAAATTTCTGCAAGCTTTGAAAGCCAGACCGCATCTATGGGCGAAGTTACCCAAGCCATAGCCAACTTGAACGAAAAAACCCGCAAAAGCGCGGAAGAAACTCAAGCCGCAAATGTGCTTTCCGAAAAAGTTCAGGAAGCCGCAAACACAGGCGTAGAGCATATGCAAGACATGTCCGACGCTATGGAGGAAATCAAAAAATCTTCCACCGAAATCGCAGAAGTCGTGGATATAATCGAAAGCATTGCCTTCCAAACAAACCTACTCGCGCTTAACGCCTCCGTTGAAGCCGCTCGCGCTGGGGAGCACGGAAAAGGTTTTGCCGTGGTGGCCGAAGAAGTTCGCAACCTAGCTGGTCGCAGTGCCACCGCCGCACAAGACACCGCCAAAATGATTAAAAAGACTCTAGCCCGCGTAGATGTTGGCGTAAAAAAATCCAACCACACCGCCGAAGCCCTGCAAAACATAGTAGAAACAATAGGCGGCGTTACAGGCGTAATAGCCAACATTGCCGAAGTCGCTCAAAGCCAAGCCGAGGGTATCAGCATTATTCAAAATCGCATCGAGTCCCTCTATATTGGCACTTCCGATAACTCCGCTTCAATAGGAACTAACGCATCTGTTTGCTATCAACTTTCCGAACAGGCTGGCGCGCTTCGCGCTTTGGTTGGGCGATTCAAAACAAAACATGATTAGGATAGATTAGGAGAAAAGCCATGACGGAGACAGAATATAACGCAATCGAAAATTGTATGCTAAGCCACATGCAGGATTCTGCGCATGATAAAAACCATGTGTACAGGGTGCTTAATGCCGCGATTGATATAAGTAATCACGAAAACGCAGTGGATTCAGACGTGCTTATTGCGGCATGTTTGCTTCACGACATTGGGCGAGAAAAACAATTTGCAGACCTAGAAAACATTTGTCATGCAAAAGTTGGCGGAGATATGGCATATGATTTCTTAACCGCTCGCGGCTGGGAAGAACAAAAAGCCCAGCATGTAAAAGAATGCATAGTAGCCCACAGATTCAGAGGCGGCAACGCCCCGCAAAGTTTAGAAGCGAAAATTCTATTCGATGCCGATAAACTTGACGCGTGCGGCGCGATAGGCGTAGCAAGAAGCCTAATCTACAGCGGGCAAGTTGACCAACCTTTGTATGTAATAGACGAAAACAACAATATCATAACAGACGGCGGTGGCGCGGAAGTTTCGTCATTCTTCCAAGAATACAACTACAAACTAAAAAAAGTCTACGATTCCTTCCACACAACCCGCGCAAAGGAAATCGCCAACATTAGGCAAGAAGCCGCTGTTGATTTCTATAACGCACTGTTCTGTGAAATTTCGGAGAACTATAAACATGGGCAAGTTACCAATGAATTTAGCTAGAACATACGCGAAACAAAATGGACAAGCGATTTAGCGCAAGCGCGAAACAACGCAATATACAAAGCTCGCGACAAATGGTTTATGTACGTAGACTTTATGTTTTTTAGATTTCCACTCATGTAAAGGCGCAAATGTTAAAATTTTTTGGAGAGGGGGTTTGGGGGAGAACCTTTTGTTTTACAAAAGGTTCTCCCCCAAGGTCTTTCTTTTTTATTCTTTTATCTCGGAACTTCTTCCATTGCGTAAGCCTCTACCTTGTCGCCCTCTTTTATGTCGTTGTAGTTGCGGAATAGCATTCCGCATTCGTAGCCTGTGGCTACTTCTTTTACGTCGTCTTTGAAGCGGCGTAGGGTGTCTAGGTGGCCGTCGTAGATTACTCTGCCGTCACGTACTATGCGTACTTGGGCGTTGCGAGTTATTTTGCCCTCTGTTACGTGGCTGCCGCCTATTGTGCCTATTCCAGAGGCCTTGAAGATTTGGCGAATTTCTGCGTGACCTAGGATTTTCTCGACGAACTCTGGGTCTAGCATACCTTTCATAGCGGCTTCTATATCGTCTATTGCAGAGTAGATTACGCTGTACATTCTTACGTCTACGTTTTCGGTTTCGATTGTGGATTTTGCCAAAGGTTCTGGACGGACGTTGAAGCCTAGGATTATTGCGTTAGATGCGGAAGCTAGTTTTACGTCGGATTCGGTTATCGCGCCCACGCCAGAGTGGATTATTCGTACTCTTACTTCGTTGTTGGTTAGTTTTTCTAGGCTTCCGCGTAGTGCTTCTACAGAGCCTTGAACGTCGGCTTTTACTACAATATTTAGGTCTTTAACTTGACCTGCTTGAATTTGGTTGAACAGGTCTTCTAGGGAAACTTTGGTTTGGTTTGATTTAATCATGCTTTCGCGACCTTTTGCTACCACTGTTTCGGATAGTTGACGGGCTTGTTTGTCGCTGGTTGCGGCGTATAGAATATCACCTGTAGTGGGAACATCATGCAAACCAATGATTTCCACGGGCATTGAAGGCCCTGCTTCTGTTACGCTACGCCCACGGCTGTCAACCATTGCGCGAACTTTTCCGTGAGAAGCTCCTGCTACAACTGGGTCGCCAACTTTTAGCGTGCCTTCTTGAACTAGAACTGTTGCTACAGGGCCACGACCTTTATCCAGTTTTGCTTCGATAATGCTTCCGCGAGCTGGTTTGTTGGGGTTGGCGCGGAGTTCTTTCATTTCTGCCGCTAGTAGCACCATCTCTAATAGCTGGTCTATTCCTGTTTTTTCGCGTGCGGATACTGGTACTGTTATTGTTTGACCGCCCCAGTCTTCTGGTTGTAGGCCTTTTTCGGTTAGTTGTTGTTTTACTTTGTCGGGGTTTGCGTCGGGTTTATCCATCATGGTTATTGCCACGATTATATCAACATCAGCGGCTTTGGCGTGGTTTATTGCTTCCACGGTTTGTGGCATTACGCCGTCATCTGCCGCTACTACTAGAATTGCAATATCTGTTACTTGCGCGCCGCGCAAACGCATTGCTGTGAACGCTTCATGCCCTGGAGTATCTAGGAAGGTGATGCGTTTATTTTCGTTGGATTTCAAACGAACGCTGTACGCGCCGATATGCTGTGTGATTCCGCCCGATTCAGACTGCTGAACATTTGCGTTACGGATTACGTCGAGCAAGGAAGTTTTTCCGTGGTCAACGTGGCCCATTACAACCACTACTGGTGGGCGTGGTAATAGTGATTCTTCGGTGTCGGGGGTTGCGGAGAATGCCTCCTCGAATACGTCCACTTCAACGTATTCGTCCACGATTACACCAAAAGATTCGGCTACTGTTGTTGCGGTATCGAAGTCTATTGTCTGGTTTGCCGTTACCATCATGCCTTGTTTCATTAGCACTTTGATAATGTCGGCGTTGGAACGCATTAGTTTTTCTGCTAATAGACGCACTGATATTTCTGGTGCAACGGTTATCATTGTTACTGTTGGCTGAACGCGGGGCGCAATTACGCGCTTTGCAGGTTTGCTTCTTCTGCCGCCTCTGTCCAGACCTTGACGATTTTCCTTGCTATAATTGTCTTTTTTATCCTTCTTACTGATTGAATTTGCTTGTTGAATACGATTCCATTGTTGACGCTTATCGTCCTTGGTTGGCTCGGTTTTTTTGACTTCCGCGTTGCGACCTCCACCTGCACCGAATCCACCTTGACCGCCACGACCAGGGGCACCGCCACCAGGTCTGCCGCCGCCGCTGAATCCTCCGCCTGGACGACCAGGGCCTCCGCCTTGTGGACGATTACCATATCCGCCTTGACCGCCGCCTTGTGGACGATTGCCATATCCGCCTTGGCCACCGCCTTGAGGGCGATTGCCGTAACCTCCTTGGCCTTGACCTTGTGGGCGATTACCATAACTACCTTGACCCTGTGGACGATTGCCATAGCCGCCGCCTTGACCTTGCGGGCGATTGCCATAACCACCTTGACCCTGTGGACGATTGCCATATCCGCCGCCTTGACCTTGTGGGCGATTACCATAACCACCTTGACCTTGACCCTGTGGACGATTACCATAGCCACCGCCTTGACCTTGTGGGCGATTTCTGTCATACGGAGGCCTGTCGCCGCGTTGACCTTGGGGTCGATTATAACCGCCTTGACCTTGACCACCGCGATTTTGGTATTCGCGCTGTTGACCTTCGGGGCGAGGGACGGGAGTAGTTTCTGCTGAAGCTGCGGGTTTATCCGCAACGGGAGTAGTTGAAGAATCACCAGCAGGACGGGCTGCTTCGGACACCGCTTCTGGGCGTGGGCGCGGTGGTAATGGTTTACCATCAGCGTCAAGCCTTGGACGGCGTGGAATTGGATTTCCATCTGCGTCCACTGGACGAGGACGCGGCGGTAATGGTTTACCGTCTGCGTCAAGCCTTGGTCGGCGCGGAATAGGATTCCCGTCTGCATCTACTGGGCGAGGACGCGGCGGCAACGGATTGCCGTTTGCATCAACTCTTGGACGGCGCGGAATAGGATTCCCGTTTTCGTCCACTGGACGAGGACATGGTGGCAATGGTTTACCATCAGCGTCAAGCCTTGGGCGGCGCGGAATTGGATTCCCGTTTTCGTCCACAGGACGAGGACGCGGCGGCAATGGTTTACCATCAGCGTCTAGCCTTGGACGGCGCGGGATAGGATTCCCGTCTGCGTCCACAGGACGTGGGCGTGGTGGCAATGGTTTGCCATCCTCCCCTAAAGGACGTTCACGTTTTACTTCTTTTGTTTCTGGTGCTTTTGCAGGCTTATTTTGCTCTTGAGACACAGTTGTATCCCCTTTCATTTCTTTTTTCAAGCGGGATACATCCGCATCTTCAAGGGAACTCTTATGATTAGTGCTACCGTAATCCCCCATCTTTCCGACAATATCCTTATTACTCACATCAAGCTCCTTAGCTACGAAACCTTAGGCGTAGGTTGATAAATGCTCATATATTTCTGGGGGAATGTTGCGTTTTAATGAACGCTCCAGCCCTTTTGATTTTTGTGCTTTTTGAAGACAGGTCGTGTTTGGGCAGATGTACGCGCCTCTGCCATGCGCTTTACCGCTGGGGTCTATTTGAACTTCACCGTTGGGGTTTGCCGCTACTCTTATTAGTGTGCTTTTGTCTTTCATTTCGCGGCAACCTGTGCAACGCCGTTGAGGATTATTTTTCATTTGTTGGCGCGGCGGCGGGGGCTTCGTCGTATTCATCGTCGTAGTACTCGTCGTCGTAGTATTCATCATCGTAGTATTCGTCATCATCGTAATAGTCATCGTCGTCGTAGTAATCGTCATCATCGTAGTAGTCATCGTCGTATTCTGTTGCTGGTTCTTCAGCGGGTTTTGTTTCGGGTTCTACGGCGGCGGCTGGTTCTTCGGTTACTGTTTCTTTTTCTTCTTCGGGTTCTGCTACGGCTGTTTCTTCTGGTGTTTCATAGAAGTTTGCGTATGCGGCTTCCATTTCTGCGGCGGCGGCGGCTTCTTCTTCGGGTGATTTCTCTGGTTCTGGGAAGATTAGGAAGTCTGTTCCGCGTGCTTGCGATTCACTTTTTATGTCTATGCGCCAGCCTGTTAAACGTGCGGCTAGGCGGGCGTTTTGCCCTTCTTTTCCTATCGCAAGAGAAAGTTGGTGGTCAGGAACAACCACGCGTGCTTCTTGCCCAGTTGGGCTTATTGCCACATTTACAACTTTACTTGGACTTAGCGCGTGGGAGATATATTTTGCGGGGTCTTCATTCCACTGAATAATATCTATTTTTTCGCCTCTAAGCTCCGAACTGATTATATTAACGCGCTGACCATTTTGCCCAACGCATGAGCCGATTGGGTCAACATGGGGGTGCTTTGTGTAAACCGCGATTTTACTACGATTTCCTGCTTCACGCGCCACGGATTTTATTTCTACAATGCCGTCATTTATTTCTGGCACTTCTTGCTCGAATAGTTTGCGCAGAAGTTCTGGGCAAGTGCGTGATACATTTACTATTGGGCCTTTATTGTTCTGTTTTACTTCGGTTACATATACTTTTATGCGGTCGTTGAATTGATATGCTTCGCGTGGTATTTGTTCGCTTGGCTGAATTACCGCCTCTAGCTTACCAAGGCTTACTATAACATTGCGGCGGTCGCGCCGTTGCACTATTGCAATTATAACTTCATGTTCTTTGCTAATATATTCATTGTACAAAATTTCGCGCTCTGCTTCGCGGAATTTTTGCACTACTACTTGTTTTGCATTTTGGGCTGCAATTCTGCCAAAATTGCTTGGGGTTACGTCAATTTCTACAATATCGCCTAGCTCGTATGTTGATTTAATTGCGCGTGCTTTATCAAGCTC
>Ga0123355_10013901_pt1 | contig 12550 bp, 10 predicted proteins | sample TergutEmb28metaG_3_FD_89872 | JGI IMG/M metagenome (GOLD analysis project Ga0123355, IMG submission 89872) | Embiratermes neotenicus P1 segment gut microbial communities from Petit-Saut dam, French Guiana - Emb289 P1 | ecosystem: Host-associated > Arthropoda: Insects > Digestive system > Gut ...
ATATTAGGATGGATCTCCAGGAGGTGGGATGTGGGTATATGGACTGGATTGGGTTGGCCCGGGATAGAGACAGGTGGCGGACGCTTGTGAGTGCGGTAATGAATCTTCGGGTTTCGTGAAATTCGGGGAATTTCTTGATTAGCTGCAAACCAGTTAGCTTCTCAAGAAGGACTCTGCACCATGGAGTAAGTAAGTAAGTAAGTAAGGATGCCTGCAATGTATTCTATGAGTTTCATCACATAAGAAAAAAGAAATTATGAAAGGAATGGCAAGTTTAATGGTTGTAGGGTAGCGAGAGAAAAAGTTCCAAATACCGAGGGGTTGATAAATGCATTTGGGGGAACACGAAAAACGGGAGCAGCTACGGGCGTTGTAAAAAAAAAGAGCAAGACGTGAGGGTAGAACTCCGAATAAGAATAAAACCAAGCAAAACTAGGGGGTGAAAGGCACTTGAAAATTAAAACCACAAGCCATTCCACCACCTGTCCTTAAAAACGCAACATCCTTACGTTGTTTCAACTTCTGGTTATTGCTGAAGTGGGTAGGATGGCGGAGGGGAGGGGCGGTATCTTTTTTGTAAGGGGATGGGCAAAATTTCCATTATGTCACAAGATTCTACGATATTTATATGCGTGTAGCATCGTACAAACATCCCTCTCCTTATTCGTCCCTGAAGAAAGGCCCCCTTCCTGTGTCACACATGTTCCCCTTTGTGTATATGTGAATATAGAGCTTCCACCTCAACTTCCGCATAAGCAGATACGACAGTAGGAATACCCACATACGCGCATTATGCATACGGGATATTCCCTTACATATGAGGCACAGGAACACAATCACACGATCACACTGAGAAGCACGGGGGAAATTAACAGGAGAAAGCAGAAACCTGTATGCCATGTTCCGGTACTCGCGCTTACAGCTAGCGCAGAGGGTTAAGAATGTAGTTACAAGCAACGGAATTCAAATGGGGACTGAGTGTGAATAAGTGGAGTGTTGTGAAGTGTAGTGACGTGATTTATGTGAAGTTATTCTGTTTTGAAGATTAAGTGAAGTGAAGTGAGTTATGGTGAAGTTCTTGGGGACAAAAGTACCATGTACTGTATATTATGGTGACCTTATACTGAGGGTACTTCATTGTACTATGACTATTTCATTTGGTGTGTATCTTGTGCTGTGGTTGTTTTAACTTGTTTTGTAATGTGTTGGTGTGTATATGTGTGGGTTTTGTAATGTGTGGGTGTTTTGGTAATACGTGTTCTTGTATTTACTGTGTTTTGTATTGTTTATACTGTGTTTTTTTTTGTATTGTTTCGTTTATGTATATTTATTTTTTTTTGTTACTAATGTAAGGACTACTGCCACCGAGTGAAAACTCAATTGCAGTAAATAATAATAATAATAATACGGTTTATTAATTGCAGTAAATAATAATAATAATAATACGGTTTATCGCCGCCAATTGTTAATGGAGTTTACTGTGTCCTGGAATGTGGTGGCACGTGGCTACGTTATCTTCTGGTAAAGGTTTGCCAACATTTCTGAGGAACCTAACACCTGCTTCTTCACCGTATAATTCTTCTGGCTTAAAAATCCAAGAGGCAGGTTTCCATAACAGAAAATTTGGTAAATCTCTCTCAGAATACAGGGCGCAACATTCCATATTCTTTATAGATACTGCCACGAAAATCTCAAATATCATACTTTAACCATCTGATTTATTTATTTATTTATTTATTTATGGTTTATTAGAGGACATTGGCAGCAGTCTCAAGGTGCACAGCGTAGAATGGTAGAATGATTAGTGGATAATGAATCGGTAAGGATCCAAAAGGAGACGGCTTTGGTCTATTTTAAAGTGCCATCTCGCTATTTACATGAAGAGACTTTTATTTATTATTATTATCACTCATTCACATACCCACTCACTCACTTACATACTCACTCACATACACACTCACTCACTTACATACACACTTACTCGCATACACACTCACTCACTCACTCACTTATATACTCACTCACTCACTTACATAAACACTCACTCACTCACATATTCACTCACTCACATACACACTCACTCACTCACTCACTCACTCACATACTCACTCAATGCAATTAAATTGTCACTCGGTGGCAGTAGTCCTTACACTAGTACAGACAAAACAGATGAGAATAAATATACATAAACGAAACAATACAAAATACAGTACAAACAATAAAAAACACGGTAAACAAAAGTACACATATTACCAAAACACCAAACATACACACATCCACACATTACAAAGCAAGTTGCAACAACCACAGTGCAAGATACACAACAAATGAAATAGTCACACTACAAATGTAAAATAACCACTGCCACGGGGTAAAAACCCAATTGCAGTAAATAATAATAATAATAATAATAATAATTATTATTATTATTATTATTATTATTACAATCAAGTACCCTCAGTATAAGGTCACCGTAATGTATATGGTACTTTTGCCCCCAAGAACTTCACCGTAACTCACTTCATTAACAAACTGACGAAAACCCGGAAAAAAATTAATTTTAGAGGGTCTTTACCTCTGTGCCTATCATACGAGGGTGAGTCATATGAAAACCTTAAATACGTTTTATCTCTTAATTTATTGAACACAAAAGGTACACAATGACTTCATTTTTCTATGTAGTATCATACTGCTACCTGTCGGCCACTCTTCAAACCATCAGTATCATTGTTGTCAACTTACAACAAAATCGAGCTGTGGTTCGAATTTTTATCGCACTTCTAAGGTTTTCAGTTGACTCTCCCTCGTACCATAAAGCTGACTGCTACCTACAGTCGTACTAATTTCGGCATTTATTTTTTGCGTGTCACTGGGGTTGTATACAGTAAAGTTCTTCCTGTGCTTAATGCAAGACGTTATAAAAGTTCAGCGAAAATTGGAGGTATGGCTCCACGCATTTTAACCACTGCACTATATAAAAGTGGTAACCGGTAAGCTCTGGCCATCTTACGGGCGGGAAAATAGCAACCGGCATATATTGAATATAAATTTGAGTATGTCCCAAATATGTTTTTGGGGCTTTCAAGTACAGAATGACAATAATACAATCTCCAGAAAAAAGTACAAATAAACAAAAATTTGAATCGAATACTTCTAAATCCATTAAATAATTATAGTAAACAGAATTTAAGCCAGAATTTGACGTTCCGGTGACCGTGCATTGTGATAAATTCGTAAAATAAAACCAACTAGATGCACTAATTTCTCAAAATTTATTTTTGGAATAAAACTCTACATGTTTCGGACAGTTCCTCTGTCCATCATCAGGAGTTTTTCACTGTACATACAGTAATGGTACATATCATACAGTTTTGCTGACAGCTTGCGAGCAAGCTGTATGACATATTCCATTGCTGTGTGTACAGTGAAAAACTCCTGATGACGAACAGAGGAACTGTCCGAAACATGTAGAGTTTTATTCAAAGAATAAATTTTGAGAAATTAGTGCATCTAATTGGTTTTACTGTAAGAGATTAAGTCAAAAGTCTTAATTTAAATAATCAAAGCAAATCTGTGACTAGAATCTCATGTGTGAGACATTTCGATTAGATAACTTCTAAATATTTTCTTTTAAATTCCTGTAGTCAGCATGAAGATGCTAGCAGGAAGTATAAACTAGTAAACCGAGGGTGAAGGTTTCATATAGAAGCTTGTTAAAAATTAGTACGTAATTTAGGCACTGGATATTGGACATGGTAACTATCTGGTTATTGTTACAGAAACACGTTTCATGATATCTCTTTGATTTCGTCGTCAGGTGAAAGATGAACTTTTTAGATATAGATTGAGCCTTCAAAAAATTAGTGGTTACTTTATGCACCACCAATGTAAACGCCCAAAAATTCTACACAGTGTATTTATGTGTATTTTTAGGTATATCAAAATAAACAGCGATTATATCCCTACACAGTGTTAAATGGATGATTCTGTGTAACCGAGATGGAATGTGTTTACTGCGCGGTACGGAATGGATATTTGTGTACAATTCGAGTAAATTTTCGTCTTTAAATTTGTTTTCTTCTGTCAGGAATATTCAATTAATGCTCCATTCTCATTATCATTCTGAAACTACCCTTTCCTGGACAAACGGACAAAACCTGGGAACCTTCCAGAAATCAATGCTCTTTCGGAAAACGGGAAACTTTGGACAGGACATGTACTTTCACTTTTTCACTAGTAAAAGATTAATATCCCTCAATAATGGATGATCTGACTGATTACGGAGAGTGAACTGTCTACCCAAATGCGTGTCTGTATGAGCAAATCGAGACGACAGACAATATCAAACACACATGTGTTAGTATAATTTCACAAATTACTAATTACACAACTCAGTGGTCAACATCCGCAATAACATACTGATTCTGACGCATCATGTAACCCCAAAGTTTCGTACAGCTGGTCATGGTTGTAATTCGCAAAATGATGGCATAATATTTTTCAGCTTATATGTGATCCCTGCCCGTAGCAATTTTCATATGCCTATTTACGATATCCCATTAATTACCGCCATCAAACAGTCAAATCTGGGGCCCATGCCACTGATAAAAGGGACTATTACTCCACGTCAAAGCGGTCGGGGTTTGAAGAAGAACAATCAACTCCACCTAATTCCGACGGTTAAAAAAAATGAATTGAACGAATATCTCTAAAACCAATACGCCTTCAAACTCCTGGTGTTTAGTAATTAAAAACGGGGACATTTTATTAAATTCTTCGTAACTCGGAAATGTGCCAAATCAAATCACCCATTTCATGAATAGAATTTTCCCTTGTTTTGGAAGGTCAGCTATTCGTCCTCTCAACTGCCTAACCCTTGTCTCTGTTGTACAGGGGCGCTGATAATTCATTAGCCCGATCAGGAAGGAAACAAGTTAATGTTTTTTATCAGAATAGCTTGAATTTCCTTTGACACCTTACCTTACAGGAAAAAAAAAGCTTGATGATAGCTCGCGTCTCGATGATGTTGAAATCGCGCGCGTCCCTGACATGCTTCCGAGCTTGTTTCCTTCCTGGTCTGACTAAGGACATATCAGCACCCCGGTACTGTGCACCTTAAGCGTGTGACGTTCAGACGTCTTTATATGTATAGCAGGAAACACTTTGTTTCATTAAACGTTAAATTATTCCACCGCAGGGGAAAGGGGTGGGAGCGGAGGGTAGTCTACTGTGATGTCATCGAAACTATGCGGTGGTACATATATTCCCGAAGGGACCCTCTCAGAGGAAACAAAATTTTCTCTTTCAGAAATAACCTGTAGTGACAGTCACCAATAGGCTGAAATGCGCATGACACTGTTTGATCAACCTTCACTGCCTAATCTCAGTCGCTTTTGTACAATATTAACCTGTGGTCTGAACAGTCACCTAAAGACAGTGACGATACCAGATGCTGTACTAATACAATTGTTCTCCTGAAGATGAGCATAATAGTGCTCGAAACATGTAGAGGAGTACAATAAATGTAGTAAAATAAAGAATTTGTGCATCAAATTCGTAAAAAAGACTATCATTAAGAACATTGTTTACTTGATACAGATGCACAAATAAATTGTTAACTAGTAAAAGTAAAACATTCCCGTTACAAGCCTGGAGTGGCCCAGAGGGTTCCAGGAAGTTAAGGTTCCCAGATTTCATGACAACGGCACAGGATGGTGGTAAGGTTGTCAGCCTTACGTACCGGCCCAGAAAATGCTCTTGGTACTCATTTCTGTTAGAGGCTGAGTCGACCTCTGGGCCATAGTGCGACCGGAAGGATTTTATGTCCATGAAAAATTCCAAAGACATCAGCTGGGATCGAACCAACGACCTTCCGATTTGTAGCACAGCACCTTAACCACTGTGCTACCGCGGTCCCCAAATAGTTAACTAGTAAGTGACTTAATTTCTTGGTGAAAATTATTTTTAAAAAAGATAATTGAATTGAGACTCGTTAAATGTCACTTATTTTATTTTCGTATTCGCTTCTCCGAACCGTTGGCACCGGCCTGTTGCTTGCCAAACCGTTGGCACCGGCCTGTTGCTTGCCAAATCGTTGGCACCGGCCTGTTGCTTGCCAAATCCCAAAAAAGCATAATAACTTTCGGTTCTGTGAAAATCTCACCCCCTAAAGTTAGGCTGCTACAATTTGAAACGAATAGTCTGGGCAGCAGATACGAAGTTATGTCAATTAAGAAATCGCTAAGACACATTGCTACCGTAGTGGGTTTGGAGTGAGTGGGATGAGGAATGAAGGACTAAGAGAGAGAAAGAGACAGAGGAGTTTTATGAAATGACGCTCTCAATGAGATTGTAAATCGTCGGTGGTAGGTGAATGAATAAATATGGAGCAATGGTGGAGTGACCCTGACAGGAGAAAAATGAATAACTCAGAGCAAAACCTGTCCCAATAATATATATATATATACATATATATATATATATATATATTCATGGGTCCGTGCATCGTGAAAAAAAAAATTTAATAACTGTCCAACAAGGTGCGACTTATTCAGTTTATTACATTTCTGTAGGCAGCTCTATATGTTTCGGGTGTTGACACCCATCATCAGGAGCTCGTACAGCTGTAATTACAGCTTCTGGCAATGGTCAACCGGGTCTACTACCATCCGCTCTCGTTGGTGAGTTAGTTCTACATGTTTCGGGTTTTGACACCCATCATCAGGAGCTCGTAAACTGTAATTACAGCTTCTGGCAACGGTCAACCGGGTCTACTACCATCCGCTCTCGTTGGTGAGTTCCAAATCAACAACGCAAGAGGATGGTAGTAGACCCGGTTGACCAGTGCCAGAAGCAGTAATTACAGTTGTACGAGCTCCTGATGATGGGTGTCAACACTCGAAGCATGTAGAGCTGCCTACAGATATGTAATAAACTGAATACAGTCGCCATCTTGTTGGACAACTATTAAATTAACACTTTTTTCTATTGAAACTCCCACATGGTCTGGTCTGAGATCGAATTCGGAACGTATAAGGGAGACGCCGCCGACTATGCGCCTGAACCAGGTCACATTACCGACAAATTCGATAACAGGTAGGGGGAAGATATTCGTTTATTTTCCAAAACATCCAGATCGGTTGTGGTACCCACCCAGTCTCCTATTAATTGGTAATGGTGGCTCATTTCCCGTGGTAAAGTGGCCTTATAATGGAAACTCCATCTCCTTCCGAGATTAAGATTACGTGGAGAAATGCCTTCAGGCCGCAGACATCTTCATGGCTTGACGCGTAATTAAACACAGGAACACATTTCACAGTATCAAGTACAGTAGTAGTTTAATTCAAAACTTATAAGGGAGATGCCGCCGACTGTGCGCCTGAACCGGGTCGCATGACTGACAAATTTGATAACCGGTTGGGAAAAGAGATTCAATTATTTTCCAAAACGTTCAGATCGGTTGTGGTACCCACCCAGCCTCTTATTAATTGGTAATGGTGGTTCCTTTTCCGAGGTAAAGCAGCCTTATTATGGAAACTCTATCTCGTTCCAAGATTAACATTACGTGGAGCAATGCCTTCACGCCGCAAATATCTTCATGGCTCGACGCTTAATTAAACACAGGGACACATTTCACAGTATCAAGTAGAGTGGTAGTTTAGTTTCGTCACATTGTTATGGTGAAATACTGTGGGCATGTTCCCTGGGCATTACCCATCGTCGGGCATGGGACCTCAAGACGTATATAAATGTTAGAGGCTGAATCGAACCCAGGCCCATAGTGCGATCGGAAGGATTTTATGTCAATGAAAAATTCCAATGTCATCAGCTGGGATCGAACCAGCGACCTTCAGATTTGTAGCTACAGACTTGACCATTTTTCAAATTCAAGGACAAGAATTAGATCAATATTACCAGACAAGGTTATGTGTCGATTTGGTGGAAAAACACAGGGTCATGGCGGTCACACACATGGGCAAGACGTACAAAAGTAAAATTAAAACTTCCGACTCCAGACCTTGAAGTTTTTAAAAACAAGGTTAAGAGCGTTATTAAGTCGTAAATAGCATTTTAAAGCGAAGGCCGGTGAAGGCCATTTTTAATTTTTAAAGTATCTTGATTACGTCACCACTAAAAGAAAGAAAACTAGAAAATTCGTATATAGGTTAAGGTTAATTTGTATGTCGTTCTGAACCCGCAAATAAACGGATATTAAAACAGCAAGATTTGAGGATTCTGAGGTTTGTCATCTCCGTTGTGTTTTGGAAAACTAATGGTCAGTTAAATTCAGTCAGAAAACACAACTATAATAGTATGCTAAATGATGGTATTTATTTACTTACTTACTCCATGGAGCAAAGTCCTTCTTGAGAAGCTAACTGGTTCTGAAGCTAATCAAGAAATTCCCCGCACATTATGGAACCCGAAAGTTCATCACCTTATTCACAAGTGCCCGCGATGGTATTTATTAGCGAAGTAAATAACTACATGTTTAGGCCTATAGCGGCCATCTTCAGGTTATTACAATTTTCCTAAAAGAGTGTCATATATATGTCAAAACTGAATGGTGATGTTCAGATGTGATCATCATTTTACGTGTTACAAATGAGTTTATTTAGTGGGACGTCTAGTGGATCAATGAATGGTGGGGTGTGGACCTCCTTGGTTGGGTAGGTATTGGGGGAGGGTAATTTATGGGGGGTCGTGATGTAGGTGTAGTGTCTATGGTTCTCACGTTGGGGGTAGGGGTGGGTGGGTTTTTGAGGATCTACACGATCACCCTTCGTAACTTTGATGTCCCGACGTGCTCAGTCTGGTAGGTGATCCTCTTTCGGGAAATGGGTGTGGTTCACCGAATGGTATATAGTTTTAATTATTTCTTTTTTACTTGTTGTTTTATTTACTCAATTTATTGTTGATATAAAATAATGGAGCGCTATATCCAGTTAAACAATTAGATCATGTCTAGGAAACTGACACAGTCACTTCTCTGTACTCCCACTTACACCACACTCGTACGCGACTGACTTCCTTACTGGACTGTTAGCGTCCGTTATCAGCTCCTAACGTTTTCTCATTTAAATCTCTCCCCTCCAACTGTCACCAACGGTTCTGAATATACGTTGACAGATTGACTTACAACGCATGGCCATGAACCGTCCGTAACTGACGTCAGCAGTCCAAAGAAACAACTATGCTAAAAATGATTGGCTACAAGGAATTCGCAAAGGTTGGCATGAGCATACGGGTCTTCCGGTATGTGACTTCGTGTCGCTGGGTCACTGTTCCCTGAAGTATCTAAGGCACCACTTTCCTACGAAACGTCTCTACAATTCAGCGGCACAGTGCCACATCCCAGCAGACATGAAAAACCAACGGTAATATTATTAACCCTTTAAGACTCAATGGCTACTTTACGTAAGACCAGGTTCAGCATCCAGAAATTCTGAATCCTGTTCGAAGAATATACTAATACTTCGTATTTCTGTGGTGCATAGGGATCTCAATACAAGCAGTGATTTTCATCCATACGCAGCAGTGACTGCAGTGTGTGTACTGCGCGGTACGGACTGACACGTGTGTGTGTGTGTGTGTGTGTGTATACATATATATATATATATATATGGGCCGGGTAGCTCAGTCGGTATAGCGACTGAGTACGGGCTGGACGGTCCGGGCTCGAATCCCGGTGGGGACGAGATTTTCCTCTCGTCCAGACCGGCCCTGGGGCCCACCAAGCCTCCTGTAAAATGGATACCGGGTCTTTCCCGGGGGTAAAGTGCGGCCGGGGCGTGACGCTGACTCCTCACTCCCTTCTAGTGCCGTGGTCAAGAAAGAGTAGAGCTATAGCTCTACTCCACCTATGGGGCGTACGGTCTGTACAGAGCCTCAGTGCTTGTACAAGGGTGCAATTTCCCTTTTTCACTCTACAATTTTAGTAGTACAATTGATGTAACTCTTAGGATACAAGCCACGAACAAAGAGATTCAAAATTCTGTACTGCATGTAGTTTTGAGCAGGGAGGTGTATTTTCAGATTTTAGAATTTTGAACAATCGGTGACTTGTATTTAAACCCATCGAAGAGACATGCTAGCCAATATACACAAAACGCTTGTACAAATATGGAGGTGCCCGTCGACGGACGAGTTGTCGATCAATCAGCCGATTTGGCGAGACATCTTTTGTCTGGTGTAAATCCATAAAAGGACAGTAATAGGGAGGGCTGCCGTCTGCTTCAACACCGAGAAACTTGACCATAGTCAGAATAACCAACGTGTCATTCATCATCATCATCATCATCATCAACAACATTTAGCTATTATGTAGTTGGGTCACTTGTCGACCTGTTCCATTCTCACACTTCTAGAAGTCTCTTTAACCTTTTGACGCCGGAATTATTTTTTTTTTAATTTTAGCACACTCTGTATATAAAATTTGAATAAAACAGGAACCAAATACGTTAGAATTATGAAACAAACTGCATTTTTAAGAGAAAAAAACGGACAGTATATACCATGTTTAAAATATTCAGTACCTATATTTGTTGAATAAATATATAAAATGCAACGTTTAGAGGTTAGCGGTACCGCACCGCTAGCCTCTAAACGCTACATTTTATATATTTATTCAACAAATACAGGTACTGAATATTTTAAACATGGTGTAAACTCTCCGTCTTTTTCTCTTCAAAATGCAGTTTGTTTCATAATTCTAACGTATTTGGTTCTTGTTTTATTCACATTTTATATACAGAGTGTGCTAAATGATCTCTATGGTTCCTTCCGCCTTCTGGTCTGTAATTTACGATGCATTCTGTTTATATGCTGCAGCCAGTTTCTTCCGTATTCCTGTATTTTGTCCAAGACTAGGGGGTTTTATTTAATTCATTTGCAATCTCTGTATTTATTGTGTAATCGTCCCAAGCTATCCTTCGGCTTATTCTCTTTCATTTCTGCTACAGTTAATGTATCTATAAACGCCATATACCCATTTATAATTTATAGGCCAGATATCCCCGTTGTGTTCTGATAAAATATATTTTTTTAAAAAATAAATACTTATCAAAGAAACTAAAATTAAGACTAAAGAACACAATAATAAACAAAACATTAACGTATACATCAGAAACTTGGACGCTAACAAAGAGGGATAGAAAGCAATTGAACATTTTTGAAAGGAAAGTGTACAAAAGAATTTTAGGCCCAGTATATGACAATTAAAAAAGAAAATTGGAGGATATTAACCCTTTAAACGCCGAATTAAATCCCATCTGCCATTTGCTGGCATTATTAGGAGCTCACCATATTCTCCACGTTAGCGGGATAAGGGTTAACCAATAAGGAAATTTATGCAAGTGTTACAAAACCTACTGTAATAGAGACAATAAGGTTAAATAGATTATGTTGGTTTGGGCATGTACAGAGAATGGAATAAAATAGAAAACCCAAAAGAGTATTATATATGAATTTGGGAACAAGACTGAGAGGTAGACCAAGAAATAGACGGCAAGATGAGGTGAGAGAGGATGGAAGAATAGTTGGTGGAGAAGGGTGGCAGGAAAAAGTACATAACAGAGAGAAATGGCAGAAGTTCCTGGGAACGGCAAGGAATCGTCGCATTCTGCACATGCCAATGGAATGAATTAATATATAGTCTTACACAACTTTATAACTTTACATTTAAGAATTTCTAGCGACGTGTTTCGGCTTTTAGAGGCCATCTTCAGGCTGAGCAAAAATGTGTGCTTGTGCGTGCGTGTGCGTGTGCGTGCGCGCGCGCGTGTGTGTAAAGTTAAGGCAGTCCCGTTACAGGCCCGGAGGGACAACAGCGCATGCCGCACCAGTGACGCGCATGAACCGTGTTGTGGTCACATATATGTTGTATATGGTAGAATGTCACAATAATGGGGAATGTGAATTAGAAGGGACTGGGAAGGATTTGATGATGACTCAGGCGCGGCAATTTCTTGGCATTTTCAAGGAGTGACTGAGGGTAATAACACAACCCTCAGTCGGGGTGAATGGTGCCACGGCCGATGTTCAAACTCGGCACTTCCAAGCACACGTCACACACGTTACTGCTTCATTATACTTTAGCAGGATTTTATCATAAATCAGTCCCGTTCCAGGAAGTTAACGTTCCCACATTTCATGACAACGGCATAGGATGGTGGTAAGGTTGTCAGCCCTATGCACCGGCCGCCTTTACCCCCAGAAAATACTCCTGGTACTCATTTCTGTTAGAGGCTTAGTCGGATCAGAAGGATTTTATGTCAATGAAAAATTCCAATGACACCAGCTGGGATCGAACCAGCGACCTTCCGATTTGTAGCACAGCACCTTAACCACTGTGCTACCGCGGTCTGTGTGTGTGTATATATATATATATTATAATACATATACTATATATATTATATTATAGGTACTCTAAGTTCACTTTACTTCGAATTGAGCAGTTTGGCAATTATATTTATATTTTATTCCAAATTTACGAGTTTCGATTTTTAGAGACAGAAAAGGGCAAGTTAATTACTTAAATAACTTACGTTAC
>Ga0123355_10013902_pt1 | contig 12549 bp, 11 predicted proteins | sample TergutEmb28metaG_3_FD_89872 | JGI IMG/M metagenome (GOLD analysis project Ga0123355, IMG submission 89872) | Embiratermes neotenicus P1 segment gut microbial communities from Petit-Saut dam, French Guiana - Emb289 P1 | ecosystem: Host-associated > Arthropoda: Insects > Digestive system > Gut ...
CTCGAAGTTTTCGGTTCGTCTCTTGCCATCTTTGAATGTAGCCGGACAGAATGAATGACCTCCAACTCCTATACGTGCAAGATGATGAAGGATATCTTTTCGTGATAGATTCTTGATTTGTCTACCTATTCTGTTGCTAATGCTACCTACATTGGCTTCACATTCAGCTTTGGACGCATACGGTACACTGTCTAAGCTGATTTTTATACTGTCCATATTATCAACTCCTAAAAAATAAATTTGATTTACTTTTCAGTGGAGTTGGTTGTAGAAATATATCGGCTGTTTTCTGTCATAAAGATATATAAATCTCCAAATATGAATCCTATGTAAACCCGGATAGGAGGGGCTATCTAGTCACCGTCCTCCCACACTACCGTGCGTAACGTCCGATACACGGCGGTACGACCTTGCTGTTTGTTCAGCTAACAGTTCCAATTACTAAGTCTGTAGCTGACTTGCATTGCCTAGTTGTTGCCTAAGCCAGGCGCACTATAAAACCCCCGCTTTTTGCTGAAGCGAGGGTTGCGGTATGCCGTTTATTTCTTTTAGTACTGGTGTTTATTGCGCCACTTTAATTAACTGTGAACAAGAGGTCAGCCACTATCCTTAAGCAACTATATTGTCCCCTAAACGAACGATAAAACGAGATCCGGTCGATCTTACTTGGCGACAACCTTTTATTATTTTTTCAGCAGCGATGATTACGTCGTCGTCGGTGGTAAATCTCCCCAAACTCAAACGTATTGAGCATTTTATTAAATCATCATCAAGCCCTAGCGCTTTTAAGACATGTGAAAAGTTGCCATTAGAGGTTGCACAAGCGGAACCAGCGGAAAACATTACATCAGGCACTTTCCCAGAAAGAGCAATGGCAGAGACACCGGGGATAGAAATATTGAGGTTTGAATGAATCCTATCCAGCATGGATCCATTCACGATAACTTCTATATCCTTTGATATCAACTCAAGCAACATATCTCTTTGGCGGGCAATCCGGCGATTTTCTTCTTCGGCGTTGATGTAAGCCAATCTAGTAGCAACACTGATTCCGACGATGCCAGGAACATTCATCGTTCCACTCCTGTAATTTCGTTGTTGGTGTCCACCTAATATCTGCGGCTCTATTTTCACACTATCTGTGTTTACATACAAACAGCCTATACCTTTTGGAGCATAGTATTTATGCCCGGAAAACGAAACTAGATCGGCTTTAAGATGCCTCAAGTTAAGCATTCCAGTCGAGATATACTGTGTTGCGTCAGTATGAAAGGGTATGTTCTTGCTGGCAGCTAACTCGCCAATTTTTTGTATCGGTTGAATTGTGCCGATTTCATTATTAGCTGTCATTATTGAAATTAATACTGTATCCTCAGTTATTGCGGCTTCAATCTCGGAGACATCTACAAAACCGTCTTTGTTAACCGAAACATATGTTATATCAACTCCCTGAACTTCCAATGCTCGGCAGGTTTCGAGTACGCATTCGTGTTCAATGAGTGATGTTATTATATGCTTTTTTGGTTTTGCAGAGGCGTATATTGCACCTTTTATAGCGAGATTATTTGATTCTGTAGCTCCAGAAGTAAAAATAATGTCCTCACCATAAACACCGAGATATTCTGCAATGGTTTCTTGTGCTTCCCTTATTGACTCTAACGCCATATTGCCGTGCATATGAAGGGTACTTGAAGGGTTGCTATAGATTTCTGTGAAGAAAGGTACTATCGCGTCAACAACTGCCCTGTCCGTAGGTGTCGATGCATTGTTATCCAGATAAATGAATTTCATTTGTCTCTCTCCCTTCGATTTCACCGATGCAGAAAAAGCCATTTTCAGCTAATACGGCTTGTGAAGTGTCTGGCGCAACAGCCAACAGCGCGCCGTTTGTTTGTGGATCGAATAACGCATATTTTTCTGCTGAATCCAGCTTGCCAAATAACTTTTTGGCTTTCCTTACGTAGGATATGTTGTCGTCAATGAAGCGCGTCTTCATCTGCAGATACGGTAGTTCATGTACTCCCGAAAGATAGGGAACAGCGTCAACAGAAATTCTTGCGCCTTGTCCGTTCGTCAACATTTCTGTTAAATGCCCAAGTAACCCAAAGCCCGTTACATCAGTTAGCCCGTGGATACCAGAATCGACCAACTTTAATGCCACCTTGTTAGATGTAAGCATGATTCGGATTGCTTCGTTATAATCCTCCTCGGGCAACAGACCGTTGGAGTATGCTCGAAGAATCAAGGCTGTTCCAATCGGCTTGGAAACCCATATTTTATCCCCCGGCACACAACTCTTTTTTCTAAAGACAATGCCATCTTCGCTAGGATGGCCAATCACGGTCAGCCCAATTATAGGCTCGCTGCTTACGATTGTATGTCCTCCAACTATTTCCACCTTATCTTGGCTACACGCTGAATATAAACCCGCCATGTATAACTCTCCATGATTAGGAGGGCTGTTCTTGGCTAATACAACTTGTGCGACAGCAAATTTCGGAGTGCCTCCCATCGCGTAAACATCAGATATTGCGTGGTAAGCAGCGATCTGACCAGCAACATAAGGGTCATGCCCTACAGGATGATTCAGGTCAGTGGTCAGTAATAGTTGTTGTGTCCCTAAGCTGACTGTGGCACAATCATCAAAGGCATCTTCATTCTGATTTTGATTCGCATAGCCTGCGCGTCTTTTTGCGCCAGTAAGCATGGGGTTCAACTTGTTACCTTCGAGCTTCGACATGCATCCGCCGTGTGCGCAAATAAAATCTTTCATTTCAAGTCCTCCTTGTATAGACGATTTTCATGCTCCAAAGCCATTTTGATTATTTCTTTTCTTAACACGGGTTTTTTCGTTATAGCGATATCACCCTCAAACTCAATATCGAATATGGTTTGCAATTTTCGTTGACTCCCCTTTTCATTACATAGGAAGTAGCCACGGCGCGTTCCTAGGCAAACAATATTTAATACCCAGCAAGACGCTAGTGCGTTTAACGCTGTGTAAATATCGCCACGCTTTAATAGTAGCATCTTCGCATCCCACACCACGATTTGACCTATCGCTTTGGGCAAACCAAAAACATTGCAATCTGTTTTCGCATCTTTTCTAATAGACGAAATCAAATCTCTTTCTACTGCCTCTTGGCATTCTTTAAAATATGCCTCGCACCAATCTTGACTGATACCTGCAAGAACGCACAACCTGTCCTTAGCCCTAATATCACGGGAGGTTGTGACCTTCGCAAGGAAATTAAGTGTATTATCCAAGATAGCCGCCGTTAAGATCATCGCAGTTTCTGGTGTCATTTTTGAAAGCATCCCAGCTTTCTCCCATTCCTCATATATGAGAGTAGCTGCGCATCCAATAAATTCAATTTTCGCATCATCACCCAGTTTTTCGTGCCACATATCTTCAAACCCTACATGATGGTCGTATATATGGGTAATGCGCTCAATGTCGACGATAGGGTCGAAAAATCTTGGGTCGGAAACATCCATTACAATGAATTCCGACTCACGGTCAATAATCAATGATTTGGGGTTTAGGATTTTTTGTTCAAAGGATAGAATGCTATCACTTATGCTGTAGTTTAACGGAGCAGAGCTAACAGCTACGGTGGGTATGCCTAAGCTATTTTGTAATTCTGTGTATGCTATGCAGCAAGCATATGCGTCAATATCCAAATACGAACTCCCTGAGGTTACGATTTTCATGGCTACACCCTCCCGACAAGTAAATTGTCTATGTTGTGAAAACCTTGCATTGTAAAGCCAGGCAAAGTAGTCATCCGTGTCCGTCTGAGTAACTCCAGTACACCATATATTGTCGACTCATCGTAGTTATTCTCAACAATATAATCGGTATAACGAGTGTCCGCTGTCGACTCCCAACCACGCTCTAGACGAGCTTTGGCTTTCTCAGGGGTAGACCCACCAGCCTTCAAAATTTTCTCTGCAGCTATTTTCTTGTTACACTTCAAAAAGATCTCGACTGTAGCACTTTTCGGCAAAACGCTTCTCAGTTCCTGAATGATTGCTTTATGCCCAATCAACAATGGAAAGTAACCATTAATTAAAGCGTATTCGATATCAGCTAGGCGGTATCCCAACATAAATGACGTTCCATCGCCATCGCGGTATTCGCCTACAATCTCACATTGCATTACCTCGTCTACAGAAACGAAGAAGTTTTCGGTTTCTTGACCATCATTGCGAGGCTTGCGAGATGTGTACTGCGGAACCAGGTTTACCCAATCATACGCTTCAATAATCCCCTGTGCGATTGTGCTTTTACCTGCTCCGTGATCCCCTGACAATATTATTATCGTAGCCTTGAACATGTTTTACCTCCTCGTGTCTTGATTCTTAGCACATATTGTGATGGAAATAAAAAGCAGTTGCACAAAGACATCTGGGTCGAGATGTCTTTGTGGCAACTGCTCTTCTAGAGAGTCTGTGCACGTTTTAATTGCTAAATTGCTAACTTACTTTTTTCGGTTATTCGTTGTAAATTGTTCCTTGACGCTGCCATCAGTTATGAATACGCTTACTATTGAGCCGACAATTTTTAATACAGCCTTCTCTTTGCCGTTTTGCCTGCTGATTATGAAATTTATTTCGTCTCCATCATCTGTCCATCCCAATTCAACCTCTGCTGCCTTTTTTCCGCTGGTGCCGATGATATCATAGACGCCTATAAACTCTTTACATTCATTTCCACGCTCTAAGATAACATTGCCGATTCACCTCCGATAAGAAATATAATTCCATAGAACAATTGCTCCCATCTGTGTTTTCCCTTGTGGACGAATGGCGATTTGTGCTAGAATATATATTAATCGCCTTGGCTACAAATACATGATAACAGACTAGAAATCATCCATCTTCGGACAATTACGGACAGTACGGTGCGATAATGTTGCCATCCCATTTAAGGGATGGCAACATAACACTCATGCAACCAACGTGATGACAAATATATATTACCAAACTAAAAATCCTCCGTCATCGGACAATTACGGACATTATAAGTAACCAACAATTCATACAGAAAGGATGCACACAATGGAATTTGGATATTTTATGCAAATTATGTACAGCTATTACAATGATAAAATGAGCGGTAATATTGATTATAGTTTTTACGATGACAAGCCCGCTGAATATGATCTTATAATATCAGAAAACAAACGTGTACTATTCCTATATAAATTTGTCATTAGTGCTATGCGCTCAAATTTCAATGGCATTCCATTTTCTTCAGCAGCCGTTGCGGAGTCTGTGTATTTTAATAAACGCTCAATACCCGAAGAAACTGCATTAAAAGTGTTAGACAACTTTGATGAACACAGGTGTATTCAAGTACTTAAAAGAGTTAATGAGAACGAAGCACGAAAAATCGACCTGAAAAACACATTTGGAATGAATGCCTACATTGACGATGAATTTTTTAGACAATTGTGTCACATATTTCGCGATTACTTTTATCATGCAATAAATTCTTCAAGTAGCAGGTTGTATCACTTAGGATCGTTACAAAAAAACATAAAATCAAAACAAAATAGCTTGTACGAAGGAGAATATATTGTAGGCATAGGAGCAATAAACTACGATTTTATGTTCATACGGAGTAATGAAGGTGATTCTTCAATACCAGGCGGCGGATTCGAAGGTTTGCTTAATGGAGATGAAACCACTAAGGATACTATTTTAGCGTTTAAGCAAGACGAAAAATTGGAGTGTTTTACGCAACTTGGCGGAGCTGCATTTAATGCGATTAGAGAAATTCATAAAATAAGAGGTGATTCAACATTCCTTAAGCTTGCATACGTTGGTATAATTGGTAAAATGCCAGAGGAAATAACCGAGGCGTTTTCACCTAACGAATACGACAAGCATATCAAAGACGAATTAAATTTTCTTGATATCAAGGATTGGCTATTTAGTTTGGATGAGAATATTGGTTTAGCGTGTTTTGAACTATATGGAGGACATCGCCGTGGGGGAATAGGACAAGGTGTGAACATAAAATTGTTAAGTGAAGTTAAGCGCAAACTAAAGTCTTCTTCGAACGCTAGAAATGAGTTTTTGATTTTTCTATCAAAAGCACGGTGGTTACATATTTCGTCGTTAGTTGAAGATAGCCAGTTTATGATGTTTATTGATGTTATAGAGCAGGCAAAAACCATAAATCCTGCGCTAAAAATTAGTTTTGACCCAGGAAGAGACTATATGGAAAGAAAAAACTCAGAGCTTCGAAAAATGTTTTATTTGAGCGATTATGTTTTTTTGAGCAAAACAATGTACAAAGCCCCTAGCATTAAAAGGATATTTAACAAACACGATAGATCGAACGCCACCATTATCGTGATGGAATCGCCGTATAAAACAAATTGGATTAAACTAACCGAAGGAGATGAAGAAGCCGAACAAACATTTGAGCTCGACCCTGTCGAGCAAAATAAAATAATTATTAATGATACAAGCTCTATCGGGTCATTTGCGGGTAGCTTTATTTTTGCGGAACTGGGTAATCATGATACAGACATTAAACATTCTATTTGCATTGCAACCAAAACCGCCCTTGAAAGTATGACTAAACCTTCCAATGATTTATTCCCGGTAGAAATAAGGGGGAAATTGAATACTTGAAGAGATTAATACAGAGTAGGCAAATAAAGAACTGCTCCGTCCTTATATGTGTTCGCAAGTGCGTGGTTGCCTAACAAGGCTTTGAATTTTTGTTCATCTGTTTTCGCATTCAAGTCTGATAACTCTTTATGAGTAAGCACATGAGTACTAGGAATCACATCATCCCAAAACGACGCTCCTCTTAAATGTGTCATCTCGTGTAACGTAGGATTGGTTAGCGGGTGATTTAGTCGCACTTCTTTCGTTTTTTTTGTTTTTAAGTCCAAATATTGTACTTGCATCCATTGCGGGGCGATTTGTAATGCGAATTCACCAGTAGGAGAACTGTAACAAGATATTATCGTGATAATTCCTAATTGTGATTGATCAACAACTTTCGGATTCGTAAATGTATATAGTGTTTCTTTATCTTTTAAAATGAACAAGCTCAAAACTTCATCTTTGTTTTTTGCAACTTGACATGCCGAAATTCCACCAATGCTGTTTTCCCAGTAAAACGAACGAAATACCCATTCTAATCGTTTCGCCATACTAATTGCTATGTCATAGTTGCTTTCTCCAACTATCTTTCCAGGTAATTTCAATAGATGTGTATTGCTTCCACCCCACACATTAATGCTATTCAACGTTTTTTTCACTCCTTGATATTTCCATATAAATGTCATTAACTATAATTTTTAACGACTTATTTATATTTAATATATCATAATCGTTAAAAACACGCACCGTTTTTGGGTTTAAATGTTCGAATGCAAATGCGAAAAAGTCTGCTCTTTTTTTAGCAAACTCAGGTGTACATCCATGAACAATTCTTTTGCTCAACATATCACTGCGTTTTGCAAAATCGCTCACCATTACTATTTGTTTATCGCAAGTGTTAATAAACTCAAGAATAGTTAAAGCTTGCCATTCCACTATAAAAAAATCACATCCTTCTGTTGCTGCGATTTCTTTTTCATAAAAAATACTCCTGTTTATATAGGGGCAAATAATATCTAAATATTCATAACCTTTTTCTCCGCCAGCTATAACACAGGTAAATGAAAAACTATTATCAGGTTTCAAAAAAGCATTTCCAAACAATCTCTCAGCATCGCTTCTATAAACATTGAAGGACTCATATTGATAAACATCACCATCAATACGCTTGGCATTAGGCAGTGTGCGTTCTAAAATTTCTCCAACGGTTGTTTTACCACTTCCACTTACCCCTGATATGCCTATAACATACATTTTATTCTTCCTTTCAAAAATATCTGTTCATAATGATGGTTTTTTGTCATGCGTCAATTCGTTCATAATAACAGAGGAACAATCACAGATTTATTTTGTAAAAAAGAACATATCTCTCTTGTAAAATTATTCATCTCTGCTAGTGAATAGTTATCATTATTAACTATAATATCGGGGTTGTTTAAATCTAGTGTTATTTTACTCCAGTGTGCATCACGCTCTTTAGCTTGTTCTTCTCCACATCCATCATCAACTCGATTGTACAAAGCATTATGCCTTGATTCGGTTCTGGCGATTATCTGGACTTTCACATCACTATCTTTCCAACAAGCACAAGCATGAATGCCTACCCACTGTAATATTAAAATTTCAATGCCATCTTTTCGTGCTTGATTTATCGCAACATCAAATTGTTCAGAAGTATGCTCTATTATATATGGTATAAAAACATCGTTTTCTAAGCGTCCCTTTCGGTAAACCGTGCAATAATCAATATCCCCGTTTTCATCATAAAGCACATCGGAGTATAAATTCAAAACAACATTACGATGCCGTTTTACAGAATCAAACATAAAAGAATCGCCAGCTATATGTCGTGAGTTTGATATAATTGCAGCGAGTCCATCCGCTAGGGCGTTCTTTCCGACGCCACATTCGCCGCTAATAGAAATTATCTTCATCATTTCCTCTTCCCTTCTTAAATTTAAGTATTTAAACTCGGCATCCATCGCTTGAATTATATTTAATAAGCCAAAATGATCATTCACTCATTATATTTATCACCTAAATTTTGCCATTAATATACATAAAATTGAAATTAGAGCAATCGGAGTAGCATAAAAAACTGCACCCATAAAGTCGCTTCCTCCGAAAGAAACAAAACTCGGAAAAAACGTACTTCCTAGGAACATGCCTAATGCTTGGAAAGTAACTATAATACCTGTTCCCATTCCAACAAGTTTAGGGTTTTTTACCAAATCTGGCACTGAACTAAACGCCATTCCAGGAACGCCAAGCCCAAGAAGACCGAAAACAATAACACCAACGTAAATCATTGGAATTGAACTGGAAAATGCAAGTATATATCCTATTCCAGAAAACGCAAGTCCAAAAATATAAGGCTTTTTGCACCCTGCCCTTAGGGATATCTTGCCAAAAATAGGGCTGCTTATTAAACACCCAATCATGGGAATAGATGATGCAAACGCTGCTTGTGTTTCATTCATTCCTGCTCCTTGGGCAACAGATGTCATATAAGTTAAAAGACCAAGTACTAAACTGTTAAAACCACAATAAGCAATAGCGGCAAATATTAAATGTTTGTTTTTAAGAACATCCAACAATGATGGTTTTTTTTCATCTACACTATCAGGCTTCTCTATTGATACAGCGGGCACAGGGGCGTTAACAAATAATTTTACTATGATTGTAAAAATGAGAATAGCAAAAGCGTAAAAGAACCAAATATTTTGCCAGTTTCCTTGCATGGCATTAAGCAATACTGGTGTTAAATTGAAAGCGACAATCTGCCCTACCGCAACCCAACAAACAAATATACCCATGGATATTCCTACTTTACTTGGGTTGGTATATGTAGCTACCATAGCTGGGGCGGCCACAATCATGAAAGCGTATCCAATTCCTTCAATTGCACGGCTCACAAGCAATGTCGTTCCGTCAGTAGCAAACGCTCCAATTATTGTTCCAATAATGAGTACGATAGCAGAAAAAAGTAAAATATTTTTAGAACCGAACTTTTGAACCAAAGTTCCAGAAGGTATTGCTAGAAAAATACCAAAAACGGTAAACAACGACATCAGCCAATGCCATAAATGCTCTGACATGTTCACCGATTCTACAATTTGCCCCATATTCATGACTACTTTGAATTGCGTTATCGAAAAAGTCATACCAAGAAGTAGCATGATTATTCCAATCAATACTGGATTCATATAATTTATACGGATTTCATTGGATTTTTGCATAACGTATCCCTATCCTCATAGAAATTTATTTATACATTTATTGTTTGCATGTTGGGATAATGAATTTTATGCACGCAAACTAAGGGTTGAAAATACAAGCTCACACAAATTGTGTGTTTTAACGCAACTATTTTATATGAAACAATAGCCTAGTTAAGTCGTGTTATAAATCCAACCCTTGAGTGGTGTTATAAAACTTGTATTATGTTATTAGAAAGCCAGCTATATTTTTCTAAGTTCTGCCAAGTCCTCTTCAGATGGTTGGTTAGGGATAGTCGCTACTATATTTCCATTATAAGTGAAAACCGTTTTGTCATCAGCAGTAATTTCGCCTATCACAGTAGCATCTGCTCCTTGGGAACGGATAGCGTCCAGAACTTCATTTACATCTTCAGGATTAACCTGCATTAACATACGAGCTTGCGTTTCGCAAATTAAAATTTCTTCTGGCGTAATCCCCTTATCTCTTAATGGAGCTTCAGATAATTCTATTTTGGCTCCTAGTCCGCCATAACGAGCCGATTCACATACAGCCGCTCCAATGCCAGCAGCACCAAAGTCTGAACAAGCGTTTATTTTACCTGTTTTAAACGCTGCTAAGGAGGCATCCATAGTTATCCTTTCGTCAGCAAACAATGCTAGTGCAGGACGCATTTCAGAAACCAATCCCGCCCTAAAAAGCGTATCATTTCCATCAGAACCTGTCTTTCCAATGAGTATTATTTTGTTGCCAACAATTTTTGCAGGTTTTGTCAATGGCTTATCTGTTACCAACTTGCCAACAACAGCAACCACACAGGCAGGTACAACATCGCTAAATGAAGTCGAAAAACCTCCACCTACTACAAACACGTCCATGGCATCACACATATCTCTAATACCTTTGAGCATTAAATTTACTCTTTCTTGGCTTGTCATGACAACGCATTGACCACACGTACACTCACCCTTAAATCCGCAAGGCCCAACTATCACGTCTTTCTCTAATGGCCGTGTCCCAATAAAATCAAGGAGAAAAAAAGGTCTTCCGCCCATGGCGACTACATCACGCATTGCACCACCTGCACCTGTAGCAGCAGCATCATATGGTCGAGGAACGCAAGGGGAATTATGACTTTCCATTTTCCCTACAATTAAAGTGTTTTCACCGGGTACCTTAATTACTCCAGCATCATCGTTCGCATCTGGACCGATCAAAAGAATGCCCGGCCACGCTTGAGCAACTTTCTCGTTCAACTGTTTAAATGCACCGAAATCAATAGCCTTATCAATATTATGGTGCAGATGGATAAACAAGCCGTACATTAAAGCTTTTTCGATTTTGTTCATAGAGATAACTCCCTTTCTTTTTTTATATTTTATTGAAATAGCACAATAAGATGATGGAATATAAACTACAAATTGTGTCAACTTGCCTTTAGAAAATCGCTTTATGTCATTTTACAGGCACAACGAGCTACATCAATTAAATTTGCTATGACAATACAGTAGCAGAAACAACAATTTTCACCAACGGACACTTACGGACATTATACAAAACTAACCACTCAGGAGTCCGCTAGATTAAACACATGTGTCCTGAAGTGCAAGTTGATTCTTTTGTTTTTACGTTTATATGGTATCCGCCAAATTTCTTTTGGAGTTACCCTTGATTCAACCAAAGCAAAACACATAAAAGCGAATAGCCATGTATCTGTGTATATATTCGATGATAATTGTGAAGGTAGCTCAAACGACAATATCACCTTTGAAGGGGATATTGAGGTAGCAACCGACATTGAAACGAAAAGGAAATACTGTATTCGGAATTGAAAAACCCTTTTTCTAGTGGTGGAATATATGACCTTAATTTTAGTGTGATATAACTTACCACAAAACGATATAACTCATGGGCTGATAATGAAGAATAATAACATGGCTAACATTTGCTTAGATGGCACATAAATATCCCTCCGATACCCCTTATAAACATCTATTCGGCAACTATCGAACAAATTACCCCTGCCCCGCACTACATGGTTAATGTAATATCACCCGCTAGTTAATGGTAAACAGCGATAGCTTGCAGAAATATACCCACAGCAGGTGGACGAGCGGACTATTTGCACCATGATTTATTGTATTAACAATATCATCATTTTCTAAATATATTGCCACGCTTTGTGCGATAGTAGTTCAGATTTTTTGTAGAAAAGTTAGAAATCGACAAGCGCATATCCTTGCTATTCACCTATATATTCTACATATGTAAGGAAATAAGCCAGAAATGGAGGTTTAGTTATTAAAGCAACACTATTTTCATTAGGTCAGGTGGTGGCAACGAAAGACGTTATGGCTCTAATAGGTCAAGCCAACATAGACAAACTCCTAGCCCGCCACGCATCAGGTGATTGGGGCGACATGAGCCAAGAGGACAAGGAACATAATAACCAATCCCTTACCTCAAACAAAGGTCAGTTATTTTCATCCTACAGCACCCCCGTAGGCAAGGTCTGGATTATCACAGAGTATGACCGCACCATCACAACAGTATTAATACCAAGTGAACGCTAAAAACTAAACAAAGGAGAGATCAGCAATGCCAGCAGCAGTAGAAAGCATGTTTTATGTAAGAGAAACCCCTTGGCACGGATTAGGCACCAGAGTAGAAGAAGCACTAAACTCCGAGCAAGCATTAGTA
>Ga0123355_10013903_pt1 | contig 12548 bp, 11 predicted proteins | sample TergutEmb28metaG_3_FD_89872 | JGI IMG/M metagenome (GOLD analysis project Ga0123355, IMG submission 89872) | Embiratermes neotenicus P1 segment gut microbial communities from Petit-Saut dam, French Guiana - Emb289 P1 | ecosystem: Host-associated > Arthropoda: Insects > Digestive system > Gut ...
AAATTCCCCGCATTTCACGGAACCCGAAGGTTCATTACCGCACTCACAAGCGTCCGCCAACTTTCTCTATCCTGGGCCAGCCCAATCCAGTCCATATACCCACATCCCACCTCCTGGAGATCCGTTCTAATATTATCCACCCATCTACGCCTAGGTCTCCACAGTGGTCTCCTTCCCTCCGGTTTCCCCACCAAGACCCTATACACCCCCTCTCCTTACCCATACGCTCCACATGCCCAGCCCATCTCATTCTTCTCGATTTTATCACCCGCACAATATTAGGTGAGGAGTACAAATCATTTAGCTCCTCGTTATGCAATCTCCTCCATTCCCCTGTTACCTCGTCCCTCCTAGGTCCAAATATTCTCCTCAACACCATTTTCTCAAACACCCTCCGCTTCCTTTCCTCCCGCAATATCAACGACCAAGTTTCACACCCATACAAAACAACAGGAAAAATTATAATTCTATATAACTTAATCTTTAAATGTTTTGATAGCAACCTGGAAGACAAAAGCTTCTGCACCGAATGATAGCAAGCATTTCCTCACCTCAATCTGCTCTTAATTTCTTCTGCAATAGAATTTTGATTTGTTAAAGTTGTTCCCAAATATTTAAACTCTTCCAGATTCTCGAAGGTACTATTATCAATCCTCACACTGTGAATTCGTCCTCCATTCTGATCTCGAGACATGACCATGTACTTAGTTTTACCAGCACTTACTTCCAGTCCAATCTACATAGTAGCAGCTACTAAAGCTTCTGTATTTTCCTTTGGAGTATGCATGCTTCCTCCCAGTATAATAACATCATCGGCATAAGCCAGAAGCTGATGTGTACCATTTAGTTTCAAGCCATCCAGGTTTATCCTTTACCTTTAACTTTTCTTTTAGTAAAAACACCCGTACCAATGCTTCCTATGAACTGTACGTGACATCAGCCTCCTTACTCAGTTTCGGAACCACAAAGAAGGGGCTTCACATTGTTATTACCCGGATTGTGTGAGACACGTGATTCACTTGAGACACTCTGTGAAGCTTATAACAGTACATTGGTCCTAGAAGAAAAGATGAAAGTGAGGTGAAAGGAGTGAGAGTTTTAACAGTGGTCGGCATCACCATGTCAAAGAGATTTTGGGACACTGGTGTTCTGTAAGCCATAAAGGGGGAAGAGATATGTAAGGACAAAGGCACAGGCCTTAGTGTTTGAGGTAAAGAGCACATTGCAGTTAGTGGTGTTTAGACCGTTACTGAGTGAGGCAGCAATCAAAGAAAACCCTGATATATGCCGCTATATGTATGTGTAAAAGCAGTGTAATAGCGAGGTTTGTAACTATAAGTAACCTGAGAGAGAATTAGAAGAAATATCAGAAGTGAATTAAACTAATAAGAGGCTACATCTTCATTAATGGCAAACCCCAATAATACTTACCCAAATTCCGTTATGCTTGTCCCTGGCTACCTTGAAACTACCACGTATATTCCCTGAGGTAGGACATGCTCACCGCTGAACAGACTAGCAGGCTGATCCTTATACCTCATGTTACATATATTACGCAAGAGGTGCGAAGACGAATAATCTAGCCAATGAAAGAATTAAGGATCGGTTATAAGTGTCGCCTGAACACCGTGGGGCACGAACAAGCGAAGGCACTGACACCGAAGGCAGCCCAACGAGGAACCTGATAACCTGTGAAAGACCGACAGTGACCCATCCGCGAGCACAGCGACGCAACACCTAGGACGCAAAGGCAGCTACCGAGACGAGGAGTCAACTTCGAAACCCGTGTGGAACACATCCTGGACTTTCATCTTTAAATTACATCCATACGCTCGAAGTTAGTCAACATTTATGAGATGCTGTGCGCGAAAACTTTACAGTTAAGATGGATAGGTACCTGCGCTGTAGGAGTGCGTAAACCGCATGAGATGAAGATGCAGCTTCTGTAACTTCAGACAGTGCAACACAGGAGAGTACATTAAGCAATGAACCAGGACTAAACGCCAGAACCACAGAGACGGATACTCAAGAAGGTGTAGATTTATTTAAAACAGTACAGTAACCAGTAGCAGGGATGATAGTCCAGTTTTGGTACTGTACATCAGCTGCAAAGCATGTTTGCCACATTTGTGACAGCTATGCAGGCGGAAAACACAAAATTGACTTTCAATTTAGAATCCAAATTGAATAAGCTATCTGACAACTTGAATGCGAAATTAGCTTCAGTTTCCGAGAGTTTAGATGCAAAATTAAACATGGTTTCTGGTAGGTTAGACGAGAAGATAAATTCAATGATTACAAATGCGACCTCAGAAAGGAGGAGAGAAAATGATAAGATGAGGAAAGAATTTACAATTCAGCTGCAAACTGAAGTTCAGTTAGTTGCTAAAGAAGTGGAAGCAGTTAGGAATAGTGCCGATACAGAGCTGACCGACTGAGTGCAAAATTGTGAGAGTGAGTGTAACAAAATAAATGACAGCATAAAAGACTATTAATCGCAGACTGATGTTAGCATGAACAGTCTGAGGTCGATGGTAAATCAGAACAGCGAAGAGGTAGAAAATAAAATAGGTAACTTAACCCGTGACGTTAGGTGAGTTGCGTCCGGTCTGGAGGAGTGTAACAGTAGTATACAAATGGACAAGCGAAATAACCAACTAGAAATCCAGAGACTAGAGTCTCAGATGGAGAATTTGAGAGTAAAGCTTAATGGTAATCTGGCAATGTACAATGAATCAGCTGTTTGCGCCTCCCCACAGACTAGTACAACCATTAGAGTGACAGATGTTGGCCGGCCTACTAGTCAGGCCAGCCTGACTGTTTAAGAATTGCGCAATCATAATTCCCCCGGGGTGAATGGGGTAAGTGATAGCAACACTTTTAGGTGCAACAATGTAAGTTATGGTAACAATGTAAGAAATTCTAGCACAGTTGCTGTTTCAGGTGTTGAAAGTGTTATTGCACAATCTGAAACGTACGTTGACACTAGCCAATAAAATGAGTTCTCTTTACCTAGGTTTACTGATAGTTCACAGCAAGTAGCAGTGCATTTTATTAGGGAGCTGGATGAATATTTTTCACCCAGAAAGACCTTTGAAGAGCTTCGCCTCCCATTGGTATTCCGCTCAATTTCAGACCCCTTCGCGAAGCAGTGGATGCTGACGAGCTTACGGGCAGCTTACGTCGTACGATGATTTTAAAAGGACATTTACGGAATTGCTTTGGGACAGTACACGTCAATCTGAGATACGGTGCCGGGTGTACCAAGACCGCTACGACTACAGGTCGGGGGAAAGTTTCTCGGAACATTACATCCGGTACGCCAACGTGGCTAGCATGCTTTCGCCCGCCATATCTGATCAGGACTTACTTGGCGCCATGGTGACGCATTACGAGCCGAGGGTTCAGGCCTGCCTGATAAGTGCCAAGGTAAAGTCAACTCAAGAGGCACTTGCTGTCCTTACCGAATTGCAATCCCTAGAAAATTTGAAGGATCAATATAGGACGCCACAGAGGGATTTCGAACACGAGGATCAAGCTCGGGGGATGCCGCGTTGCCCGCCTGGTGATAGCGCAGGGAATCGCAGACCGAATGGCAGTATGCAAGTGCGCCACGTTAGGCGTGACAACAGAGATAGAAATCCTCGGGGCAATCCGTTGAGGGATTAACGAACAAATCAGGGGCGAATAAATTCTTTTGGCGGTCAGGGGAGACCCGATGATAGCACCGATCCACAATTAAACGCCTCAGCAAAAGATTTCGTTTCATTCGGTACCCTGTGTCGTAACGACAGCCAACTACTGAATATGACTCACGATGGGGGTAGGATTGGCGCTTTAAACGCATAAAGGACGTGTACGCCGGGCGCCACGCGTCCTCACTTGCAGTCACGGACAGTACAGCCCGGCTAAATTATACGTTGAGCCCTATAGGAAGAGAGGCTTTCGCAGATAAATTGGACGTGGGTCCATTCTTTAAGTACCATGCCGATGAAATTGAATTAATGGGAGAGGATGAAGCTAAGTACACTTTCTACATTGCAGAGGAGAAATTACATGAGTGCCCTAGGATTTCAGATAGAATTGGAGGAGAAGTATCGGCCATTCTTGACACAGGATGTGAGTTGACTCTTATGAATGAAGATTTGTATGAAAGGATAAAATAGGGGAAACAAATATTTAAATCTTCCAGCGCAACATCTCACATTGGTAAACGCTTTCAACGACAAGAGCCGGCGAGTAAAAAGGCAGATTTTTGTTCCTGTGAAATTAGGAACTGTAGTTATTGATCACGTGTTTCTCGTGTCACACCTGCTAACTTCAGCCATTCTCGGAGTAGATTTTTTTTTATAAATACTTGCGCAATTATAGATTTCCCAGAGAGATGTGCCCTATTTAAGGTAGACGACAAAACAGTTATTTGAGGTTACTATTGACGCCTCGACGACAATTAACGGCAACGTCGCAGCAGGTTTGTACTGAAGGAGAGGTATTGCAGGTGACGACTCTTCCACACAAGACGTTAGATTTACCGCTTGTAGAGACCGTAACTGATCTGGAGCACCGTGAATTTGATGGTGAGACTGGTGTCGTACTGGACAAGGACGGAATTACGGGGTGTTGTGATAGTCATGCTAAGTGTACTGATCTAAATGTACATTTTAATGAAAATGATACGGCTTCGCGGAGCCTGGGAGTCCGTGATGATGATGTTGCCGCCGACTTCAGTGGAAGGAGAAAGAGTCGAGCATGCCAGTTTCTTCCATTGCTGAGGACAATGAAGGCCACGGAGATAGCGAATTAATTTGCGAATATGATAGTGAAAATGCAGGCATAATTGCGCGTGCGACACCTAAAACAGCCGTGAATTGTTTCTGAACTACTGCTGGTAACACATTCCACACAGTTAGCAGCAAGAATGAGGCACCAGATGACAGAGCTACATGCCGTTCTTATGAAATACCAGCCGCGTCTCACGAAGCAACCAAGAAAATGTAAAGGATTTGAATATCATTTTAATGTTGTGGGTAAATTACCTAAAGCTACTAGTTCAAGGACCATCCCATTCGCTTTACGCGATAAAGCACGTACATAAAGGATTTTATAGTTTTTTATTTTTTCTAGAGCAGTTTTTTAAAAAAAATAGCTTTATTTTTGAAGCCTAACGACGACTATAGTGGTCGTACCGCACCGCTAACCCCTAAACGTTACATTTTATATATTTATTCAACAAACACAGGTACTGAATATTTTAAACATGGTATATACTCTCCGTTTTTCCCTCTTCAAAATGCAGTTTGTTTCATAAATCTAACTTATTTGGTTCCTGTATTATTCACATTTTACATATAGGATGTGCTAAAATTCAAGAAATAATTCCGGCGCCAAAAGGTAATTTTACTTTTCAGATGTGCACATCAAGTAAATTTTGTGAAGTAGTTGGAATGTTATAATTTACCTTACTAATGAGTGTAACAAACAAATTCAGATGTTTTACTGTTACGTGTTATTATAATAAAATGTTTCATAATAATGTCGTGATGTTACATAAAATAGCAAGTTGGTGTGGAAAGGAAACGACAGAAAGTTCGCACCGGCAGTGAAGTGCAAAGTGTGGGTGCTTGGAAAGCAAATCTAATAACTTTTCGCATCAATGGTAAAATGATTACAGAAATGTATTCCTGCATTATTTTTACGACAAAAAGTTGTCTTATATCTGCATTTTTTGATTGTGTTCTCTACCGTGTTTATTATTCCAGCAAGCCATGTGTACGCTTGTATTTTATTAATCTTTATGTTAAGCAGTGTTCACTTATCTTTTACAGTTGTATCTTGTTGAATTGTGTCTAATCATGTGTTACCACTACTCTTTAAGGTTGTATTATGCATTATGGCAAACTCGACCCAACAGACATAAAAACAAGACAATAAAAGGGGATAGTTAGACCTTTATTGGTTGTGGGAGAAAACATGGAGTTCAACCTGCCATGTTTCTCCAAACAAATTCAGCTACCTGCTGAAGCTGATGCACAACAAACATGTACTGCTGTGACCGGGTAACCATAACTCTGAACTGTGTATGTTGAATTTTATAATTTACAATTGTTATGCATTACACGCTTAATTTAATGGCGGTACTGGAATAAATTACCAAATGCTCGCCATCAATTGTTAAATTTTTCCACAGGAGAGAAGTTATAACAGTACGTTGGTCCTAGAAGAAAAGATGAACGTGGGATGAAAGGGGTGAGAGTTTTAGCAGTGGTCGGCATCACCATGTCAAAGAGATTTTGGGACACTGGGGTCCTATAAGTCATAAAGGGGGAAGAGATATGTAAGGACAAAGGCACAGGCCTTAGTGTTTGAGGTAAAGAGCACATTGCAGTTAGTGGTGTTTAGACCGTTACTGAGTGAGGCAGTAACCAAAGAAAACTCCGATATATGCCGCTATATATATATGTATGTGTGTGTGTAAAAGGAGTATACTGGTGATGTTTATAACAATCAGTAACCTGTGCAAGAATTAGAAGAACATAACAGAAGTAGATTAAAATAATAAGAAGCTACATCTTCATTAATGGCAAACCCCATTAATACTTATCTAAATTCCGTTATGCTTGTCCCTGGCTACCTTGAAACTACCACGTATATTCCCTGAGGTAGGACATGCTCACCGCTGAACAGACTAGCAGGCCGATCCTTATACCTCATGTTACATATATTACGGAAGAGGTGCGAAGACGAATAATCTAGCCAAGGAAGGAATCGAAGATCGGTTATAAGCTTAAACTACTCCACTGTAATTTACATAACCCATCGTAACTAGAGGGTTGTTTGACCGTGCATCTTCCTCATGAAATAAAGTGAAATACCAACTTGATGCAGCTAGGTAATTTTATTGATGTATTCTTAGATCGACATGTTTCGGGTACATACGTCCATCATCAGTAGCATTAGATGTTGAGTTGCAGCATATGGTTTTTTGCACCGAGTTTTTGGATGAGTGGTGGTCTTGAGAGCCGTTGCGTAGGTCGTGTGTGCGGTGAGGACGGTGCCGTGCGTCGCACGGCACCATCCGCACCGTACACACGACCTACACAGCTGCTCTCAAGACCAACACTCATCCACAAAATCTGTGCAGAAAACCATATGCTGCAAATCAACATCTAGTGCTCCTGATGATGGGCGTATGTACCCGAAAAATGTCGATCTAAGAATACATCAATAAAATTACCTAGCTGCATCAAGTTGACATTTCAGTTTATTCCATCGTAACTACTTTCAATTGTGTCCTTAATGTTCATTTACTCTGTGACGTACAAACTAATAGTTGGATTAACCTTCAGTTAAACAGTATGTTCTGTCTACCAGAATACAGGCCAGCAGTTCAGAAAGTCTTTGAGTCTCATTCTCTTTTAATGCAAATAAAAAACCCATAAACGTGACTTATAATATGATATGGGAATTAAAAACGAAGTTTAGCGTCAGCTGCGATGCGATGCCGTGCTGTCAGAAAGATACAAACGTTCTGGAGGGTGGAGACAACAGGTTGTTCAGAAAATTGTGTAGCTTCACGAGGTTCGTCATAGTCGTTGTTTTCTATGAAATAACTATAGTTGAGTGTGTATACAAAAAGCGGGAGGAAAGGAAGCTGAGGGTGTTTGAGAACATGGTGTTGAGGAGAATATTTGGACCTAGGAGGGACGAGGTAACGGGCTAATTGAGGGTAGTGCATAACGAGGAGCTAAATGATCTGTATTCCTCACCCAATATCGTGCGGGTGATAAAATCGAGAAGAATGAGATGGGCTGGGCATGTGGCGCGTATGGGTGAGGAGAGGGGGTGTATAGGGTCTTGGTGGGGAAGCCGGAGGGAAGGAGACCACTGGGGAGACATAGGCTTAGATGGGTGGATAATATTAGAAGGGATCTCCAGGAGGTGGGATGTGGGTATATGGACTGGATAGGGCTGGCCCAGGATAGAGAAAGTTGGCGGATGCTTGTGAGTGTGGTAATGAACATTCAGGTTCCCTGAAATGCGGGGAATTTCTTGACTAGCTGCAAACCAGTTAGCTTCTCAAGAAGGACCCTGCAACATGGAGTAAGTAAGAGTGTACGCACGCGTCTAACACAAATATATTTTATTGTATTCTTATCTCATTTTCTTTGTTCGATTATCGTTTCTACTTACAAACGTATGAGAATATGACACTATAAAGATAATTATAAGTCCACATATGATATTGTACAGATGAGACGATTGAGATAATACCCTGGCCTATGTAAAGCAGTAAGATACTGCTAACAAGTACAGTAAGTTAATAAAACTAAATTTATAGTCACAGAAGCTACATATTAATGTACATTGCATATTTTACACTTCAGTGTATCTACACAGCACACATAGACATAATATGATATCTAGCATACATTTAACTACAATATGCTTAGATATTGCTTGGTAACAGCATGGACCCATCATGTAACCCATACCGCCCAAACTTTCTGACAGATACGAGATCTGGTGCCCACTTTACCCCCTCCCTTTCCCGTATAAACATCCCACGTATGTTTTGTATGTCTGCTTAGTAAGTACTTCATGTACAACCTGAAGATGGTCATTATCAAGCGCCGAAAAATGTAGTTATACCTTATGTAGATTATAATTTATATCCTACTAATAAATATATATGTGTTAGACCAGTACACACACTGTACATCAGACCAGTACACACACTGTACATCAGACCAGTACACACACTGTACATCAGACCAGTACACACACTGTACATCAGACCATTACACACATTGTACATCAGAACAGTACACACACTGTACATCAGAACAGTACACACACTGTACATCAGATCAGTACACACACTGTACATCAGACCAGTACACACATTGTACATCAGACCAGTACACACACTGTACATCAGATCAGTAAACACACTGTACATCAGACCAGTACACACACTGTACAACAGACCATTACACAAACTGTACATCAGACCAGTACACACAATGTACATCAGACCATTACACACACTGTACATCAGACCAGTACACACACTGTACATCAGAACATTACACACACTGTACATCAGACCAGTACACACACTGTACACCAGACCAGTACACACACTGTACATCAGACCATTACACACACTGTACATCAGACCAGTACACACACTGTACATAAGACCAGTACACACACTGTACATCAGACCAGTACACACACTGTACATTAGACCAGTACACACTCTGTACATCAGACCAGTACACACACTGTACATCAGACCAGTACACACACTGTACATCAGACCATTAAACACACTGTACATCAGACCAGTACACACAATGTACATCAGACCATTACACACACTGTATATCAGAACAGTACACACACTGTACATCAGACAAGTACACACACTGTACATCAGACCAGTACACACACTGTACATTAGACCATTAAACACACTGTTCATCAGACCAGTACACACACTGTACATCAGACAAGTATACTCACTGTACATCAGACCAGTACACAAATTGTACATCAGACCAGTACACACATTGTACATCAGAACAGTACACACACTGTACATCAGACCAGTACACACAATGTACATCAGACCAGTACACACACTGTACAGCAGACCAGTACACACAATATACATCAGACCAGTACACACACTGTATATCAGACCAGTACACACAATGTACATCAGACCACTACACACACTGTACATCAGACAAGTAAACACACTGTACATCAGACCAGTACACACACTGTACATCAGACCAGTACACACACTGTACATCAAACAAGTAAACACACTGTACATCAGACCAGTACACACACTGTACATCAGACCAGTACACACACAGTACATCAGACAAGTAAACACACTGTACATCAGACCAATACACTCACTGTACATCAGACCAATACACACAATGTACATCAGACCAGTACACACACTGTCCATAAGACCAGTACACACACTGTACTTCAGACAAGTACACACACTGTACATCAGACAAGTAATCACACTGTACATCAGAACATTACACACACTGTACATCAGACCAGTACAATAACTGTACATCAGACAAGTAAACAAACTGTACATCAGACCAGTACACACACTGTACATCAGACCAGTACACACAATGTACATCAGACCAGCACACACACTGTACATCAGACAATTAAACACACTGTACATCAGACCAGTACACACACTGTACATCAGACCAGTACACACACTGTACATCAGACCAGTAAACACAATGTACATAAGACCAATACACACATGGTACATCAGACCAGTACAAACACTGTACATCAGACAAGTAAACACACTGTACATCAGACCAGTACACACACTGTACATCAGAACAGTACACACATTGTACATCAGACAAGTAAACACACTGTACATCAGTCAAGTACACACACTGTACATCAGACCAGTACACACACTGTACATCAGACTAGTACACACACTGTACATCAGACCAATACACACACTGTAAATCGGAACAGTACAAACACCGTACATCAGACCATTACACACACTGTACACCAGACCAGTACACACACTGTACATCAGAGCAGTACACACACTGTACATCAGACTAGTACACACACTGTACATCAGACCAGTACACATATTGTACGTCAGACCAGTACACACTCTGTACATCAGACAATTACACACACTGTACATAAGACCAGTACACACACTGCACATCAGAAAAGTACACACACTGTACATCGGACCAGTACACACACTGTACATTAGACCAGTAAACAAAATGTACATCAGACCAGTAAACACACTGTACATCAGACCAGTACACGCACTGTACCTCAGACAAATACACACCCTGTACATCAGACCAGTACGCACATTGTACATCAGAACAGTACACACACTGTACACCAGACCAGTACACACACAGCACATCAGACCAGTACACACATTGTACAACAGACCAGCACACACACTGTACATTGGACCAGTAAACAACCAGTAATTCTGACCAGTATACACACTGTACATCAGACCAGTACACACACTGTACATCGGACCAGTATACACAGAGTACATCAGACCATTACACACAACGTACATCAGACCAGTACACACACTGTACATCGGACCATTACACACACTGTACATCAGACCAGTACACACACTGTACATCAGACCAGTATACACATTGTACATCAGACCATTACACACACTGTACATCAGACCAGTACACACACTGTACATAAGACCAGTACACACACTGTACATCAGACCAGTACACACACTGTGCATCAGACCAGTACACACACTGTACAACAGACCAATACACACAATGTACATCAGACCATTACACACACTGTACATCAGACCAGTACACACAATGTACATCAGGCCAGAACACACACTACACATCAGACAAGTAAACACACTGTACATCAGACCAGTACACACACTGTACATCAGACCAATAAACACACTGTACATCAGACCAGTACACACACTGTACATAAGACCAATACACACACTGTACATCAGACCAGTACACACACTGTACATCAGACAAGTAAACCCACTGTACATCAGACCAGTACACACACTGTACATCAGACCAGTACCCACACTGTACATCACACAAGTAAACACACTGTACATCAGACCAGTACACACACTGTACATCAGACCAGTACTCACACTGTACATGAGACCAGTACACACACTGTAAATCGGACCAGTACACACAATGTACATCAGACCATTACACACACTGTACACCAGACCAGTACACACACTGTATATCAGAGCAGTACACACACTGTACATCAGACCAGTACATACACTGTACATCAGACTAGTACACACACTGTACATCGGACCAGTACACATAGTGTACATCAGGCCAGTACACACGCTGTACATCAGAACATTACACACACTGTACATCAGACAAGTAAACACACTGTACATCAGACCAGTACACACACTGTACATCAGACCAGTACACACAATGTAAATCGGACCAGTACACACAATCTACATCGGACCATTACACACACTGTACACCAGACCAGTACACACACTGTACATCAGAGCAGTACACACACTGTACATCAGACCATTACACACATTGTACATGAGACCAGTACACACACTGTACATCGGACCAGTACACATAGTGTACATCAGGCCAGTACACACGCTGTACATCAGAACATTACACCCACTGTACATAAGACCAGTACACACACTGTACATCAGACCAGTACACACACTGTACATCAGACCAGTACACACATTGTAAATCGCACCAGTACACACACTGTACATCAGACCATTACACACACTGTACACCAGAACAGTACACACACTGTACATCAGAGCAGTACACACACTGTACATCAGACCAGTACACACACTGTACATCAGACCTGTAAACACACTGTACATCGGACCAGTACACACAGTGTACATCAGGCCAGTACACACGCTGTACATCAGAACATTAAAC
>Ga0123355_10013904_pt1 | contig 12548 bp, 8 predicted proteins | sample TergutEmb28metaG_3_FD_89872 | JGI IMG/M metagenome (GOLD analysis project Ga0123355, IMG submission 89872) | Embiratermes neotenicus P1 segment gut microbial communities from Petit-Saut dam, French Guiana - Emb289 P1 | ecosystem: Host-associated > Arthropoda: Insects > Digestive system > Gut ...
CCCTTGTTTTAGCTTTTTACATTCCCATAAAAAAACCCCCTTGCGCTTTCTAAAAGTTATTTTTGCATTTCTGGATTGCCCCCCCCCCCCCCCCTCCCTGGGAGGCCCAATTTGAATTTTAACGAGGCAGTAGAAAGGAAATCCAGCATAAACTTGCTTATTGAAATCGAATGCAGAATTTTTGTGTTAAAACTAGCCATTAATTGGATCAGAACAAGGAATGGGAGAGGAATGACGAATTGCATGATGTATTTCTGTATTTGTTTGCACAAAAAGGAGAACAAAGAAGCAGCCTACTGCAGTAAGTGAAGTGCTGTTGAGCGAGAGTAGATCGTTCGTGGCTGCCCATACTTTTGATCGCAAACATTTGATATGCAATAAAATGAACGGGCCTTTTGTTCCACTTGGGCGTGATGACAGTACTGGTAACTAGGTTTTTAAATTGTGGGGCTCTTCAACAGTGTTTGCATTACTGAACATTAACAGCTACGAATGTGTTCTGTGTGAACCTTATTTCGTGTATGGAAACTATGTACAAGACAGACATATTTAACACACGGGCTACACACACGGACAGACGGGCGGAAGGTAAATCATCATTCAAGAACGTGTAGAATTTGTTTCTTACCTGTTTTGTGCCACGCAGAAATATTTGTTTTTCCCGCTTTCGGAATTTTTTGGGGGTAACATTTCCTAAAATGTATCAGGAAGGTGTCAAGCATATGGACTACGGAAGTTTAGTTTTAGAAGTGAAAGAAAAGTTATCATATTTATGCCTAGATTGAAGGATAACATTAAAACGGATCTCATAAAAGTAGTGTATGACAGAGTGAACTGGATCATTAGGTCGTAAGATGTCCGATGCCTGTGAAGAAGGTAATAAGACTTTCGGTTACTACACAACTTCGAAAATTATTTGACTAGCTTACCAACTGTTAGCTTCTCAAGGAGTGAAGCGTAGTCTTTCTGGAAAGCAGGTTCCTGCAGCGAGCGCCTTAATAATGTACGAAACACGAATTCATGTGGCAGTGGGTGAGGCCGTGTACAGTGCTGATCACTAACAAGACAGTCAATGCTCTATAACGTAAGATTGAGGCGCGTTCATGCAACCATTGTTGCGGTGGAAAAGCGGTATGAATTACATCTTCTGAGTGTGTGTTTATAGCCTTAGGTATCCAGCATGTAATGCGCATGCGCCATATTGCCATCTGTGGCCTGACCGGTTCAACCATATTTTTCCACATTATCTCATAAACGGCACGATTTTCCAAAAAAAAAAAACGTTATTAAACATAGTCTGCGAACTGATTTTCTCTACACTTTTATATGAAAAATGTCTTATTCTAAGAACAAATGAGTGAGATGTAGTCAAAAATGTATTCGTCATGTAAAGTACTCGTTATTCTTGTCAGATTTCTACGAAATTTCAATATTTTCGACAGATCTTTCGAAAAATTTTATCGTATCAAATTTTATGAAAATCCGTCAAGGGGGAGCCGAGATGTTCCATGCAGACGGACAGACAGACATGGCGAATCTAATAGTCGCTTTTCGCACTTTTGCGAACGCGCCTAAAAACAGTTGAACATAGCAGAGTTTGAGCATTGATTTTCGGTTATACGCAAGACCATCTGCACCTTTATAACATTGTCATTTCTAGTCCACCAAGAATGTAATTACCACGATCACCTTATGTGTTATGGAAACTGTACTTCTGCTTGCAATCAAATTTCAGTGCTGCTTGATTCGGTCATCGTTATTTTTACTTAAAATAAATCCGTGTTAAACCACACACACACACGCACGCACACACACACACACACATACACACACATACACAAAACAAACACACACCACACACACACACACACACAACACAACACACACATACACACAACACACGCACCACACACAACACAACACACACAACACACACACAACACGACATACACAACACACACACACACCACATACACACACAATACACACACACAACACACACACACATACACACAACAAACACAACACACAACACACACACACCACACACACACAACACAACAACACACACACATACACACAACACACACACACCACACACACAACACACATGCACAACACACACATTCACACAACACACAACACCCATACACACACCACACACACACAACACACGTACACAACACACACACATACACACACATACACACAACACACACACCACACATACACACCACACACACACACAACACACATACACAACACACACACCACATACACACATACACACCACACACACACCACACACACACACCACACACACACACAACACACACACACAACACACACACCACATACACACCACACACACACACCACACACACACACACCATATACACACCACACACACACACTTGTACGTGCGCACAGGTTGTCGGCTTACTCTGCAAAACAAACGGTGCACTTTTGAAACATGCTATTTGTGGCAATGAGACCGCTTGCCTACCCATCTGATAGAATCTGCCACCGCATAACCCGCATTCCAAACATGAATCGTCCGGCATGAAATTAATCCGGGTCAAGTATATAGCGTTAAAATCATTTTTGCCGCAAATATGCATAGGAATCTGTTGATTTAGATTATTCTTTCAAAATAGCCGGATGTCATTTTTTTCACTCCGTTTGAAATCGTCCTTGTTAGTCCGACCAGCGAAATCACACTGTGCTAACAGGTTGTTGATATTCACGCTTCACCTACCCTGAATGTTACTGTATCGCTTTTGATAGTAGTATGTGAGATATTAACCCTTTAAAGACGAAGCGCAGACTGCTTTATTTAAAGCCCCAGTTCGTACCGCGCTGGAAACACTTTTCATCTCGGTTATAAAAACCAATCTGTTTATGCCGTAAGTGGCACAAGTCGCTGTTTGTTCTCAGATAAATACAAAACACATAAATACAGTGTGGGCAGAGCGTACAGTTGTTGAATGTTAAACTGTTGGTGCATCACGTAACCTGTAGGCTTTAAAAGGTTAAGGGGAATTACAGAAAGAGCAGTTTGTGCGTTTCATATAGACCTGACAGATGCTGTTTTATCTGACCTGAATTCTGATTATACTAAGTTTGAATCACGACCGAGTCGTTGCCTGTTGTAAAGAATTCCGTAGGTCTTATCTTTTAACTTGGGCCAATATCAAGACCCATTTTGAAGCTCGACACAACTTCTTGTAGGTCGATGTTAATTCACAACTCATTATCTACTCATACTTGAAATATCTGTTATTTGAACAACAGTACAGTGTCCTTTATCTGGCACTCTGTTTAGCGGTAAATGTTTTCTTACGGCTTGTTATCAGTAAGCGCCATTGCTATTTACGCACTTCTATACTTTTCCGATAATTTGAATTTTATGAGCAATAGGTTATACTGTATTACATTTTTAGAGACCGATGTTCGAATGGCTCGTATTATTAAGAGAGATAAAGCGACTGTAAATATCCAAAATATTCTGTATTTTTCTGTAATCTTCCACGGGTGGCGCAGCGCCCGCAGATTAGCAGCACTTCGCCGGTCAGTTGGCAGAGTTTGCGGTGTGTTACTTCAGGATGTTTACTCTACCGTTCAGTCGACAAAATCGATCCGTTGGCATGTACTGTTCCCCAGTGGCGCCACATACTCGGACTTTTCTTGTACATACAACATGAAAAACTGTGACTTAACTTAGTTTCGTATGATTTTTATTCTAAGGAAGAACACAGCATGACGGGCTTTAGAAACAGGAGATGGGTACAATGTTTGGAAAGTCCCTCGTAAGGTAGAGGAAGTAGGAGGGTGTTCTCAGGAAATTGCATTGTGAGGAACTTCATACGAGATTTGATGATCTCACGGCTGTGTTGCTGGAGATTGAAGTCTTCTGAGATGTTACGCCGTGTCTTTGGGTACATCACTCTTTGCCCAAACGACACACCATAATATTACAGATGACGTAAATCTGAAGAGCTTCACAATATGTACATTCTTCGCCGAATGCTGTTAGGGAGATCAAGTCAAAAGTTCGAATTGATCGTACCAGTGGCAGACATAGCATTAGAATATGTGTACATATATATTCAACAGAAGTACATGCAAAGGAAATGCCGCTGTAGGTGAGAGTATGATATTAACTCTTTAAAAGCCGAATTAAATCCCATCTGCCATTTTCTGGCATTATTAGCAGCTCACCATAATCTCCACGTTAGCAAAATAAGAGTTACAATTAGCCTTAAAGCAAGATATGGCATTTCCATAAATCAGGTTTCTCACAACGAAGGCCTGGTTCGCTTTCAACACAATTTATAGATTTTTGGTGGACAAAGTGAAATTGAGGGAGTTTTTGTTTTTCGCATTCTCCCTGTCAAGTCTCATTTTACCCGTTCTCCATGTTCATTCCACTATCATCTGGGGTAAGCACAGTGGTCTTTTCGGAGACAGTACTGTCAAAGAGTTCCTTATCCCGTCTCAAAAAGAAAGAATCGAAGACGGTGTAAAGATGTGGATTGGATATATATGGCTTATGTCTTCTTGACTATTTGGGCCACTATAAGAATCTCGTTAAAGTCTTTAGTGGTTGTATTTAGTACTTACGTGTTCGTAGATTTGTATCATAAAGCAGGGGATCACAAAGCTGACAAGAACCCGAGAAGATATAGAGTCGCATTGAATTTTGTTAATCTAAAATTCTAATCGGCTGGGTGTTAGATCGAGTGCACTTGTAAGTCTTTGACTATTGGCCCTTCACTGGCGTATATCAGAATTATTATTCCAATAGACTCTCTCTGAGCCAGGTTAAACAGTAATGTTTTATGATAGAGTACGTTTGTCGTGGGCCGGGTTAGCTCAGTAGGTATAGCAACTCACTACGAGCTGGACGGTCCGGGGATCGAATCCCGGTGGGGGGGGGATTTCCGCACCCGTCCAGACCGACTCTAGGGCTCACCCAAACTCCTATGCAATGCGTACCGGATCTTTCCCGGGGGTAAAGCGGCCAGGGCGTGGCGTTGACCACCCACCCTCATCTAGCGCCGAGGTTAGAGAAAGAGTAGAGCTATACCTCTACTCCCCCTCTAGGCCTTCGTGGCCTGTTCTAGGGTGAACTGTACCCTTACCTTTACCGTTACAATATTTGTCACGTGATGTCTGCCCGTGCTGAGGCCACAGAAAGAAGTGCAGTGAATCGATGCCGTGACATCTCCATCGAGATGATACGCCATCTTCTCTATATTCGCCCCAAGCTGACGGCCCATTCTCTTCACACGAATCTTGGTGGACATACCCACACGAAACCCTTCGCCAGGAACTAGCGGTTCGGGCTGGGTGACGTAAAACAGAGTGCGCAGCGAGGGACATGCAACAATATTCAGAGCGTCGGAAGCATCGGGCGCCGTCGTTCTCACGATCTGTGTGACTTCTTTCGACTTCCTCGGTAAGAATCTGTTTCCCGGTGGCGGGAAAAAAACAATGTAATGCGCGAGCGTTGACATAATGTGCATGTATGGAGTTAGCTTCTGTATAGATGTGTGGTGTACAGATAACGGTCATTTGATCCTGTTGGCACTACAATCTTGGCAGGGCGGACGAAAAATATTAAAATTAATTTTTTCGTACTGGGCCCTCGGTTTAGATTGTTATTATTATTATCATCATCGTCATCATCTTCTTTATGCAGGGTATCTATACTTATATTCTTGAGACAAACTATGTCCCTAGGGTATACAGTGTTGCAGCTATTCTGTTGTTACTATTCATGGTTTTTATATCGTTAGTTTCAGTGTTGAATCTTTATTATTATTATCATCATCATCATCATCGTCATCTCCTTTATGCAGGATATTTATACTTATATTCCTGAGAAAAACTGTGTCCCTAGGGAATACAGTGTTGCAGCTCTTCTGTTGCTACTATTCATGGTGCTTATATCGTTAGTTTCAGTGCTGAATCTTTATTATTATTATCATCATCATCATCTTCTTTATGCAGGGTATTTATACTTATATTCCTGAGACAAATTAAGTCCCTAGGGAATACAGTGCTGCAGCTATTCTGTTGGTACTACTCATGGTGCTTATATCGTTAATTCCAATTTTGAATCTTTATTATTATTATTATTATTATTATTATCATTATCATTATCATCATCATCTCCTGTATACAGGGTATTTATACTTATATTCCTGAGACAAATTATGTCCCTAGGGAATAGTGTTTCAGCTATTCTGTTCTTACTATTCATGGTCCTTATATCGTTAATTCCAGTTTTGAATCTTTATTATTATTATTATTATTATTATTATTATTATTTCTGTTATCATCATCATAATCGTCATTATCACAACCACTAACGCCCCCACCATTGTCACCGTTGTCATTATCACCGTTTGTTTTAGCTGGTTTCATCTGGAACGTACAATCAGTCGGTCATTTCAAACTACGACATGTTTGTTGTTTCCTTTATTTTGTTTACGTAATGATAATTACGTTTCATCTACCGATTTTCACACACTGTTTCATAATATTGGGTCCGTAGTCTTTACATGTAGTCTATAAAGCTGGTACTGTTATTTGTTTAAATGTGTTGTAATTTTTTTTTCATGTTTTTGTTATTGCATTTATTTTCTACTTGAGGTACATTTCCACCTAAGGGTTCTTCCATGTTTTATATTTTTTGCTCCAAGTTCATAGCTCACAGTGTGTTTATAAAAAGGATAAATCAGTCCCATTACAGCCCAGGAAGTTAAGGTTCCCAGATTACGTGACAATGGCCCAGCATGGTGGTAAGGTTGTCAGCCTTTCGCACCGACCGCTTTTGACTCCCAGGAAATACTCCTGGTACTCATTTCTGTTAGAGGCTGAGTCCACCCCGGGGCCACAGTGCGATTGGAAGAATTATTTCAATGAAAAATCCAATGAAACCATTTGGAATCGAGCCAGCGACCTTCCCAATTGTAGCACAGAACATAAACCACTGTTATACCGCGGTCCCCCTCACAATGTGTTTACTGTTGTTCTAATCCATATATTGTTTAATCTGAAATATTTATTCCTCGATACGTATTATTTCAACAGGGCCTCTGTACGTTGTTCCCATGTATGTGGAAATCTTTGCTTTCAATTTTCCAAATTGCTGGCGAGATATGAAATGTCTTTTAGTCATCGGTTACCATCTTGTATCTCATAGATTTTCATCAATTTAAGTGACACGTTCTGCGTTAGTAAACCATAATTTAGGGCTAAATAAATTTATTCTTCCTTTAATTTCTATGTATCGTAATTACCTTTTCAACGACATTTAGTCTCTCCATATCGTACTACACTATCATTTGCTAAAAATAAATTGCCTTTTATTTCCTGTCCGCAATCTTTGATTGCAATTCGTTTTTCATATGTTATTTTGTATAGTGTAAGGCAAAGGATCCTGAAGACAATCTGCTCTCTTCGCATGCTTTTATTACGTTTGAAAGAACTTTCCGCTTAGAGTAAGAGTCGCCGGAAAGTTGCTAATCCTGCAGCATATTGCTGTAAGTTTGTAAGACATAGAATGTGTTTCTGGAAACTTTGGAGATATAAACAGGTTCCTGCAGACTTTGCAGTATACATTTCCTTAATAATATATGAACATGGCGTATGCTAGGGGAATTTGTTTATAAATGTTAAAATTTGGCGATACCGCAAGGCAATTGAAGTGACAGAATATGGTAACTATAAATTCGGATTTTCTTACTGTGGGAAGGTGAGAGACTATAGACATATTGTGTGTTCATTTGAGTGTGTGTTAACCCTTTAAAGACGAAGCGCAGACCGCATTATTTAAAGGCCCAGTCCGTACCGCGCTGTAAACACTTTTCATCTCGGCTATAAAAACCAATCAGTTTATGCTGTAAGTGGCACAAGTCGCTGTTTGTTCTCAGATAAATACAAAACATAAATACAGTGTGGGCAGAGTGTACAGTTGTTGACTGTTAAACCTGGTGGTGCATCACATAACCGGTAAGCTTTAAAAGGTTAAAATATGCGAAAAAGCCGACAACATTATATTTAAATAAGACTTATAAAATTTTGAAATAAACACAGTGCATTTTCGTACACAAGTTTTCAGAGTCGCTTTAGAGTTTATCTTTACGGAATTTGATTCTGCACGACATTTTTAAAAGCGTTTTGCTCCGCGACGAAAGAAATAAAATTATGAAAATTTTTTTAATGTGTCTGTTACGATCTTAATGACAATTTACGCACATATTTCAAGACGTGCCCCGTTGATAACTCTGTGCCTTCAATAGCTTTCGAATTATTAATATATGGACTTGTTTCTTGCGTAATTTACACCTTTTTTATTGTTTCATAACAACATTCCATACACACATAATTGTACACACGCTATGATTTATACAACTTTCAGTTACACAGTTTTATAAACGTAAAAATTCGAAATAATAATACTTTTGAAAATCACCGCATTTTTCCTTACGGGAATGATAGCGAATTGAGACTAAGGTGGTGGCAGAATACTCCTTGGCGATAACACAGGCGGCCGGAATGTCATGCTGAAGACGATCAGGTTCCAGTGTGTTGGAATTTGGATTTCAACTGGACTCCATTGTGTGTACCTAAATACACAGGATGATTCAAAATATGGTCTCAAAGAGCCTCTACCAGTTGTGGGCGATATGGCTTGAACAGTAAACGGTGCCTCAACACACGCCAGACAGTTGGTTGCGGTATTCCAAGTTCTCTCCTCGCTTTACGGGTTGACTTGCATGGGCTACGCTAAAAATTCTCTTGAATTCGTCTTACGTTCTCCTCTGATACACGTGGTCGGCTGGAGCTTTTGTCTTTACACAGACAGCTTATTTGCTCAAATTGGTGATTCCAAAGATAAATGCTCTTCCTCGTTGGAGGACGAATGTTGAAACGAAGACGAAACGCACGCTGCACAGCAGTCGCTGGCTCAGTTTTAATGAACGCACGAACGCAAAAATCTTGTGCTGCATAGTTGCCATTTTGCTCTCAACTGAAGCTGCTGCACGGATGTACGCTAGGCGAGCGCTCTAGCGGTGATATTTTAAAAGATAGTACTTCCTCTTTCAAATGTTATGTAGACATTCACATACCTTATATAGTTCAGAAAATATAGACTTACGAAATTGAGTTCCTCATTTTGAATCACGCTGTATAACCATATGCGCAATTCAGACTAGCGCAGCATCTTTCGGAACGTAACTACGGCTTAAGTCGGGGAATGTCTGCATTCTTGAGCATACACCAACTAGAAATAGATTTCACTTGTGTTCAATATGATTGTTTTAAAGTCTGCAGTACAGTTACTTCCAGAAAACTTGCATAAGTTCGGAAGGTCCATTCCAACTTATGATTTCAACGACGACATTGGTGTCGCTTCCACCTGACTCATTCGCGTTACGTGCTTATGTCATTGCTGCTGGGAAATTAAAGAGATGACCTATGAATTATGGCATAGAATGAACTAATATCCACGAGGTTTGTTGAAAGTCCAAGAAGTCGGTATGCATTTTTTAGCGGGAAATGGATATTGACTGAGATTATACCATAATATTCTTATTAATTTCCCAGCATATAAAATTCTTTTAAAAATTACAAATCATCAATAGCGTATACAGATTAAAAGGATTGCCTCTTGAAGTTTATGCAGCGAAAGCGGCTATAAATGCATAATTGCAAGTGATTTGTCTTCCAATTGCATGCGTGCCTCATAATTGCAAATAATTATAAACATGATAAAAGATTATAGCGGCTGTTTTATTGCCATAACAACGATTATGGCTGGTGTTTGCGAAGTGAATGAAGCAGGGAATATCGGGCTCCAGCGTTTTCGAATGTAATAATTTAAGATATGTGTTAATAGTGATCAACTTTGTCGCTGACATTGCGGGAGGAAATGAAGTTGAGGGTGTTTGAGAACATGGTGTTGAGGAGAATATTTGGACCTAGGAAGGACGAGGTAACGGGGGAATGGAGGAGATTACTTAACGAGGAGCTAAATGATTTGTACGCCTCACCCAATATTGTGCGGGTGATAAAATCGAAAAGAATGAGATGGGCTGGGCATGTGGCGCATATGGGTGAGGATAGGGGGGTGTATAGGTTCTTGGTGGGGAAACCGGAGGGAAAGAGACTACTGGGGAGACCTAGGCATAGATGGGTGGATAATATTAGGACGGATCTCCAGGAAGTGGGATGTGGATATATGGACTGGATTGGGCTGGTTCAGGATAGAAACAGGTGGCGGAGTGCGGTAATGAACCTTCGGGTTCTGTGAAATGCGGGGAATTTCTTGACTAGCTGCAAACCAGTTAGCTTCTAAAGAAGGACTCTGCACCACGGAGTAAGTAAGTAAATAAGTAAGTAAGTAAGTAAGTTAATAGTGATCAGCTGTAATCGGAGTGAAGATAGAAAAGAGAATCTCTTTTATACCCAACACTTTCGAACCTCTTTTTCAAACTTTTGTCCTTTTTCTTGTTCGGAAAGTTCCTGCATGTGCAATTGCATTTTCCATATCATTTAACAGAGAATATAATGAAGTTACGTTTCGAATGATTCCTCAGTTGACAAATGCATTTTCTTCTCTCTTCTGCCCTTGTTTGTCCCCGAACCTGTCACTGGGTAGTCTACTATATTGAGTGGAGAATGTGTGTTGCTGGTATCTGGCAATATTCTTCTGAAGTTGATGTTTGTTGGACCGTGCATCATTGTGGTAACTGAAGAATGAAAACCAACTAGATTCTACTTATTATTTTATTGTACTGCTTATAGGCTCAACATGTTTCGGGCATTACTATGGCCATCATCAGGACCTCGCGACTATGATGTTGATTACCACATTGGTCGTTTCGTTCTTGGTTTGCTGTTTGTTTGAGGTTAGGTGCGGTTAGCCTGGAATAGTGTCCGGGCTGCAGGCTAAAGCACAAATAAGAACCAACCAGATGCCACTTATTACTTTAATGTATTTCTTATAGGCTCAACATGTTTCGAGCACTACTTTGCCCATCATCAAGAGCTCAGAACTATAATGTTGATTGTAATCAACATTATAGTCGCGAGCTCCTTATGATGGGCATAGTAGTGCTCGAAACATGCTGAGCCTATAAGAAGTACAACAAAATATTAAGTGGCATCTAGTTGGTTTTTATTTTGCCGTTATTCTTCTGAAGTGTCTGTGTTAAACAACGAACACTTTGATGGCTGCATTGAATCTAGTTCGAGTATTAGTTCTTTCTTTCTTTCTTTCTTTCCTTCCTATTTCATTTTTTTTTTTCACTTTTATATGCTTAAGACTGATGTAGCGAGCTACTACAGGGGTGCTGATAAGTCCTTAGCCCGACCAGGAAGGAAACAAGCTACATTCCCAGTATTTTATGGAACTTGGAGGTTCTTTACCACATTATCAACAGTCCACCACCTATCCCTACCCTAGCCAAATCATTCCATTCCTCTGCCCATCACACTTTTGACAGGAGCAGCTTGTCTCCTTCCTGTTCGGGCTAAGGATTTATCGGCACCCCGGTATAACTCATTGAATGGAAGCTTGCCAAATTGTTATATTTTCGGAATAAAAGTAGAATAATGACGCATAAACACGATGAGAAATATCCACGCCTTATTTGAAAATTGTCATGAAGTGCGTAAGTACGTAACAAAGAGAAAAATACCTTTGTCAACGTTTCTGTTCACTGCGGCCTAAAGAATTGTGCAGGCAACAAGCTATACTGACCCGACAAATTATAACAACTTTTATGACAAGACCGATCGATTGAGGAGTGAGCGACCCCGTATAGTACTGCTGTTCTTTCAACCCCCAAGGGGCACTGTGGCTCTGGTGAAAAATATCGATGCCGGGCGAAAGGGCATGGCATGCATTTGTTTTCTGTCAGCTGCTCCCTTGTTTTTCTGTCTCCACCCCTTTACCAGCAACCTCTAATGCCAGCATTGTTATATGTGAGGGCCGAAATAAACCTGTACAACCTTTCTGAGCGCTTGGGGTTGTATAGGACGTGTCTGCGGTAAGTAATGTGCAGGAATATCTCACATCTCCCTTACGTGTTGTTTACATTGTTTCACTGCGATTTTTTCTTCAATAATACCTACTAGCTCTTCACACACACACACACACACACACACACACACACACAAACACACACACCCACCCACCCACCCACCCACCCCACACCCCACTCTTTTTTCCTAACGTAGAGGACAGATTAAAAATAAGAATAAAGACAACACCTAAATTTACAGCAATAACAACAGGAAATGGCAATATAAAGTCATATTTATACAAGTGTAAAATACTAGATAACCCGCAGTGTCAGTGTAAAAATGGTGACCAAACGGTGCAACACATAATATTAGAGTGCACAATTTTTTACCAAGAAAGGGACAACCTAAAAGCAGTGGTGATGAGGACAGAAAACTGGCCAGTGAGTTTTAACAAACTAAGCACAATACACTATAAAAACTTTAAAGAATACATAGACTCAATC
>Ga0123355_10013906_pt1 | contig 12547 bp, 14 predicted proteins | sample TergutEmb28metaG_3_FD_89872 | JGI IMG/M metagenome (GOLD analysis project Ga0123355, IMG submission 89872) | Embiratermes neotenicus P1 segment gut microbial communities from Petit-Saut dam, French Guiana - Emb289 P1 | ecosystem: Host-associated > Arthropoda: Insects > Digestive system > Gut ...
CGTCGGCCCGCAGGACCCGGTGGCAGGGAACGACAACCGGCAGCGGGTTGGTCGAGCAGGCCGTGCCGACCGCCCTGATCGCCTTCGGGTTCCCGGCGAGCTCGGCGACCTGCCGGTACGTACGCGTCTGCCCGTACCCGATATCGGGCAGGAGCCGCTGCACGAGCAGCCGGAACCCCCTCGACAACGACAGGTCCAGCGGAAGGTCGAAGGCCCGGCGCTGCCCGCCGAAATACTCGTCGAGCTCGCGAGCCGCCAGGTCCAGCCGATTCGGCGCTCGCAGCACTCGCGGGCTGATCTTCTGGGACAAGGTCTCCAGCACGAGATCGTGGTCCTCGACGTCATAGGCCACGCGCAGCAGCCCCTGAGGAGTCGCCGCCAGCAGGAGCGTTCCAACCGGCGAGTCGATCGTGGTGTAGCCGATGTCCAGCAGGCCCTCCGCGTCGGCTGCGATCCCGAGCCGGTGCCTGAGCTTCGACAGGATGTCGGGGTCGTCGGGTGACGCGAAGAGCTCGGGCGAGATCCTCATGACGGTGCTCCTTCCGCGGCCACGTCCGGGTAGTTCTTCCGCAGGTTCCTGATGCCATCGGCCGCAGCCCTGCGTGCCGCGTCGGTGGAGCCGCCGAGGATCTCCGCGATCTCGACGTACGCCAGCCCGGCGACATAGTGATAGGCCACCGCCTGGCGCTGCTTCTCGGGCAGCTCCCTGACTGCCTGCCAGAGGTCGCCGTCGTCGCCAGTCCCGGGCAGCCCCAGGCCAGAAGGCGCGTCGGGTATCTCCCCGACCGGTGCGGGCTGCCGTTTGCGAGCCCGCAGCACGTCGATCGCCTTGCGATGGGCAATCGTCACCAGCCATGCCTCGGCGTTGGCGTCATCCGGCAGGGCGGGGTAGGTGCGCAGCGCCGCAAGGAAGGTCTCGGACCACGCGTCCTCGGCATCGTGGATGCCGAGCAGCACCCGGCACACGCGCAGCACGGTCCCGCCGTGCTCCGCCACGACCTTCTCGAACGGCTGCTTCATCGCTGCTCTCCCGCAGGCTCTTCCCCAGCCGCTACCGAGGGACAACAAGTCACCTCTGCAGCCAACGTCAGCTCCCTCCCACACAGCAGACGCTCCGGCCGTGCCGAACGTGAGGCGGGTTAGGGGCGAAGTTCTGGGCTGCCGGGCAAGGCGACGCCGGAACCGGCGGGTTAGGAGTCGGTGAGCACCTCGAATGCCGGGTGCCTTGGGCCGATGGCGCGCAGTTCGTCATCGCTCGAGTCGGGGCCGGTGCCATCGAAGAAGATCCCGATCTCAGCCTTCCACCGCGCCAGGTAAGCGCGGATCACCGGCACCTTCTCATCGCCCGTCAGCTCCCGGCCGCGGAACGGCTCGGCATGCCTGCCCAGGCGCAGCTCGCCGGTGCCGATGGCCCGCAGGTTACGTACCCACTGAGTCTCACCACGAGGCGAGACGAGGAACCGGCGGCCGTCGTAGGTGAGCAGGTTCACCGGGGTGGTGCGCCACTCGCCGCTGGTCCGGCCTTTCACGGCAAGGACCCGCGAGCCAAGGACGCTGATGCCCCGCCCGGTCAGGAAGGCCACCATCCGGTTGAAGACGTTGCGGGTAAGCCAGCCCGGTGCACGGTAGTGATCGGCCACGGGGCCAGCCTAACCGGCTGGCCCCGTGGCCGACGCGGGCTATGGGTGCCATTAACGCCTGGCAAACTTCACGAAACAAGGCCTGACGTGACCAAGCGCGCTGTCGAAAACTTCTTGCTGGTTTATGACAGGCTGACCGCATGCTGAACCGACTCGAAACGGCGGCGGCCAAGCGCCGGCTGGCGCAGCGCGGCGCAGGTCCCGGCTCGCGCCCGGAGCCTAAAACCGCATCCGGCACCGACCGGCTTCCGCAGATCGAGCACATCGTCATCCTGATGATGGAAAACCATTCCTATGACAACTACTTAGGGATGCTCGCGGGCCGGGGCGACGGCCTGCCGCGCGACGCGCAGGGCGTGCCGACGTCGACGAACAAGGCCGCTGACGGCACCGCGATCCGGATCCGGCACCATGATGGCACGCGGCAGAAGGTAGGCGTGCCGACACAGACGTGGAATGCGTGCCACCTTCAGTGGGACGAAGGCCGGTGCGATGGCTTCGTCCGGAGTATTGAGGAAACCCTGCCCGGCCTCGACGCCACCGTGGCCATGACCTACTGGGACGAGAAAGACCTGCCGTTCTACTACGGACTCGCGAAAACCTTCCCGCTGGCGACCCGCTGGTTCTCTTCCTGCCTCGGCCCGACGTTTCCGAACAGGCGCTTCCTCATCTCCGGTACCGCGCACGGGCTCATCGACGACGTGCCCTACGGCATGGTTGACTATCCCGCTTCCGGCACCATCTTTGACTTGCTCTCCGCACACGGCATCAGCTGGGTGAACTACCACCACGTGTCTCAGGTGCGAGTCAACTGGAGACTCCTCTCCCGAGCCTCGCCGGTGAACTTCCTCCGGGTCCTCGGCGCGCTCGTAGCGGCGATCTTCCCGCAGCTCATCCCGTCGCTCGAAAGCAAGCTGCAGACGACCGCGGGCCTGTACCCGCTTGGTTTCCTCCGGTCGATCAACCACCTGCGACCGATCAGCAAGTTCTGGCAGGCGGCCAGAACCGGCAACCTTCCGGCGGTCAGCATCGTCGATCCGGACTTCGCGACTTACTCGGAGGAGAATCCGCAGGACATCCAGGTTGGCGAGGGATTCTCGGCCAAGGTGATCAACGCCGTGATGAGTGGCCGGGCCTGGCCGAAAACCCTGCTGATCTGGCTCTATGACGAGCACGGCGGATACTACGATCACGTCGACCCGCCGGCGGCCGTCGAGCCAGACGACGTACCGGGACACAGCGTCCTGGAGCGCAATCCGCTCCTGCGGCTGCTGCTGTCGTTCACGGCCTATGCCAAGAAGCTCCGGACCGCCGATGCAGGGCCGACCACATACGATCGGCTGGGCTTCCGGGTCCCGGCGGTGATTGTCTCGCCGTACGCCCGGCCGGAATACGTCACGAGCACCGTCTACGACCACACGTCGGTACTCAAGCTCATCGAGCGGAAGTGGAACCTGCCGCCGCTAACCAGGCGCGACGCCGCGGCGACCGATCCGCTCGACGCGCTGGATTTCGACAACCCCCCGCATTTCCTTACGCCGCCGACGCTGCCGGCCCCGGCCAGGGAGTGGCACGGACAATAGGGAATCACTGGCTGCATTTGTACTTATACCGACTCCAGATACACGCCAAGATGGACTGAAAATGGGAGGTCCGAATGGCTAGGGGAAATGACCAGCAGGACGCGCCGTTCGACGCGACTGAGGATGATGACAAAACTGCCCGCCGAGACGAGCGCGAACCTGGCGCCGTCGAGGTGGATACCGAAATAATCGCGGTGGACACCGACAGCGGCGTGGTCGTCATAGCCGAGGAGGAGGTCCTGCTGTGGCCGGAAGCCCAGCGCGGTCTGCACCTGCGGCCCGTGCAGATTGCGCTGTACGCCGGATGGACCATGGCCGTGCTCTACGGCACGATCCCCGAGGCTGCCGCCAACCAGGTCACGTTGCCGACCGTCAATGAACTGCCACCCGCGCAACGCCGCAAGGTGGAGAAGGCACGCCTGCGTCACCTGCTGACGAGCCTGCTACCGGATTTCGCCGGTCTTGCAGTGCTCTCCGAGGTTCCGGCGGGGGACACCGACAAGGACCAGCAAACGCGCAGGTCGCGTCTGGAATCACTGAATCTGGACATCCTGTCGGCGCTCACCGGCACGCGGCCCGAGCTGCAGCTCGCATACGAACTGGGCCGCTCGCTACGCGATACAGCCAGCCCGCCAGCCGCGAGCGCCGAAGGCCTCCGTGCGCAGCTGGACCGCGGCCGCGTCGCGAAAATCCAGGAATGGCTCGCGACGCTGGCACCCGAGTTCCCGCGACGGACCGGCGCGGTCGTCGCCGCATCGCTGGGCCGGTGGAGCGACCTTGCTCAGGTGACCGTCGGCACGAACGGGACCAGCCAGCGACGGACCATGCTGGACTGGCTGCCGCAGCTGCCCAGCCAGGACAGGCAGGGGCCGATCGCGGAGAGCATGCGCTCGTATTTGCTCCGGCAAGGCGACGTCTGGCTCATGCTGCTGACCGGCGAGCTGGCAACCTCCGGGCTACTGACCCCGGAGGGCTACGTTGCTGCGGGCGAGGCGGCACTGCGGCGCACAGGAGTGATAGTCCGCGGCATAATCCGGCACTACTGGCTCGGTTTGCTGTGCGTGGCCGTGGCCCTGGGCGTCACGCTCACCCTGGCAGCGCTCTATCTGGGTGGGGCCGGCCGGGTCTGGACGTCGATCGCGTGCATTGTCGGAGCGCTGGGGGCCTCGGCACAGACAATCGCGTCGTCGTCCTCGCGCCTCGCCGCCGAGGCCGAGCGTCCCGTGTTCTCCATAACTGAGGAGGACGCCATGGCGTGGGCGATCACGACCATGCCGCCGCTTCACACGCTCACCTTCCGGGGCGTGCGCCACCTCCGCCGGGCAGGCATCGCGCCGACCGCCAGCCTCGGCCGCTTCTGAACCGGCGGCTTATAGCCGACCATCACGCTGCGCGTTACCCTTTGTGCAGAGCGTGCTCCTGGGAGGCGCAAGGATGTCCGAGTCCGGGCAGGCGACCGACACCGATGGCACGCACGCGGCCCGGGTAGCCCCGCTCCGGTCGCCACGTCAAGGACCCTCACGATTCAGCGGCGAGGTGATCAGGCGGATGGCCCGGGTTATCCGGGTCCGGCACCGGATGCTCTTCCTCATTTCCGGCGGGCTGCTCCTGTTCGCCGGGATAGCGCTGCCGAGCACCGCGGCCCTTGTCTGCGGAATGCTGGCCGTCGGAGCCGGTGCACCGGACGCAGCTCCGCGGACGCCTATTACCGCCATGGTCCGGATGTGGGCGCGGCCGCGGGATGGCCAGGGGCGCCAGTAGCTCCCGGCTGTCCCCTGGGCACAGCCTGGCGTTTCGCCGGACCTGCCGCGCCGCTGGGCGGCCTCTGTCGCCCTTCCAGTTGGATCGGGCTGGCGCTCCCACCGCCGGCTGGGTTGACGCAACCGCGCGGTTGCCATAATGTAGCAATCGGACGGTTGCTACAGGTTGGAGGCAGCGATGGGCTTTCCTGATCGGATCGAGCGGACCGTGGAGCTCGCTCACCCGCCCGCCAAGGTGTGGACGGCACTCACGACAGCCGAGGGTCTCGGCACCTGGTTCGGCAACAGGGCAACAATCGACCTCCGTCCCGGCGGCCTGGCCGAGATGACCTGGACGGATGGACCTACTGCCCACTTGCGCATCGAGCGCGTCGACGAACCGAAGTTGTTCGGCTTCACGTGGCAGATCTATGGCCTGCCGGAGGATGACCCGCGCCGGACCTACGTCGAGTTCACGCTCGAGCCGACCGCCACTGGCACCCGGCTCACGGTCGTCGAGAGCGGATTCGCCCAGCTTCCTGAGGACACGTACCGCAAGGCCTACGAGGGCAACACGCAAGGCTGGGCGAGCGAGCTGGGCGAACTGGCCGAATACCTCGATGCCAGATGACATCGAGTCCGTAGCGGAACGGGTCTTCGCCGCCCTCGCCGACCCGAGCCGGCGCGCCATCCTGGCCGCCCTGGCGGCAGGGGGGCCGGCCACGGCGACGGACCTGGCGACCCGCCTGCCCATCACCAGGCAGGCGATAGCCAAGCACCTCACGCTGCTGACCGAGGCGGGCCTGCTGACGGCCGAGCCCGGTGAGCGGCGCCGGGTCCGGTACCGGCTGCGGACCGGCCCAATGCAGCTAGCGCAGCAGTTCCTGGCCGCGCTCGCCCGTGACTGGGATAGCCCGCTCGAAGCGTTGCGGGATCACCTCGACACCGGCGGGCATGGGTCCACCGCGAGAAGGGCCGACCGCACGAAGGGCTGACCGAGAGAGAGGGACACCGCTCATGAAGACTCCGGAGATCGCGACGCCGCAGGAGTGGGAAGCAGCGCGCCAGCAGCTGCTCGTCAAGGAGAAGGAACTGACCCGAGCGAGGGATGCGCTGGCCGCCGAGCGCCGGCGGATGCCCTGGCTCCCCGTAGAAAAGCCGTACGTGTTCGACAGGCCCGCCGGCCCGGCGAGCCTGGCCGACCTGTTCGAGGGGCGCCGGCAGCTGATCGTCTACCGCGCGTTCTTTGAGCCGGGCGTCTACGGCTGGCCCGAGCACGCCTGCCCGGGCTGCTCCCTGGTCGCCGATCAGGTCGCCCATCTCGCCCACCTGAACGCGCGGCACACCACGCTAGCGTTCGTCTCGCGAGCGCCCCAGCCCGACATCAGCCGCGTGAAGGCCCGGATGGGCTGGACGATGCCGTGGTACAGCCTGACCGACGAGTTCGACGCTGACTTCGGCGTGGATGAGTGGCACGGCACGAACGCCTTCATCCGGGATGGCGACCAGGTGTTCCGTACCTACTTCGTCAACAACCGCGGCGACGAGCCGATGGGGGGCACCTGGAGCTACCTGGACATCACGGCGCTCGGCCGGCAGGAGGAGTGGGAGGACTCGCCTGACGGTTATCCGCAGACAGCTCCGTACCACTGGTGGCGGTGGCACGACGCCTACGACGAAAGTGACGCGTGAGGACTGAGCCGGTACGTGGGTGCCGATGTGCCACCACGCTGCGAAAGAATCCGAAAGTGCGGGAAGCCGCTTGCAAAGTGCAAGATGCGTTACAACAATCGGTAGCAGCGGAAGTGCGCGGCGTGCACACAAAGCGCGCTGCCGCGACGATACAGGCCTACATATTTTGGGGGACACGTGGCCAGACGGCGGCTTCTCGGCTATCCAGCACCGCTCGACTCCGGCTCGTGGTACCACGCCAAACACGCCGCCCCGTCGCCCCTGATCCGGGTAGCGCGCCGTCTGAGCCTGGCACTTGCCCGTTCTTCCGCGGGCTCGGAGCGGCCGGCCAGTGCCGTTCGGCCTGAATGGCCGCGCCTCACCGTCATCGGCTTCGAGGCGAACGCGGCTCGCCCCGCTGCCTGATTAAGATCAAATTCGGAGGGAACGTGGTGCTTCCCTTCGCGGCCATTCAGAGGCTCGCCGCCGCTCGTTATGAGGACGCCCGGTGCGCGACCGGTGTGGACAGGCCCGTGGGATCGAGCCGCTGGGCGCGATAACTGACCACCAGGCGCTGCACCCCGAGGCTCGCGACCAGGTACAGGAGCACGGTCGCGTTCCCGATCTGGCCGATGTCCTTGTGCTGCCCGACGACGTAGTCGTAACCCAGGTGCGCGCCTACTGCTACCACCCACAGCGCGGCGGTCAGCAGATTTCCCCGCACCCAGGCCTGACCGTCCTGCAGCCACAGCCGCACGGTGAACGCTCGCAGCGCGCCGAACACGGCCGCGAGCACCAGGCTGCCGGCGAGGGCGACGATCGCGACGGATCCTCCGTGCACCCGCTGCAGGTAGGCGGACGTCTCGATCAGTCCCACCACCAGCAGGATCAGCAGCAATCGCTGGTTGCCCCGGACAGGCCGGGACTGCAGCTGCCGGAAAACGAGCAGGCCGAGAATGACCAGGCCGACTACGAGGTCGAGCACCGTCTCGCCAGACATGACTCCCCAGTCCGCTGCCCGAGCGCGAAACCCTGTGGCCCAGAGACAACGCGAGCAGCCTCACCGTCAAAACTAGCGGCGGCGGCACCGGCGGCGTTGTGCTCACGATCCTGACCTGCGCATGACAGATGTAATGCCGGGCAGATGGACGTCACCGGCTGGCATCAGCCCGGTCACAAGATGATCACAGGCAGCCTGTTAGGTTGACCCCTGGGACATCAAGACAGTCACGCGGAGGTGCTCGATGGGTCTGCCGGTACGTCAGCGCAGGACGCTGGATCACATTGATCGCGCCCTGCGGGGGTCAGACCCGCGACTGGCTGCGCTGTACGCGATCTTCGGCAGGCTTACCCGGGAAGAGCCGATCCCGCGTTTCGAGCAGCTGCGGTCCGGCCTGCTGACCCGGCTGGCCCTGGTCGGGGCGGTACTCGCCGTGATCGGCTCTCGCTTGCATATCCGGATCCCGTTCCGGTTCCGCCCCCGGCTCCGCCCTCGCCAGCGGGCCATCCTGCTTTACCCCCTGGCGATCGCGCTGGCCATCGGCTCGATCGTGCTCGCCGCCCGGTCCGGGCCTGACCGGAGTTGCCTGCCCGTGCGTGCTGTCGCCGCAGCCAAGAACGTCGCCAAGTCCAGTTTGTGCCAGCCGCCCGGCTCCCTGAGCCCGGTGATGTTCGGCCACTAGATCAGCACGGCGGCGAGTTCTGGCCGCGCGCAAGCCGGGCCCGCGGCGGTCGAGGCCGCGCCAACGCGAGCGCAGCTAGCCAGCAGCACGATGTCCGAAGCCGGACTGGCGCTGCCGCCAAGGCCGGACAGGTCGATGAAGAAGTGCGGCCAGGGCAAAGCCGCCGAGGTCCACAGCACGCGGTGGCTGACGAGGTCATAGCCCCACGCGTCGCCGAGCGCGTTCTGGTCAAGGCCCAGGGCCACTCCCCCGGCGACCCAGTACAGGCTGCCGGCTACCGACAGCGACGCGTGGCTCAGTACTGTTCTCGCGTGCACGTCAACACCGGTCAGCGCGTTCCCGCTCGCGAGGTAGACAGCCCCCGAGCCTTCGTCCGCGAGTTCCAGCACCGCGGCGGGTCGCTGCCAGATCAGCCCGCCCGTCTGGCCGTCGTACGCGTACAAGCCGCCGCCCTGGGAGAACAGCATCACGCCGTCGACCACGCCACTGAGGGTGCCGGGATAGTCGGCGTGCGCCCCTGGCCGGAGTACCTGCTCGGCGCCGGTGCTGAGGGCGATTCGCCGCACCAGCGGAACGCCTGACGGGCCGCCAGCCTCAGCCACATACACGTACGAGCCCGACACCCGCCAGGTCTGCCCCCCGGCAGTCCGGCTCCACAGCACGTGCCCGGTGGAGTTTGCGTATGCCGTGACGGCAGTGGGGCCCACGACGACGGTGCTGGAACCGTCGGCCTCGATGGCGCCCCCGTAGGTTGCCGCCGGATAGATCCGGATCTGCTGCCCGGAAGCGGCCGACAGCATCACCTCGTCCCGCTCCTGCGACAGGCCTGCGGGTGGCTGCACGCCGATGGCGACGACGCCCGAAAACGCCCGTACGCCGACGATCGCGGAGCCGGCCGGGACGTTCGTGAGCACGGTCTGCCACATCCTGGTCCCGGTGGCGAGCTGGTACGCGGTCACCTCCAGGCCGTCCCCGACTACCGCGAGGCCGCCGCCGGACGCTGCATAGGCTTCCCCGAGGCTCGGCACCGTTCCCGTCACGCCCGGCTGGGCAAGCCAGGAGCCGGTTAGCCCGGCCGTCCACAGGATGGAGCCGTGCGCCCGGCAGTGCGGACCCTCGCATTGCAGTGCCTGCTGGCTGACGGCCCGGCTGGGGATGACGACAGCACCGACCAGGACGACTGCGAGCACGGCCCGCCGCGCCCAGACTCCAGCCGCGCCCGGCACTCCCACCCGGTTCTCGACCTTTCCTGAGGCACCTGCTCCAGGGGGACGAAGTCTTGCGGGCCGCCGCATGCTGGCCCCGCGGAAACGGTCCCCCGCATCCCGGCCGGGGGTGACGAACCTCCGCAGCCACGCGGGGCCGGGCGCCCGCGGCGGCACCGGCCCGGCGCTACCCCGTTCCCCTCTGATCTTGGGGAACACTCTTCGCCCCGGCATGGCGCAGTTTAGCCCGCGCGACCAACAGGGCGTGCCGCTCGCCGGTCCGTTAGCGTTGCCTTGGCCGACGCTGGCCATTCCTACTGGGAGGAAGCAATGCCCGATCGTGCACCGCTGCCACACGATTTCCTGCCGCCGGTGCCGTCGTTCACGGTGGAGAGCGACGACGTTGCGGACGGCGAGCAAATGACTGACGACCACGTCTACAACAGCTTCGGGATGACTGGTCAGAACATTTCCCCGCACCTGCGCTGGCACGGATTCCCGCCGGAGACCAAGGGGTTCGCGGTGACCTGCTACGACCCGGACGCGCCGACTGGCTCAGGATTCTGGCACTGGCTCGTCCTCGACATCCCCGCCTCGGTGACCGAGCTGCCGCGCGGCGCTGGCGGCAGCGACGGCTCGAAGCTGCCGGCCGGGGCGTTCTCGGTCCGCAACGACTACGGCACGAAGGACTTCGGCGGCGCGGCTCCCCCGCCTGGTGAGCCGCACCGCTACGTGTTCACGGTGCACGCGCTCAACACCGATCACCTGGGCGTCGACTCGGACACGTCGCCCGCCGTTACGGGCTTCAACCTGACGTTCGCGACCATCGCGCGGGCCTCGGTCGTCCCGGTCTTCGGCCACTGACGCCGCTGAGGCGCGCTCCCTGCCGCTTGGACGCGGGCGGGCGCAGCCAGTGATCACGGGGGCTTCGCGCCCGCTCCGGACGCTAAGCCTCCGTGATCCCCTGCATGCAGCCGCCCTTCGTCGCGGCTTCCTCGGCAGCGAATTGTGTTAGCTTCCCAGCGTGGCGGGCTCGCTGATTGATATCGCGCACTCCCTCGAGCCGGTGATCCGTCAGCACGCGCAGGCTCTTGAGGACGGGCACATCCCGCCGTCGCTTGTCGACGCGCTCTACGAGGCTGGCGTCTTCGCTGCGATGCTCCCGCGCGAGGTCGGGGGCCTGGAAGCGGAGCCGGTGGAGTGGCTCCAGATGATCGAGGAACTCGCGCGAATCAACGCGTCGGCCGGGTGGCTCGCTTTCATCCAGTCGGGCGTAGGGCTGACGTTCCTCGATCCCGAGCGGTTCGAGCGCTTCCGGATCCGCGGGGGCGGCCGTCTGATCCTCGCCATGAGCCTCGGCCGGATCGGCGGGAAGGCAATCAGGGTCGAAGGCGGCTACCGCATCAGCGGCCGGTGGCCGTTCGCCAGCGGCTCGCCGTTCGCGACCTGGCTGGGCGGGATGTCCGCCGTCTCCGGCGAGGACGGGGCGCCAGTCCTGGGTGCCAACCGCCAGCCTCAGCTGCTGCTCGCGATATGGCCAGCCGACCAGGCGCGCCTCATTGACACGTGGGACGGCCTCGGCCTGCGCGGCACGGGAAGCGGCGACTTCGAGATCTCCGATGTCTTCGTCCCGGATGACCAAGTCAACCCGGGCTTCTACGCCACACCGCGCTACGACCGGGCGCTCTTTCGGCTGAAGGAGATGCCGGAAGTCGGTCACGCGGCACACGCGCTCGGTATCGCGTCCGCTGCGCTGGCGTCGTTCGTCGACGCCATTAATTCCAGGCCCGCTCCAGGGTCGATGCGGCAGATGGCGATGGGCCACATGCAGGCGCACCAGATCGCGTTCGCGCGGGCCGACGTTCTCATTCGCGCCGCGCGGGCCTTGCTGTACGAGACTGTCCGTGCCGCCCACGAGGATGCCGGGGCCCACCCCGAACTGGCCCTGGAACTGCGGGTCCGGCTGCGCCAGGCCAACATTTTCACCGTCAGGTCGGCGAAGGAGGCAGTCGGCCTCATCTTCGAAATGGCCGGGTCTGGGGCTGTGTACCGGGGTCGCGTGATCGAGCAGGCGTTCCGGGACATCAGCACGGCAGCCAACCACACCAACTATCTGGACACGGCGTATACCGCGGTCGGCTCTTACTTCCTGACCAGGGACCGTGAGGGCGGTCCGGAGATCGCCGGGCGGCCGTTCCTGTGAGCGACTGGCTCAGCCGCCTGCGGGACTGTCTGCGCTGCGGGGCGCGTCCGTGGCCAGGAAGCTCGCTCGCAGCCGGGCCCGCAGGTCGTGATGCCTGGCCAGCAGCCGGTCCCGGTCGGCGGCCGGTATCTCCGCCATCTCGGCGAGATCCGCGCCCATGTCTGCGAGCACCTCGTCCATGGCCGCAAGCAGCCGGCCGGGATCGTGGATGCTGATGAGGTCGCGATCCTCGCGCTGCATCAGCTCGGCTCTGACCAGCAGGTCGGCCACCTCCTGCGGGCAGTCGAGGCCCGCCTGCAGCAGGTCGCTCCACCGCCGGCCCAGCGTACGGACTCCCGTCATCGACTCGTAGCCCACGAAGATCTGCGTCCAGGCGTCGGTGACGAACTGAGCCCAGCCGACCTGCTCGAGAACCTCCGGGTCGCTGTCGTACATGCAGCGCAGCATACGGCGGGCCGACGGCAGGCGTAGTGAGGTCAGGAGCGGGCCGGTCCGGCTCCGCCGACGCTGGCGAGCCGCTCGCCGCACTGGCCGACCGAGTAGCCGGGCAGGCTGGCCAGCTGGTCGTGCAGCCAAGGTGAGGACAGCGCCCGGAGCAGGCCCTGGACTTCCCGCGACGCCGCCTGGGCGGCGGGCACGACCAGATCGAACCGCTCTTGCGTGAGCGGCACGAAGGCCAGCTCGTAGGCCAGCGCGGCCGGCTCGCTGGCGATGCCCGCGTCCGCGAGGCCGGCCGCGATGGCGGCCGCCACCTCCAGGTGCCCGGTGGCCTGGGTCTGGTAGCCGGCGAGGTCGCCGGCCGCGATGGCGTGCCGGGCCAGCTC
>Ga0123355_10013907_pt1 | contig 12547 bp, 8 predicted proteins | sample TergutEmb28metaG_3_FD_89872 | JGI IMG/M metagenome (GOLD analysis project Ga0123355, IMG submission 89872) | Embiratermes neotenicus P1 segment gut microbial communities from Petit-Saut dam, French Guiana - Emb289 P1 | ecosystem: Host-associated > Arthropoda: Insects > Digestive system > Gut ...
GAAAAAAATTTTTTAAAGGAATCAGCAATTTCTGGTGGCACATATTTTTATTATTTCCCTTTAAACAACCGATACCATCTTTACACTTATTTTTTTTGTTTTTTTTTGTTTTTATAATTTTCCACTTTTTTTTTTTTTTTTTAATTGTTTGAAGTAAGTATTTGGATATTATATCAGTGTGTTGTTAGATATGACACTTGACATTGTTGAAAATTACTGTGTGGAAAGTTAAGGGGAGTTCTTATACTATTGCAGAGTGGCTTTAAATTCAAGTTATCCATGGCAGAGTGAGACCAATATATATTTGCCAGGTGGAGCTACTAGTGTAGCTCATCAGTTCCTGCGCTGCGTGCTTCATCAGCTTGCACCGAATGGAATTTTCGTGCAGATGTTCCAGACTCATGCTGATGGTAAGACTCACATAAAACATTTTCTGTTTAGAAACTGTATGCAGTCCAGCAGTTGTAAAAATAAGACTGGATGTAGACAGATAAGGCCATAAGCAAGTTTATTTTCATGAAGCAAACATGGCAGTATTAAAATTGTACCATATTGACAAAATCAAACTGATATGATCTAGTTTTTAGACTCTATATTCAAAGATCTTTGAGCATATATGTGGTCGGACAATAAAGTTCATGCACTCATCATGGTAAAAGTGCTACATACCTCATTGCTGAGTACCACTGTGGTCGCCTTCAAAGTACTCCCCTTGGGAAGCTATGCACTGATGCCAGCGCCTAGTCCACCCTGCAAAACAATTTTGGGACTGGTTTTGTGGAATGGCCTTCAGAGCTGCCGTTGTATTACTCGTGATGTCATCAGTGTCATCAAAATGCCTTCCTCTCAATATTTCCTTTATCTTTGGGAACAGAAAAAAGTCATTGGGGGCTAGATCTGGTGAACAGGCAGGGTGTTTCAACACAGTTACTCGTTTAGTAGCTAAAAACTCCCTCACAGACAGTGCCGTGTGAGCAGGTGCATTGTCGTGATGCAAGATCCATGAGTTGTTGGCAAAAGTTTGGGTGGTTTTCATCTAACTTTTTCACGCAGCCTTTCAAGTACTTCCAAATAGTAAACTTGGTTGACTGTTTGCCCACTTGGTACAAATTCATACTGAACAATCCCTCTAATATCAAAAAAAGGCAGCAACATTGTTTTGCCTCTTGATTTGGACCGACAGAATTTTTTTGGTCGTGAGGAATTGGCAGTCTTCCATTGTGCACTTTGCCGCTTCGTTTCAGGGTCATATTGGTAGACCCATGTTTCATCACCTGTGATGACACGGCCCAAAATATCATCTTGCCTCTCCAAAAGGTATTGGCAAATTGTGACTCTTCTTTGCTTTTGTTCTTCGGTGAGCTCCTTTGGGACCATTTTTGCACACACCTTCCTCATGTCAAGATCTTCAGTTAAGATTTGCCTAACTGTTTCTCTGTCGATGTTCACTTGCTCGGCTATGTTCCTGACAGTCAGCCGAAGATTTTCACACTAATTTGGCGAATTTTTGCAGTGTTTTCTTCAGTGCTGCTTGTTGCTGGCCGTCCTGATCTTTCTTCGTCAGTGACACTTTCTCTTCCCTCATAAAAACGTTTCACCCACTTGTAAACTGCTGTTTTCTTCATAGCATTATCCCCATAAACTTGCACTAACATCTCTCTGATTTTGTTTCCACTCTTTCCAAGTTTAACAAGAAATTTAGTGTTCGTTCGCTGCTCTAATTCAAGCTCCAACATTCTCGCAGTGGCACACCAAAACACACGCAGACAGTAATAGATGTCACTCAGAAAGAGACTGCCATAGATCAACAACAACAACACAGCTGTGAAACGCTGATATGTCAGCATCATCAAACCATACTAAGGCTTTTGTCCAGTGCTGCCACGGCAAGCACACGGTGACGAGTTCGCAGGCTCAATTGTCCGACCAAGTAGCAATACACAGAAGTGATGAAAATGCCTGTACAAATCACAGTGTTCATTGTAGCCAGTGCATGATAAATTGTGTTCATTAGATTTACTGAAAATGCTCTGCCATGTGTTAATTTCTCCACATACTGAGTTGGTGATGTAGTTTATTTAGTGAAATTTTCTCTTACAATAATTATTTTGATCAGTGGTTACATATAAACTTTTAGTAATATCAGTGTAATACTGCAAGTCATCGATATCCGTGAAGGTGAAGCTAATTAGCCATCAGATGCTTGCCCATTTATATGTAACACAGATGAATGTAGTATCGCTGTGTTTGGTATTGCTATTCATTTCCAGAACTTATGATGTTTATACGTATGAAGATAAGCATAAAGAAATGTATTCTGTTATTGATATTCCACTATCAGCTGGTTGCACTAGTCCAATTATGAGTAATGGTAATATCATAAGTCTGTATTTTCATTACAGAGTCTACACGTATGCAGTTCTTTCGAAGTGTGGCCCAGGCACTGTTAGATTTCAATGAACTAAATCCAATAGCACCACTGCAGCTGCTGTTAGAGGCGCTCAATTCCAAGAAGTCACTGCCAGGAGAAATGCTGTCATTGGTGTTGCCCAATATGGCCTGCTACTTGGATTGTCTTCCACTGGAGACAGGGCTGAGTCCAACACCCATCACATGGAGTGCCCTGCTGACTCAGCTGGAAATCTTATTCCGACATCTTGTGCTTCTTCTGTCCACGCTTGATGACGTTGAACCACTCCTTCGCATTATGGTTTCAGTCCTGAAGGTTCCTGGCGTTTTAAAGGTATCATTTCAATAATGCAGAGGATTACAGTGCATTTGTACAGAATACTTTCATTGCCTAGGGCAGAGAGTGACTGATAAGTCAGTTTGCTGACATTGATTTATGTCCTGCGAAAGAATAATGTTGAGGAGTAACAAAACTGTTGGTTTTCCATCATATTGAGCACAACTGAAATGTAAAAAGCTCTTCACATTCTTTATTACTGTTTGGGTTCTGAAATTGTTGGTTTACCATATTCTAGTAAAAAGAAGACAGTGTACATATAACATAACGTTGAGCCACATTTGTGCAACCATTGTTGCAGTGGAAAAGCAATAAGTGTTATGTATTCTGACTGTGTGTGTTTGTAGTCTTATGTATCCAACATCCAATGCACATGTACCATGTTGTCATCTGTGGTCTGTCCAACTGTACAATATTTTTCCATAGTATCTCATAAATCGCACAATTTTTTAAAAAAATGTATGTGAACGCAGAATATGTGTTTTGATTTTTCTACACCGTTTGTCTGAAACATTTCTCATTCTGAGAAGAAACGAGCAAGATATGATCACAAATGAGTGTTGGTTGTCATGTAAAGTTCCCATCATTCTTGTCAGATTTTAATGAAACTTGATTTCTCAACAAATTTTTGAAAAACACTTAAATATCAAATTTCTTGAAAATCCTTCCATTTGGAGCCAAGTTGTTCCATGTGGACAGATGGACAGACAAACATGATGAAGCCAATAATTGCTTTTTGCAGTTGTGCAAATATGCCTAAAAAGAGCTGTCCCATTACATGCCATAGCTCTTCCCAACTAAACCTCGGTGCTAGAAGGTGGTGGGTGGTCAACACCATGCCACAGTTGCTTTCTCTCCCCAGGAAACAGACCTGGTAGCCATTGTACAAGAGGCTGGCCTGGATGGATACGAGAACTCTGGGCCAGCCAGCCTGCAGCGAGTCACTATATCATCTACACTGTACCAGACCACTTTATGATAACAGTACATGGTGTTCCCAAGTGGTCACCCATATAAGTACTAACCATGCCCAAAGCTGCCCAGCTGTGATGATCAGACACGAACTGGTGTTGTCTGCTTGGTGTTGCCATTGGCATCATACTGTAATGGACTGAAATTTTCATGTCTTGATCTTTGCTTATCAATTCATTCCTTACTCCTCTATTCAACCTTCAGTATGCAAATATTTTAGTGTTACAGTTTATGTTTCTGTGTCTCCACAGGCCATCCTTGATCCTTTCTCAAAAGTGTTAAGCTACAGCATTGAAAACTGTGTGATGAAGTATCACTACCTGGTTGACCTCTGTTACCTCTGTAGCAGAGGATTCACAAGGGTGAGTTGCAAAGGCTCCTAAAATGTTTGTTAGTTCATCTTTAGGGTGACTGAAACTGTGGTTGGAGCCATTGTATATCTTAAACTTTAAATGTTATTAAAGTGCTTTGTGAGCATGGGAATACTATATTGACCCAAGTATAAGACAATCCTGCACATAAGTTGCCAGTCTTTCACAATCTTCATTGTTCACGAAGATGTGTATGCATTCCTATAATAAAACCAACTAGTTGCACTAATTTCTCAAATTTAGTTTTGGAATAAAACTGTCTGAAACATGTAGAGTTTTATTCCAAAAGTAAATTTGAAAAATTAGTGCATCTGGTTGGTTTTATTATAAGAATTTATCACGATGCACAATCACCTGAATGTCAAAAATGTGTATGCATATGGAGAACATGTTTAATTCAACCCCACCCCTCTCTCTCTCGTTCTCTCCTCCCCCTCAATTTTTTTAGATGATAAATAGGAAAAAATGTTCCATTCTGTATGTAGTAAATACAGTGGACTGTTGCTGCAGCTATACAGGACCGAAGTGCAAATCTAAATTGGTTAGTAATAGGACTGTGGCACATGTTCGTGTCTAGATTAGTTGCTTGTTGTGTTACATGTCAAAGGCATGATATTATGTTCTCTAAAGATTCATCATCATCATCATCATCCTCAACAACTACAAGGTAGGTAGGTTCTTGGCCCATTCTGATCCACAAGGAGTCCTCCCTCCCATCTACACCAGTGATGTCTGGCATAAGCGCCTAGTTTTGTCTCTTAGAATTCTTTAGGATGTGCTATACTGTGAAGGAACACACTTTTGTGGAGGTTTTGTTCTATTTAATAATTCCTCTGACATGAACTATCATATGTTGCACACTGCTTTGTATCTGTAACTATGGATAAGTGTTGTTTCCTACCTGAAACAGTGCCAGGGTATACAGTATGAATATTCTGTGAAGAGCAGTGCTTTTTTGCAGTTAATAACAGGCATCACAGATTGGTGTATGCCCTAGAACAGTGTTTTTGTCCAGTTAACAAAAACATTTTATGCTCTATGCCTGTAACCAACCAACCCAATGCCCCCTAGTACCACTGCCTGAGGATAATTCTTGCGCAGAGCAACTCAAATCATTTCTTTGTGCAGTGTCATGAGATTGTGATCTGACTCTCATTTCCTCTTGAAATTTATTGTGATCTCCGTAATGATTACTGCATGTTCCAGAAACGTGTAAGAAGAACAACAAATTTGGTGTGAACAGAATTTTTGTGTTGTGTGCTTCTGTGTATTGCAGGATCATGTGCATGTGTGTGAGTACATGACAATTGGCATCATATAAGATTATAATGCAGTGTGTATGTCTGTTTTCAGGAACGTGAGAAGCTGATTCTGACTAGAATGGTGGTCTTTGAATTGGTTCAAGCACTTAAATTCAAAACGGCAATTCCAGATTCTAATTTTCTGATGCTTGTAAATTTTGTTCTGCAGGTAATTAGTTATTAGTGACACGGTTTGGGTTGCAGAGTGATGTGTTGTATTTGTAAGCTAGTGGGTCAGCAAAAAATTACTTCTTTTTATTTGGTTTAATTAATGTGGCAAGTACTTGTGAGATTGGTGTGTGTGTGTTCATTCCACATTCCTGTTTTTCCACTTCCCATTTAAGATACTGAAACAGCGTATCTCATACAGCTAATAACTTATTAGTGGAAACCATAATTATTAATATTTTGTCACATTGAAATTTATTGTGAATAGGACATGCAGATTTCACTAATGTATGGTCTACATTTATGCAGGATGCTGGCGGGTCATTGGCCCTGAATGTGATGATGGAAGATTCCCCCCCATTGTTTCCAGATATTGGCCCAGGATTCAATACTAGTGCTTCTGAATGCATGCGCCAGCACCTTTCTGACACATTAGAATTTCTGGCTGATTTCCACACACTCAGCAGGCTCAAGGTATGCAGTATTAACAGCTGAACCAACCAGAACAACATAGACAGGGTTTAAGTAAATTATAGGGTGTAGCAAAATTGATAACATATTGATTACAGAAGTAACCAGGAAATAATGATCATGTACTGCTTTTGTGAGAGCTGTAGATGCAAATTAATAGTGAATAATACCTTGTAGGCATATTGTACCTGTACACGTGGTTCCTGTTTCATTGTTTCTATAAGTCTGCCTTTCCAGCTCTTTCTGCATATGTAATAGATAAATGCTGTTTATAAGGCACTGAAAACTGCCATGTTACTTGAACAACTGATAAACTTTTATGTAAGTGACAGATAACTGTCTCTAGACAGAGCAAATTTTGTTATTTACAACCCATAATCATCGTTTGAACAGAAACAAACCCTGGAGAATCTTTGCACTGACTGCTGTTCAGAGGAGGTTATTAACATCCTCCACCCACAGTTCAACAGACCTTTTGAAACTGCCCATATAAGGAGCTGTATAACAACTCTTTCCTGTAGACCAGGAAGCAAGAAACTGGTATTGCAAGTGGTTTCAAGACTGGAGCCAATGGATTGCTTGATCCAGAACTCATGTTTTTCTCAGATGAGGCATCATTTGCATTAAACAGGAACATAAACTGCCAGAATAACAGATATTGGTGTTCCAAGTATCTCCTTGCATTTAGGAAGCTCCTGTATGTCACTACAATATCATAGGGCCCATATTTAATGAAGGAACTTTAAGGCCCGAGCATTGTGTTCAGTTAATCCTGACACTACTTGAGTGAACCAACAGAAGAAGACAAACACACAGTATCTGCTTCATTCAGGACAGTGCCATGGTCCACAAAGTAAACTTTTCAATGACTTCCCTAGAAGAGGTATTCAGCAACAGTTCCTAACTTGCCATTTGGAGCCTGTTTGATCTCCAGATTTGCATCTGTATGCTTTCTTAATTAATAGAGTGGCATAATGTAATCTGGTGGGCCGGGTAGCGTAGTCGGTACAGTGACTGGCTACAGGCCGGATGGTCCGGGGATCAAATCCCAGTGGAGGCGAGATTTTCTGCACCTGTCCAGACTGGCCCTGGGCCCCACCCAGCCTCCTGTACAATGGGTACTGGGTCTTTCCCGGGGGTAGAGGCGGCCGGGGCGTGGGGCTGACCCCGACCCCATCTAGTGCCGAGGTCCTAGAAAGAGTAGAGCTATACCTCTACTACCCTAATGGTCTTCGTGGCCTATAAAAAAGGGTGAAACATACCTACCTATAATGTAGTCTAACACAACTTTATTATATGAACATTTAGGAAAGATTATAATAAAGTAATGTTAGACTACAATACCATTCTGTTAATTATTACATCATTACACAATGGGGATGTCTCACCTAAAAACTGCATGCTTATTATTTATGGCAAACACTGGAACATAGACTTTATTTAACAATCCCAATTCTCTGCAAGAATTGAAAGTTGATATTCAAAGAGAAATTACTAATATTGCAAGAAAAGCTGCATTGTTTGCCAAGGAATATTTCCAGAAGGTGAGAGGTCTCCTTAGAAGATGCAGGCCAGCTCTTCAAGTTTACTTAGTAAAGTAGAAGTTTAACTGGTGATAAAAACTTGCCTCTGAATTCCCTGCAGGTGCAGGTTTCACATGTGACAGACTCCCATGACAGCTGCCATGCTCAGGGCTGTGATTAAAGATATACTCTGTACATGAATACTTTAAAGAAAAGTTTGTAAAATTTCTTTTTTTATTAAAAAGTAATGAAATCAAGCTATAGACACACCTGATAATGGCAACATTTTTCAGTTTTTAAGATACAGTTAGCAATAGAAATCAAATGAAATCTGCACATACATTAGTGTATTTTAGTGTTAGCTACTAGAATTAATTTTTACCAAACACAGAACAAGTTAATAAACTCACAAACCACTTAGTAGAATTTTATTTGCAGAGTTACTGTAAAGGCATGACTATTGGGCTTAATGAAGACACGCTGGGTGGCGTATTGAAGAGTGGCATTGCTCAGTACCTGGCTCTTGAAATAACACGAGGTAACAGTCGAGATAATCGTGCTGTAGCTCGTTACCTTCCTTGGCTTTATAATGCTCCCTCGACACTTCAACAAGGGTAAGTTAGCAATATACCTTAATAGAACAGAGACAGAAGGTGCATATTGTAAGTTGACACAGTATAGTGTGAAATGTGTAGTGGATGCAAATTATCTTGATAGACTGCATACTTCCAGTCTTTCTTACAGATTATGGTATAATCATAAGTATGCAGTGAGTTGCACTTAGCCAGTTTTTTTTGTAAGAGGTAGTTAGCATCTGTATTGCAGGCTTTTGTGTTTATCATTTCTTTCCTCCAGAGCAGTGTGAAACATTTAACTGCAAACCTCTCTTTAATGCATAAGAAACGGATAGTCACATCTAAACAAAATATGGAGTAACAGATATTTGCCATTGTTACATAAAATAAGGTTTAACATAAAATTTTATAAGAGATTCTTTTTTCATCATTTTATTAAATTTTCAGATATGCTGTCAGTTACAGACTGCTGTGAGGGTGTGAAGCTTTAATGTTTAGTATTTACATATCCACAATAGAACATTACCGTATGATTAGTCTTGAAGAGGCTGTTAGTGCTGTTAAATGCAGAAGGCCAGACTTAAAAAACCAGTACAAAGCTAAAAATTGTCACCAGTTTGATGCAGTAAATGTCATTGTGCATATCATTGTCCTTTGTTGTCAGTATTTGTACAAAGTTAGACTGATGATCGCTATATCCTTTGAAATGCAAGACGTATCAAAAGTATGTCATTGCTTATTATATCCTCTGTTTATCTTCTTCATGAATATTACATGCATGCAAGAAGAATGTTACATTTGTGTGTGTGCACTTCAGTCACTGTTATCTAATGCAAGTAGTCAGATACATGATGAAGCAAGTAGACTTGAAGAAACTACTTTCAGTTCATGATGTGTCAGTATGTGTAGCCACATACAGGGTCTGCAGTTACAATTATAGAAGATACATATGCATCTTAAACTGCTTAAAAGAAAAGTGGCTGAATAGGGCACTGTGCTTTTATATGTTCACATATCTTTGTCTGTTTGAAAAACTAGACTTTATAGGGGTCGTAGCATTCAGAAATTGGCAGTGGAAATGGGTTGTTACAAAACAAATATTAGAAAACTGGCGGTGGCAGTTTCATACATCACATTCCTGTTTTGTGTTGCAGTGACAGTCTTTCAACATGTAATGATAAAAAAATTAACCTTATTTTTCATACAATATTATGTAAGTAAACTTTCATTCTTATTAAAGAAAAGTGGCTAATTTATGTCATGTATGTTGTGCTCACATATGTCCTACAATTCAGCACTGCAAAAGGTACGAAAGAAATGGATGTGTTTTTTTTTTTGCTGTTACAGTACAGTGCAGTGAACGAGTAACATGCCTGTGACAGAGATAATGTAGCATGTACCCAGTTCATAAACATAATAATGCATGTGGTGCAAGAACATCTGTTAATAAAAAGGGAGTGTATAGAATCACATTGTTCCAGTTCTTATACAGTAAATGTTAGCACAGCGAAATGGAAGGAGATTAAGTTAATTTAAGCTGTGAAATTTATTATGGTCCAGTCCTTCTCTGTGTTTACCAAATTAATTATTTTTATTGTTCTAAAATATTGTATGTTTGTGATATTTCAGACTTCCACTGCAGTGTCCATGAGGTCTTTGCTCTTCTGGGTTGTTACGCAGTGTATGTTAGTAGTTGTTTACTGATGTTTGGTGACAGCCTATTGGTCCCATCTTCAAGAGTTGTAATAACAGATGGGACTAACAGTCTGTCCTTACTGTCAGTAACCAACTGCCAACATAAACTGTGTAACAACCGAGAAGACTGAAGAGCTATTATTTACTTATTAAGTTACTAATGATAGTGTGAAGAGAGAAGAGGATAAGTAATATAGAAATTATTGTTCAGAACGCTCTGAACTTGTCTAATGAAGGGTCTGTTACATTTTTCATTTAAGAACTTCAAAGTTACAAAACATATTCCATGTGGTACTGTTTTAATTCAATTTCAGTCCTCGTGAGTTCATAGATTGTGTGGGCCACATTCGCCTCTTGTCATGGCTGCTGCTAGGCTCCCTGACTCATACTGCCCTGCATGGTGGTGCCAGTCATGCAACGCACTCTACATCACATTGTCATTGCCAGCCAATACCCCAAGAAGCATCTTGTCACATTGCAGACCACATCCAAGTTATCATGGCTGGGTTTGCTGAGCAGTCCAAAGCCTCTGTCCTCCATATGTCTTCTTTGTTTCATGCATTTATCCTCTGTCAGGTACAGACATTTCTTTGTTCTCACTGGTCTTCTGTCAGACTTAGTTCAACATTCAGAAAACTATGTTTCAGTCCATAATTGAATGTAATATATAATAAGTTTAAAATTTAAAGGAATTAATTTGACCTTTGAGTGTTATGTGTGAAACTAACCAAGTAACACCATTGAGTGGAGTCTTTCTTAAGAAGCAATTAGTTTCTCAGCTGTTCCCTGCATGTTATATGTAAAATCCAAAGGTCCATGTTCACAGGATCCTACCACCTGTCCCTGTCCTGATCCAGATGAATCCAGTCCATTTTCCCACACTGTTTCTTTAAGATCAATTTTAATATATCCCCCCCCTCAATCCGTAGGTTTTCCACGTGGTCATTTTCTGAGGTTTTACAGCCAACACACTGTATGCATTTCCCTTCTGCACTATGTGTGCCACATGATCCACCCATCTCATCATCCTTGATATGATTTATATATTAATATATGACAATGAGTACAGATCATGAACTTCTCATTATGCAGTTTTATTCTATTTCCTGTTACTTCATCCCTCTTAGGCACAAATATTTCTCAGCCCCTTGTTCTCAAACACTCTTCATATTTTGTCATTTTGTTAGTGTGACAACAAGCCACACAGCACTGGGCACACATATGTCCAGTAGCTTTCAGTTTAAAAAATAGTCCTTAGACCTTCCTGTCCTCTATCCACCTTTCAGGGGTGAAGGAGTATATTTTTGACATTTTCATGTGACAAAGAAGTGATACAGAATTATCAGCTGAGGAAATTGTGAAGTGTAGCAGTTGAGTCACTGGCTGTGGCTTACTTGTATTGATATATCTAAATTCTATGAAAAGTACTCCAGTAGTTAAAATGTCATTGGGAGAAAACAGTGGTTTATAGGTACCATGTAGCAAAGTCTAATGGCTTGAAGGGCACATAAATTTTCTACTCAGTCACCACAATGGCTGACTGCTTTACTTCTACATATTTGGCACAGATTGACAAGAATGATTATTCTGTCATTGCTGCATGATCTTGTAAATACATTGGATGAGACACCGTGACATGCCACAGCAATGTGATGGGTATAATATGAAGACTGAGTTCATAAAACACATGATGAGTTTAAGTATAAAAACTCAGTCATCTGTTAACATCTGTCAGTTTGCAAATATCCCCACAGAAATTACAAAATCAAGGTGTTTTGTTCATTTTTTTGTGACAAAGGGAATGCTGACCATCTCTATAGGATGAGTGTTTTCATACAAGGGAATCAGATCAGCATAGAGGGAAGAGGTTTTTGATCGTGGTATGGTATATAATAATGCTTAGTAATAATGTTCTGTATTTACAATTTGTGCTAAATGTAATGTTATTTTGCACGTGAAAAACGTTTTGTTCTTTTACGTTAGTACTTTCTGGAATATGTGTGCAGTGCCCAATATGGCTGTTTTTTTTTAGTTCTTTGATTTCATGCTTTCCTGGTATATTTCTAATAATAATAATAATAATAATAATAATAATAATAATAAAACGACATTACAGAACTGGACCCAAGAAAAGCATATAAGTATTTAGGCATAGAAGAGGGTTTTGACATACAGCATAAGAATGAGAAAGAAAAGCTGAAGAAGGAATACTTGAGGAGATTGAGACTAGTTTTGGGTACAGAAATAAGTACAAAGAATAAAATTCAAGCAATTTGATCATTGGCAGTACCAGTACTTAGATACAGTTTTGGAATTATGAACTGGCACCAAGAAGAACTGCAAAAACTAGACCAGAAAATGAGGAAACTACTAACCATTCATGGACAGCATCACTCAAAGGCAGATGTAGATCGCTTGAATGTCCCCAGAAAACAGGGAGGAAGGGGCTTAATGCAGTTAGAAGCAGCCCATGCAGTAGAAATTACAAAACCAGTAGAATATGTAGACAGGAAGGAAGACCCACTAATACAGGTTGTCAGAACACACCAACACAACACCGATTCAGCAGTGTTACAGACAGCTAGATGCCTGAAGACAGAAGTACAAAAAGGACCAAGAAAGATGAAGGACAGCATAGCGGAGAAAACAAAAGAAAGATGGCACGGGAAGAGGATGCATGGACAATTGCCACGTAACTTAGACGAAAAGCTGGTGGACATTGAAC
>Ga0123355_10013908_pt1 | contig 12546 bp, 7 predicted proteins | sample TergutEmb28metaG_3_FD_89872 | JGI IMG/M metagenome (GOLD analysis project Ga0123355, IMG submission 89872) | Embiratermes neotenicus P1 segment gut microbial communities from Petit-Saut dam, French Guiana - Emb289 P1 | ecosystem: Host-associated > Arthropoda: Insects > Digestive system > Gut ...
CAGCTCATTTCGTATTGTGGTCCGCTCAAGAAACGTTGTCTCTACAGCGACGCCAACCGGCGCCGGTTCTTCCACGTCGCCTGGCGCCGCCCCCGCCGCCACGCACCCAGCCAGCAGAGCTATCGCAACGCTCAACGATATTATTTTTAGCATTACACAAGTTTTCATAACGCAAGTTTCCTTTCGATCATAGTTGGCATACAATATTACATTTTATATCTAAATTATAGAGAGGCTGTGAACAAATTATTATTTTTTTAGGACATCTGGATTAAGAATTGGTTTTGCCGGCAATTGGCCCTTGACATTTTTTGCTGTAGTGTGGTATAGTGTAAAAGCTGTTTGTACACATATGCGCTTGTAGCTCAGCCGGATAGAGTGTCTGACTACGAATCAGAAGGTCGGGAGTTCAAGTCTCTCCAAGCGCGCCAATCCATTAAAATCCGAACTTATCACGACAGATATTTTCTGTTGGCGTGTGGTTCGGATTTGTGCTTTATTTAGCGGCGTCTTTTCCACTTGGTTATGTTGGTTTTGACTTATTTATATTTATCAGCCTTTTTGGCTTTGTTAGCCTCTGCCCGCTTCGCTTGCCTTCGGTTTTTTCGGCTCCAATAATGCCGCTGTTGTGGTTCAAGATTGTAATTATGTGATTACAGGTACGATATTCCCCCATCTGCGGGCTTAAGAAAACGCTTATACCGTTAAGTCAAAATCCATTGTTCCTCTCTCCAAACCATTAACAATGAGCGTAATCGAATGAGTTCCAGGATAATGTTTTCTTGTACTTACATCTGCAAAAGAATGTTTTTTCGTGTAAAACTTCTTCTGGTTTTCTTTTAACAAAATTTCAGATATTTGAAATATTTTTCTATTTCTTTTTCCATTAGATTTTACATAATCAATTCCATATTCCAATCTTACTTTTGTAGCTCCTTCTGTTAAAATCGCAAACGAAAAAGTAATGTCATCTCCAAGCAAAATAGATGTTGCTCCTAAAGCAAAGTCACTAACGTCTACAGAAGTAAGATCGTCGTATCCAAAAATAGCCAACACATCACGATTACCCTTTTTAAGCAGTGTTCTACACCCATGCTTTACAATCCAGTTAGTGTGTTCATTTTTACCGTACCAGTCCTTTGCGATTTTTACAACTAAATCCGGGTGCGTTTTGGAAATGTCGTTTAGATTATTGGCGACGCTATTTCGAACATACAATGACGGGTCGGTCTTTAGTTGCTCCAATATAGGCAGGACAGGCGCAGGATCTTTTTTGAAACTGTTTAATGCCTGCGCCCACGGCAGCGCGGGGCGGCAGCCCTCACTGGCAAGCCTTCGGACGTGTTCATTTTCATGCTTGGACCAAGCATACATCTGCGACATCATGCGCCCTTCATGATTAATGATAAAAGGCCTCACTGCCCATTCCGAAGATGAATATTGAGTATATCTCTCCAATGCAGCTATTGATATATCCCAATTTAGTTCATCCTGCCCGTAAACCTCAACAAAGTCGGGAAAGAGAATGCAAAAAAACCAGTTGCATTTCGCTACAATCTCATCAATAATGCTAATGGCCGCACTATAATCTGCCGGCAAGTATTTTCCCAAGTTCATGGTAATCTGCCGGCCTCTGGCTTTTAGCTCTAAATCATCCCATGTTTCGTCCATTGTCGATTTTAAAAACTCGTCCACCTGAAATGCGTTATAAGCCGATTGAATAATCAGTGCAAATTCAAGAAGCGACTCGTGATTTAACTTGTTTTTTAATAAGTCAGCCATGTGTTTACTTCCTCTCGTTTATCTTATCACCCGCAGGTAAGTTAAATTATATCAACTTATAAAGCCTGATACAAGTTACGCCGGCTTCCGGACTATGACTGTTCACAATAAGCACCGCGGTTTGCAACTTACAAGAATTCCTTCATCTCAACCATGTTATGCCAGTATCTTTTCGGCATATGGCTCATACGGCATTTGGGATTAAGCCGTTCTTTAATTCCGATGGTTTTATAGAAGTTTTTCCACAAGCCCTGATAGTGAAGCTCCTCTTTTGATTCATCAGAAAAATCAATGTCCTCAATGGCTGCGATTTCCAGCTTTTTATTCTTATAAATAAGTACAGACTTATAAGTTTTATCGTAAATCATAAAATCTTCGTTGGGAAAGCGGCCGATAAAATGCTGCGCCAAAAGGGGCAGAACAAAGTTTTTGGGGCTTATGACCGCGCCAAGCATATTGCCGTAATCTTTAAAGCGGATAAACCCCAAAAGAAGATGCCGCTCGCCCAACATATGCCGTTCCATTGCCAACACTTCGCTGATTTCCTCTGTGCCAAACATAAACGGCGCCCGCGCGCCAGCCCGAAAAGCCGCAACCAAAAACTTCAGAAGTTTAAGCTCTTTTTGATCGTGATGGCAAAGAAATACGTGGCCGGTAAGCTCAAGTGCCCTTTGTGAAATATTTTTTGCTATTGATTTACCGACAGCTCTGGCCTTGGTTTCTTCGGTTTCGATAAGCTTTTGCTCATAAAAGCTTGGCTCGCAATCCCCGGCGCGAACTATATCTATTGGTAGTTCTTTTGCATAAAAACTTTCATGAACACAGCATAAAAAGCCTGCCAGACTACCGTCATACACATAGATGACGTCGGCGGGATTCACTACAATTTTGTAGCCAGGCATAAGGCGGCCTCCTCACGGACTTCTTCTATAGCAGGGGTTTTGTGGCCAAGCAGAAATTTTGTATGGGGTGAATCGAAAAGGCTTAATTGCTCGACTCCCATCGAAAAACTGTGTGGGTCGATAAGCGCTTTTGCCATGATGTGTTTGTTTATTGATATCCCCAGAAACTGGTCATGGGCTACAATAAAGTATTTGGCCCGCTTTAAAACTACACCTATCCGCTTTAGTTCATTCATACCCAAACGCGAATGCCTCCGCGTCGTAACAATGCGCTTCGCGCTTTCCGGGCCGATTCCCGGTACGCGAAGGAGCGTTTCATATTCGGCTTTATTGACGTCTACCGGGAAAAAGTGCAGATTATTTACCGCCCAATTGCATTTGGGATCCATATATGGGTTAAAATTCGGCTCCTCTTGGCTTAATATCTCATCCGCCCCAAAGTGATACTGCCTCATAAGCCAGTCCGCCTGGTAAAGGCGGTGTTCTCTAAGCAGAGGAGGCTTGCTGTCTATGGCCGGCAGCATTGTATCCGAAACCGCCGGAACATAAGCCGAATAAAATACGCGTTTTAAGCCGTACTTGTTATACAGCCCAGCAAGTCTAAGGATGCTGTAGTCACTCTCAGGGCTTGCGCCGATTATCATTTGAGTTGCCTGCCCGCCGGGAGCAAAATTTTGCGCGTGTTTATACTTTACGATCTCGGAGTTGCCGGCCGTTATGCCCTGCGTTATTTGAGCCATTGGGGCAAATATGGCTTTTCTCTTCTTTTCAGGAGCAAGAACCCCAAGGCTCGCTTCACTGGGAAGTTCCACATTCACGCTTACCCGATCCGCCAAAAGACCCAATCGCCGCACCAGCTCGGGGGAAGTGCCCGGTATGATTTTGGTGTGTATATAACCCCAGAAATTATGCTCATACCGCAGAAGCTCAAGCGCGCTGGCCATTTGTTCGCTGGTGTAGTCGGGGTTTTTAATCACCCCGCTTGATAAAAACAAGCCCGCGATATAATTACGCCTATAGAACTCAATTGTCAGGTCAGCCAGCTCGGAAGGGGTAAAAGCAGCTCTGGGAATATCGTTTGAAGCCCGGTTGATGCAGTATTTACAATCATAAATACAAGAGTTGGTCATAAGAACTTTCAAAAGCGTTATGCAGCGCCCGTCTGCAGAAAACGAGTGGCAGCATCCGGTGGGCATAACGCTGCCCATCCCTTTGCCGTTTACAGGCCCTTTTCTCGTTACCCCGCTGGAGGTGCAGGCCGCGTCATATTTGGCTCCGGCCGCCAAAATCGTCAGCTTGTCCATAATATCCATAATTAAATTCCTTCAATTCCATATCAGATGTCGATGATTTTTACCCCGAGTTGTCGGAAGCTATATTGTGATATACTTAACTTAAAAGCCTGCTATGCTTTTCAAATTGGCCGACTATAGTTATAATAAAGGCGTATGCAAAAATATATTACAGAATTTTGGTGCGCAATGCGGCGGTTTAAACATCTGTTTTCCGCAATTGATATGACGGAGGGGCCTCCCTGGAAAAAGCTCCTGCTATTTGCGCTGCCTTTATTGGCAGGCAATCTTTTCCAACAGCTTTACAGCACTGTAGACGCTATAATGTTGGGATATTTTGTGGGCGACTATGCATTAGCGGCGGTAGGCAGTTCCATACCTATCTTTTTCCTCATCATGGTTTTGATGATGGGTATAGCAATGGGCGCCGGAGTTATGGTTTCGCAGTATTTTGGAGCGAAACAGCGGGAAGAACTATCATATACCGTTGGCACTTGCATCACCCTGACTGCCACGCTCGGCGCCTTCATGATGATAGCCGGGCCGCTGCTTACCCGCCCGCTGCTTACCGTTATGGGCACCCCGCCCGAAATCCTGGACGACAGCGTAATGTATATAAATATCCTGCTTTGGGGCGTTTTGGGGCTTGGGTATTTTAACATACTTTCAGGCGCTCTCCGGGGGATGGGGGACGCATTTTCCCCGCTTATGTATCTTGCCGTTGCCTCGATTCTTAACATTGCACTGAACTTTCTTTTCATCGGGGTTATGGACTTGGGTGTAATGGGCGCCGCCATCGGCACGGTGGTTGCTCAGGCTTTCACCAGCTTTCTGTGCTTAAGGCGCCTGATGCAGATGCGCAACGTTTTTGATATGGGCATACATTACCTGCGCCCCAAAAAGCGATATCTTTCCCAAATGCTAAAACTGGGAGTACCAAACGGTGCGTCGTCAGTGATGTTTGCCTTAGCCATGATGGCTGTACAGCCCCTTGCCAACAGCTTTGGGCCTATGTTTCTCGCCGCGTTTGTCATTGTAATGCGCGTGGACAGTTTTGTAATGATGCCTAACTTCTCGTTCAGCAATACCATGACCGTCTACGCAGGACAGAACATCGGCGCGGGCAAATTGGATCGGATTGAAAAAGGCTTTAAACAATGCGCGCTAATGGCTTTTGCAACAGCCTTAGTTCTGGTAGCGATCATCTTGCTTTTTGGCAGCCAGATCGCCGGGTTGTTTACCCAGAGCGAAGAAGTTTTGGCAATGTCGGCGCAATTCTTAGCGGCGCTTGCTGCGGGATATCTAATCTTTTCGGTTGGCGCGGTGGGGTGGGGCGCTATACGCGGGGCCGGCGACGCCATTACGCCAATGTGGGCGTCTTTGATTATCACATTATTCGTACGGGTACCTACGGCCTATCTGTTTGTATACCTTATAGGCGAACCGGTTGCTCTGGCCTATTCTTTGCTGGCCGCGTGGTCTGCCAATACGCTGCTTGCCCTTATTGCGTACCGGATTGGAAAATGGCGTACCAAGGGACTTGTAAAACCGACTGATGGTTGTTAGCTGCTTTTGAGCTTTGCTAAAGCGCCTAGATCGAACAAAAAACCGCTTTCAATTATTAAGCCTTTTATTTGATGTTGTTTAAAAAATAGTTCAACGCATCTAAAACTTTCTTGAGCAAGTCGCTGTCCATCGGCTTATGCTCGAACAAAAAGTCCTTACCCTCAAACTTGATATGCGTTCTTAACAAAAACAAAATCGCGGCCAACAACATTACTGTTTCTGAATCGGCGGAAAATTTGGCAGGTGGGGCGCCGGACGCCGGCATATCCAGCCATTTTGACAATTCGGGGCGCTCAGCGCGCAGAAGGATAATCACATCAGCCGCTAATCCATCCGGTAGCGGTTTGGCGAAGCGCTTCAGTTCATCCGGGAGCTGCGCCGCGAACGCCGGGTAATCAGGGTCAAGGCTTGCCAGTGCCTCAAGCGTTTGTTCGGGTGTGGGCATCAGGTGGCACCTCCGCTGCTCATGCTGTGCAAATTATCCAAGTTTTTTCTTGTTATGCTCGGGTCGCCTTGGCAACGCTCGAAAATCTCCAGCGCCTTTTTGTACAAACCCTCGGCGGCGGCAAAATCCCCGCGCTCCTGCGCGAGCATCCCCAGTTGATGGTATGTAATAGCAGCGCCGTGTTCGTCGCCATATTTCAGATTGATGTTCATAGCTTTTTCGTAACAGTCCTCGGCGGCGGCGAAATCCGCGCGCTCCTGCGCGAGCATCCCCAGACTATGAAAGATGATAGCCACGCCGTGCTCGTCGCCGTGTCTCAGAAAAATGCCTTTAGCCTGCGTGTACCGATCCTCGGCGGCGGATAAATCACCGCGCTCCTGCGCGATTATACCCAGTTGACCGTAGGTGAGCGCCACGCCGCGTTCGTTGCCCTTTTTCAACTTGATGTCCAGAGACTTCATGTACCAGCCCTCGGCGGCGGCAAAATCCCTGCGCTCCTCAGCGATCCCCCCCAATTGATGGTATGCGATAGCCGCGTTGTGCTCGTCGCCGTGTCTCAGAAAAATGTCTTTAGCCTGCGTGCACCGATCCTCGGCGGCTGATAAATCACCGCGCTCCTGCGCGATCATACCCAGTTGACCGTAGGTGAACGCCACACCGTGTTCGTTGCCCTGTTTGAGTTCGATGTCCAGAGACTTCTTGTACCAGTCATCGGCGGCGGCGAAATCCCTGCGCTCCTGCGCGATTATGCCCAGTTGATGGTAAGCCACGGACTCACAATCAGGAATTTCATACTTCTTTGCTACATCGAATAGCTGTGTATACATTATCGTGGCTTCGGAAAAGTTGCGGGTGTTCTGTGCGTAGGCAGCCAAGGCTTGCGTCAACACCAGCACATCTTCCCGCATGTCCAGCTCTTTGGCCAACCGCAAAGCCCGGTGAAAGTTTGCGCTAAACAGCACGAAAACATCTCGCTGCTCGTGCAATTGTTTGCGCCCATATACGTATGCCAGACTGCCCATCACATCCACAAAAGCCCGCTGCGCGCCATCATGCGCCGGGTGCGCCCGGTCAAGGCAAGCCCGCAACGCGGGGTGCAGCCGGTATATGTTATTCCCAATGGAGCGGCAAAGCCCGACGCTTTCCAGCGCGGCAAAGCACTGGCCAACCGGCGCATCTTCGTCGGTTACTTTGAGCATGACGCCTATGTAGTCTGCGTCGGCATAATGCTCATGCAGCCCCAGCAGCCGCAGCACCGGCGCAAAGGCGCTGTCCAACCCCCGCTCAAACACCCCCAGCGCCGCTTGAATGCGCCCCGTGTCATCGCCGGTGTCCCGGAAGCCCTCTTTCAACTGGGCAAGCAACCGGGGGGCAGGTTCATCATTCAACCGCAGCAAAATCGCCCGCACCGCCAGCGGGTTGCCGCCCAGCATCTCCAGAATTTCATGGTAGATCTCGTCCCTTTGATCCAGCGTCAGATCCAAGTCAGACAACACAGCGTTGCAATACTGCCAAAGCTCCTCGCCTTGCAGCCCACCCAATGGGAGGCGGTAGCAATCAGGCAACGGCAGCCAGTTCTCCTTTGAACGGCTGGTGATAAGGATTTTTGTCTTGCCGCCCTTCAGGTCATGGAGCAGTTGCTTGAGCTGCTTTCGGTCGTCTTCATCAGATATCTTTGCGGATACCTCGGTACCCGGTATCCCGCACACAGATTCGAAGTTATCCCATACGATGAAGAATGGGTTCTCCCGCAACGCTTTTGTAACTGCGGCTAACTTTTGTTCTGTGGATGCGGCCAGCGCGTCAGAACCAAAAAATGAGCCTGCCAGCGTGTTGATAACGTACTCTGCGCTGTGGATATCCTCAAAGTTGAACCAAAACGCGCCCGCACCCAAGCCGCTCGTGGATTCCAGCCATTGCAGGAAGCCCTTCGCAAGCGTAGTTTTGCCTTCGCCCGCCATGCCGTGGATGAGTATCCCGGCGGGCTTTCTGCGGATTGCACGCTCCAACTGCTGAATAGCACGGTCGCGCCCAACAAAGCCATAATCGCCCAGCATCTGTGCCTCAGCGGGCAGCTTTGATTCCGGTATACTGCCTGGCTTTAGTTGCGGGAGGAAGTCGTCCTCGTGTTGGTATAGCACAGGGACAATCCAGTCGTGCAGCGCCACCTTTCCATAAGATGTATCGCGCTCATTTTTGCTGAACATCTCACGTCGCCCGGCCTGCACAGCCTGCGCAACACTGCCTGACTTGACCAGCCGCTGATAAAAAGCGGGCACGAATATCTTTGCGCTGCTGTCATAAATATTGTAGCTGTTTGCAACAACGCTGTGTATGCCCGATTTAAGCAGATTTACAGCCACCGATGCGAATGGGTTGTTGCCATCTTTAACATGCGCGGCGGATTTGCAGGCGTCAAGCACCATGACGGGGATGCTGCGTTTTCTCAGCAGTCCCCACATCTTGTCTGCCGAAACTAAGTCCGCGCTGTGCTGGGCATCATCTTTTTCAAACACTAAAGCCCCGCCGCTGGCATTGTCAAAGCTGCCATGGCCGTCAAAATGGACTATGTGGTAGGGTTTATCCTCCAAAATTTCCTCTAACCGCTTGAAAGTCGGCGGACGTAGCACGTCGATACGTATGGGCCAGCCGCCTTCAGCCGCAAAGCTGATAAGGTGCCGGGCCTGTGTCTGGAAGCTCAGAACATCACCTTTCGACCTGGCGATTATGTATAGGATACGCAGCTCGTCATCAGCCGAGTGCATCAAGGGGTTGACGTCTCCAACATTGTCTAATCGTCGCTCAATGTGGCATTGCAGTGCCAAACGACCGTCCTGTGTACTCTCCAGCGCTTCCCACGGCCATGATAGAACCGAAGCATCGTTGCTGACAATTTCGAGACGTAAATTGGACAAATCTTTCTGACTTGCGTCACGATACCAGCCCTGCGCTTGTCCGATAACGAACAAAGCATCAAAGCAGTCGCGCCCCCATTGGGACAGCGTCGTCTGAACAGCTTCGGCGCGCTTTCGGGAAGTATCAATGGGAAGTTTCAGAAACTTTTCCAAATACCATTGCAGCTCTTGTTGGAGAGTTTGCGTGCCTACCATGATTTCCCAAGGAGGCGTTATTGAAACGGGATTCGTCTGTTTGCCATCTCGAACACGAACAACGACGAATTGTGGTGTGCTATCCTGTGTATTGATATGCCGAATTTGTAGCCGCACTAGTGATCCCCCCTAGATTACACGGTTGTTTTCTAAGATTATATAGAAAAACACCGCTAACCGCAAGGGAAATACAGGAAATTTGTCTTCTTATGCGGTAACCACAAAGAAAGCATGATGGATGCTGCAACATACTCTTACTAACTGCACAACTGGTACAAGGATGGGGGCGGGCCAAGGCCATATAGACGCTTGGATAATTCATACAATCGTTCGTAGCTGACGATCCTATTTTAATATTATGTTATATCTAATTTGAAAGTTGGTATATTTTTGTCATTACGAACGTTTGAAGGGCTTTTGCAAAGTGAATGTTCATAACGACAAACGCGCAAACGCGCATATAAAATAAAGGTTTTTGGCATCAGGCAGACAAATATTACAATGGAAAATACAGAGACGCTGCCCTGCCAGCACAAAAGGGCAGCGTTTCTGTATAGATAAATAACACAAAGGGCAACACCAATCAAACAAGGTTAGACTTTCTATGCTCTTATCTCTATCTACATAGATTTTCACCGGTGATTATGTTATACTGTTCGCTAGAGTAGACATATTTTATGTAGGGTAATGCAACGAATTTATATTTAACACGATAGGAGAAATTCACTTTGAAAAGGTTTGTATTTTCTTTAGTTTTAATAGTAGCGATGTTACTTGCTTTTACGGCTTGCGGCGGTAATGGTAATATCCAAGAAGAACCAGCACTTGAACTACCACACGAATGGACAATCGAAGAACTTGGCGCAACAATAGTATCCGCAGGGGAGTTTTGGAACAAATGGTGGGCGTCGCACCACACATTTGAATGGGAACATATTGATGATTCCAGGCGGAACTGGCAACCTTGGGATGAAGAAATAACACCGGCACATCATCCGCTTTCAAGGGGCTTTGCCGTAGTTTTACCATCATCAGGGTTTACGAGCCTTGATGATGTTGGCGCCTACCTACTGCAATTTTATACACAAGATTGGGTAAACAGAGGGGAATTTGCCGAACCCGAAGTTTCAATGGAATTTATGGCCGATGAATACGTCACTCTTTTTGGCTTCTACGGTCTTGAGGAATATGACGGCGAACTGTTTGTCTTTATCCAAACAGAATGGTCGGCTCGCCCGGATTGGCGGGCGGCGACCCATACCCTAATTGAACAAGACGGCAACCGTGCCGTGGTTGAAACAGTAGTGCCAACATATGTTCATGGCCATTCCCAAAGCGAAGATATGCCAACAATCACATACCGCTTCACTTTCATAGACGGCAGAATTGACAGCGGGATTGGGCAATTGCATGAGGCCCTATCCTCGCAAGATTACCATGTATGGCAAGGGTTTGATGCAATACTTGGGGGTATGGTGCTTTCCATCCACCGAGCAGAAGATGTTGACCTTGAAAGGTTTGTGCTTCATTCGATAGACCACGCAATCTTATGGGGAACCCCAGGATACGGCGAGCAAATGGTGATAGTAGCATCTGAGCCTATCTCTAATGTCGCGCTGATCAATTTTTCAAATGATTGGGATGACGATGCTGAAGAATTTATCTACGTCTTAATTGCATCCCATAATATAACAGACCTTCTTACCCCCAGCGATGCGTTGCATATCTACAGTTTTATGAGCCTTGGCACTTTGCCGGCAAGTGGGATTTCATTTTACGACGCGCATGGAGAGCAGTATTTCTTCGCTGTCCATCACGACAATAGCGACAGCCCGCATTGGTATATGATGTGGAATATAACAGACCAAATGCGGTTTGAATAAAACCTCTTACAATATATTAATTTTTCGTAAGGCTGAATAGCATTAAGCATTAGCCTATGTAGACGTTTGGAGGATTTATGCAATCGTTATCTAATTCAAATATAGTGTGCTATAATAAAATAAAGTGATTTTTGAGAGGCATCGAATATTCGTTCACGCTGGAGACTACATAGAGCATGTAAGGAGCGGCGCTCCACGCTCGACATATTACACATTCACCCCTCTATCTCTGATGGAGGACGACTTTTACACAATGGATGATGCCCTTGCCTGTGCGCTATCAGACGCGCATCGGACGCTTTGTCTCCTTGAGGGCACGCTGTACAAGACCACGCAATCGAAGCAGTCATGCGTGCAAACGAGGTGACATACGTGGAGATCAGTGTCGCAATGCTAGCCATTCAATGCTAGCATAGTACCGAGTTAGTACAATTGCCATGTAAAACGATAAAGACAAAACAAGCCATGACTTGCAGACGCAAAGCATGGCTTGTTTCATAATTGAACTAAAAAATGCAATGGGTATCTATCTTACCTTACCGTAAACGGGCACAGTTAAGCACCAACCCGCTTACGTGAGCGGCTTTTATTCCAATAATTATTACCACTATTGCGTCTGGAAGTCTTTCCGGAGGGACGCTGCTTGGCAACGAAAGATTCATGAGCTGGAAATGCGCTCACTTGCAGCTGAGCAGGCAATATCGTCGCTTTCGTGCTTGCCATAATCCCTTGCAGCTTTTCTCTCTCTTTGGGATAAATAAAGGTATACGCGACGCCATCCCGGTTAGCCCGACCAGTTCGCCCAATCCGATGCACATAGCTTTCTGCGTCGCCGGGAATATCGTAGTTAACCACTGCGTCAATCCCGCCTACGTCGATGCCCCGGGCGGCTACATCAGTTGCAACCAGGATACCAATCTTGCCTTTACGGTACCGTTGCATTACCTTATCCCTTTGGCTTTGGCTCAAATCTCCATGAATAGTGTCAGCCAGATGCCCGGCATCGACCAGCTGGTGAGCTAATCTGTCTGCCATGGATTTGGTAGCTACAAACACCAAAGAAAGGCCAAACCGCTTTTCCTCCAGCAGCTGAAGAAGGGCGGGGGTTTTTGCATTGCCCCGAATCTCCGAATAATACTGCTCGACTTTATCAACGGTAAGAGTCTCCTGCAGGATGCTGATCTGTTGTGCATCAACTTGATGTGTTGCTGCAATCTTTTTAATTTCATCTGAAAGCGTGGCAGAAAACAAAACCGTTTGCCGCTCATCTGGAACGCTTTGCAGAATGGTCTTGATATCTTCCCTGAAGCCCATATCCAACATACGATCCGCTTCGTCTAAGATGATACAATCAACATGGCCCAGTCGTATAGTGCGCCGATTCATGTGATCCATCAAGCGACCGGGTGTTGCCACGATAACCTGCGGGCGACGCCTTAATGCTGCTATTTGACGCCCAATTGGCTCGCCGCCATATAGGGCCAGGATTCGAACTCCTGACTTACAAGCTGCCAACTGCTTGAGCACTGACGCAACTTGCACCGCAAGCTCCCTTGTGGGGCAAAG
>Ga0123355_10013909_pt1 | contig 12546 bp, 9 predicted proteins | sample TergutEmb28metaG_3_FD_89872 | JGI IMG/M metagenome (GOLD analysis project Ga0123355, IMG submission 89872) | Embiratermes neotenicus P1 segment gut microbial communities from Petit-Saut dam, French Guiana - Emb289 P1 | ecosystem: Host-associated > Arthropoda: Insects > Digestive system > Gut ...
CAATAGATTCAACACTGAAACTAACGATATAAGCACCATGAATAGTAACAACAGAATAGCTGCAACACTGTATTCCCTAGGGACATAGTTTGTCTCAGGAATATGAGTATAAATACCCTGCATGAAGGAAATGATGATGATGATGATGATGATGATAATAATAATAATAATCGCTCGTTAGTACGGACAGGAGACAACTGCGTAATTAAATTATTTATCCATTTACGTGCTGACTGAACAGCGATATGACTGGTTACAAAGTTAGCACGAACACAGAAACACCAAACAGGCAAAGAAAGAGATCTGAGACAAGACAAGTATAGATATCAAAACAACACGGTGAAAAAATAGTACAATTAAATTAGAATCAAAGTTAAAATGTGTAAATAAAATACTTTTGTATAATTATGTTAAATACATTTAAACTTCTGATAGCAGTATTTTAATACATAAAATACTATAGGTAACGTATGAGGTTAAGGGTGAAGTTTGTGTCCCTGAGTGTATAGACATTTCAGCAGATATTAGCAGCCGGTGCGAATCTATGTGAAGGACAATGTTTGCGGGACGAGCCGGCATAGAACGTGGAATAGTCTAAGAATCCGAGTATGAACTCGTAGGCCTATCGTTTTCAAAATGGGATGAGAGAAGATAAACAAACAAAAAGTGATGCATGAAGGTGATGCTGCCTCTCACCTAAGGTAATGTACTGCGCCGCAGTAGCATAGCTATCGATAATGGGCTTGGAGAAAAGAAAAACTGTTATAAGAAAGGGCGAACTTCCGCTGGATATGTTCCAGCTTGTTGGCATCAGTAGGCCTAACAGAATTCCACATAATAGAGGCGTACTGTAATTTACATCTAATGAAGGTAACCTGTAACAGTCAGCAGGTTACAGTGCGAAACAGAGCCAGCAGCTTAATAGGCTGAAAAACATGTAACATGACGATAATGAACTTTCAAATTAACAAACACTCCTAGGTCTTTAACAGAGTTGGTACGGTTTTTAGGCGTACGGGATTTACAAAGTTATGCACCTCAACCACAAGGTGAACATTTTGTTTACAAATAAATTACTCTTGTTATATAAGTGGGCTGCTGGATTTTATACAATTAGCAGTATACCATTTTTACATAAAATCATTGTCAAATTGTAGCAGAGTACATTAAAAAATAATATTGATGAAATTCTCTATATATGTGCTGACTCAACAGCCTAATGACCAATTACGGGCAGCTCGTTTACAAGGAGAAAACAAACGTACAAAGTCAGTAAAAGAGGAGAGGAGAGCCCAAGACAAAAGAGAAGCAAAGTACAACAGTTAAATTAAATTAAAACGTAAATAATAATAATAATAATAAAATACAAGCGTCTGTGTATAGAGATACGCCGAACGTGGAGTATCAAATGTGTGATACTGACAAAAATTGGAGCCACCGATAGAGTATCAAAAGGTTTAACGACAAATCAGGAAGCCACACCAAGCAAACATTCAACAGATTCAGTACAAAAGACAGCCATACTAGGAACATCACACATAATACGGAAAGTACGGCAGTCTGAAACTGAAGACTGAGCGGTGGGGATCGTCGTTGGTTCAAGATGAGAAGTACCGGGGAGAAAGGTTCTGTGACAAGAGACGACGACGATAATGAGCACGGACATGCCTGTCGTTTTCCGAAATCTTTGGGTATTTCTTCTATCTTGGTGATCAGTATAGTGTTAATATGGGCACTGTGCAACTGAGTAGTGTTGTAAAATAACAAACGCAGCAGTGTGTGGGGCGCGTCATTTACAACACGATACAAAATCTGGACTTGATTTTTAACCGCGCGATGAGCTTCTTTGACGCACCGAAAATGGTGGCTCAAGGGGCCAACCGTCAGACTGGTTGGTATACGGGAGGAACACCGGTCGTCCTTACTGAGGTTGCTCATGGGTTTACTCAGTCCCTCCACGAATACTGGGAGTGTCCTTCAGTTCGGCTACCGCCGCTTTATTCTACAGTATATCCTTCCTACCACATTCATTCATTATTCTACCATTCAACCCTGTGTAGCCTGAACTACCAACACCATCGTTATTAACTGTAAATAAATAAATAAATAAATAAATAAATAAATAAATCCACTGAGGCTCTACTGACATTTAGGAGGTTATGACGTGTTATTTCTTTTGCTTAGCTGTTGTTTCCTTGGCCTATGCCTTGATCTATTCAATAGTATTGAGTTTGAACCGTTTTACAGGCGAGCATACAATCCGGAACTACCCAGCTACTGTGCACGGGGCCTTCCTCAGTGGGCTCCGCGAGGGCGGTCGTATCTGTGACCAGTTTGTCGGCTGCCCATACAGTCTGTCACATTCTCCGACTACTGCAACACCTAGCACAAGTCAGCCGCCTCCCGGGGGCCCCCAGGAAGCCGCGGCTTAATTTCAGAGCGAGTTACAGTTGCTGACTTCAGCAGGTTCGTTGTCGGAATTCTAACAACACCAGAACTTTGCTGAAACAGATAAACGTCACGTGGAGTGAGGTCAAGTGTGCCACACTCGTGTGTCCAAGTGCCATTGTCAATGGGTCGATGCAATAGTTGGATAACGGGAAGTAATTTGACAAGCATCTACATTTCTGCTCTTTTACGTAATTATATTTCGTACCTTTAGCTTTATGACTTTACATAAACTACTTTTCATTTGCAATCTAACGTACATAATTCCTTATCCCAAATCGGTATAAACATAAAGAACGAGCTACAGCAGCCATGTCTTTCTGTTATTTTCATATTTCATTAGTCCCTCTTGAACTAAGTAATACGACTTATTGCTCCGCTTTTGAAAATAAAACTAAATTTTTCCCATAAAGTATTTTTTATTATAATTCTGAGAACAATGTAAGTTAACATACAACTATCACATGGCATTTCTTTTCACGTGGATTTTTTATACTGGATTTTCCAAATGCAGAAGGAAAATAATACCTTCAAAAAGGGCCGTTATTTTTGGTGAATTAAATTAGTGACGCAGGTTATATATATATATACGATTCCCACATGTTTGGACCTTTAAAAGATGCGATTAGCGGGGCTGATTTTTCGAACGATGAGGAAGTGCTTTTGTGATTGCGCGCGGAGCCCAAAAACATTATTTTGTCCAGCGGAGCCACAAAGTCGCTTGAACATTGGACCAAGTGCACTGAAAATGGGAAGACTATGTACAAAAACGACAAACCTTGTGCTGTATTCGTGTATGAGTTTTAGGATATTGCCGTTGGTTATTGACTGACCTTGGTATATACCGTCTTTCAAGAGCCACATTCCAAATTTAAATAAATTACAGTATGTCCAGTCTAAAGGTTATGAAAGATATCATTTTGTTCATCAGAACTTTAAATTCTTTATCATTTTAGCACATGGTCATTTTTTCAAGCTTCATGGTGCTGAGGATTTCAGTTAAAGTTATGTAATTTATTTCCTTGCATTCAGGCTGCCGTCTTAAAATCTGAGTAACAGAGAAACTGAGTTGCTGTGAGGAAGAATTTTAAATTAATATTGACAGTCATCTTGAGGTTTTAGCAATACTGGAACTTATTAATCCACGTGAACACAGATTGTATACAAAGAGATTGTTTTTTTTTTTCTGACCCTATGTATAGATAACGTTTAGAATGGGTGGAGCTATACCTTTACTCCACCATACGCCTTATAGCCTAGTGCTTAATTAAGTACAGACGCAGATTTACCTATATATTACTTTGTCTGCGAAAACCATTTTCACCTCACTGCTGGCCACTGTTCAACAGTAATAAAGAACTGAAGAAGTTTGTACTGTACCACTGCCATTTCGGCCACCATAAATCCCATATAGACTGGTCTGAGAGACATTTCTGCCTGCAGTGGGAAAAAAACATAAGCATCAAAGACGTTTCCAAGTAAGTTTATATCTCCGTCTTCAAGATTGGATTTATTCAAATTTTAGACAGTCACCTGTACGCATAAGACACTGCAAAGAATACTTCATTGGCATTTCATAAAAGCTTTATCCCGCATTTACCTGGTGTACTTCTGACTCAGTATCACACATAAACTTTCCTTAGCACTAGACGAGTTTTCGAAAACTTATAATCTCAAACCCTTGATTGCAAGGCAGGTGTATATGAAAATGAAGTACCTCTAGTCTGAAATAAAGGATATTTGTAACTTGCATCTCTACTTTAAAAGCTTTTCTTTGGTAGGAAACTTTATTATGAAACGTAATGTGCGCGGAATTTAATAGTATTTTACAAGAACTTCTGACCCATAACCATCTGCCTAGAATATTTCTGCTTCTGTTTCACTCCTGAGGTTGTTGATTGCAATGATGAAGAGATGCCAGCAGTGTGACCACAGAGAAGGTTAATATATTTCAAGTACTATCCAAATACTCAGTTGCCTTCTCATCACACACACACAAACGTTCGATCTAATAATAGTGAATATTCTGTACATACGCTGAGCTCACATCTCAGAACTAAATGATCTCAAGTTAGATAGTTCTCTTATAATTCACAAAAACAGAGCATTTGTATGTTTCATAATTTTGTATTTGTTGTTGCGTTGTATTTTCAGATGTTATCCAAAGTGTTATGTTTTTGAAAGCACTAAAAGTACTGTCACCTGACATAAGATACTGAAGTTGTAGGTTGTGTAGACCACAAAACGGTCTGATGCTATGTCTGTGTTCATTAGATGTAGGAGATACCCTTATTGAGTTGTTACATAAGGAAGCTTTATTGAAAAATGACGTACAAGTTAGTTTGTTATGACTTGTATTTAAAGTTGATTATTAATGTAGATATTTAGAATGCATATGTATTTTTGACACCAGTTGTGCATTCTGACATTTGTTCTTGTTCATCTGCAAATAAAATGTTTTTTCTCACTTTTGTATGATGCTATTTTTTGTCAATAAATGCAGATACATTATTGAACTTTATTGAAGTTCCTATGAAGACGATTTATTCCTGGTTGAAATAAGTGTTCTGTGCAACTGAAAAAATTAAATGATCCTTTTTCAAGCAAATATAAATTCCTTTGTTCTTAGGGTCCATATAATGAGGTTAAAGTACATGAAATTAATAACACGTGACGTGTTCCTATATGCAAAATTCATAGTCACCCCATACGTCTGTATTAGAGTTACTCAAGTTCTTTGTTTGAATTATGATACGGATTGAGGATGTTGAGAGAACAGAGCTGTAAAGAGAATGTGTGGGTCTGTGTGGAAGTAACTGCATTATGTAAAAAAATGCATAATGTATTCGTGTCATAATTGTTTTCTTAACCACTTACTATTAAGGCGATAAAATATAAAAAAAAGATGACAGTGCGGGCTGGGACAGAAATATGTTTTGGCGAACACGAGTAGCGTGACGATTCAGATATAGATGGTAAGCTATTACATGTTATTGGACCTTCAATGAAAGTTGTATGTGCATTTGGTGTGGATTTAGGTGACTGAAAATGCTGGACCAGTAGTGGAGCCTGATAAACAATTGGAGCGAAACGCTGGCATGGCATAATGCTAACGGAGCAGCTCAGTTCTGTCCGTGATACAAGTACGTGTATAGACATGCCATCGTCGAATATTTAACAGTGTGCTACGACTGGTCCACTTTGTATGAGGTTCGGTCTCAAAATCGCGCAGAAACCCTGCGAAGTCTTGCTTGATAACCTGAAGAAGAATGCAAATGTGTGAATAGTACGCGAGATAAAGGTATAAACAGAGGCAGAACTTTGGGCACTGTAACCCGGTAACTGTGTGTTCCGACTGTCTGGAAGTTGCGTACTTGTTTTTGAGACTTTCGTTTAGAAACAACATTGCAATGTGCATTGGGATATGTGCCCACACAAGTGTGTCAGCATCGCAGACGATCTTCAAGACCGGCCAGCATAAAACACGTTCTGAAACGGGCTTCAGACGAGCTTTCTTTCGTTGTGGCTAAGACTAAGACTATGTGTCTGTGGACCTGCGACCCCTAAAGGGCCCACTGTACAGCCCACCGATGATTCCCAACAGGGTTATTAGATGTTTGTTTTCGCCAGATCGGCTCTGGGTTTCATGCAGTTACCCGTTTACTGGGTACCGGAGGCTGGCATTCCCCAGGACAAAGTGGCTGTATTGTATATCTGACCACTCACTTCCGCCTATTGCCATGGTTAGGAATGAGTGGAGGTATACATACAATGGCGTGCACAGGACGTTAATTTACGTAGGATAGATGGATAAATGTGAAACATCGGTGGGATGTTATAATGACAAGAAAAACAGAAGTACTCAAGAGAAAGAGACATCCAAGGACATTTTGTGTAACACAAATCCCACATGGACTACACTGAAATGGAACTTGGCTCTTGGCTCTGAGAAGCCGACAAGTAAGCTATGTTGCGACCACAAAAAGGGATGGTACTTGAAATTTACAATATATATATGTGTTACAAAATCCTGGGATCCAAAAGTAGTGTGGCACTGCACGCGTCTATTTTAAGTTTGATAACGGAACTTGCCCGAAGATGATTGCAAACGGTGGAAACATCTTGCAATTTTTTTTATCTCAGTAATTAACCAACTTGATGCGCAATTTTTTTTGTTTTACAATAAGTTTATTTCATGCCTCTACATGTTTCGAGCATATGTTCTCATCATCAGGAGGTCAAAATTGCAATACACAGCCTCTGGTATCATCACACTGAAACAAGTGAGTGGTCTAAAATTACTAAAATACAATTCTGTAAATTTTACTACTATTTGCTCATATTTACAGAATTGTATTTTAGTTAATTTTAGACCATTCACTTGTTTCCGTGTGATGATACCAGAGGCTGTGTAATGCAATTTTGACCTCCTGACGATGAGCACATGTACTCGAAACATGTAGAGGCATGAAATAAACTTATTGTAAAACAAAAATTTTGGTGGTTAATTACTGAGATAAATATACTGTGATGCACGGTCAGCAAAACGTAAAAAAATGTTGCAAGTTATAATTTAATAAAAACAGCTGTCCAGACTCAAAACGGTCGTTGCGTTTACTGTCTATACTTCTTAGCAAAACACAACGGGTTGTCACTTCTGAAGAAGATGGAACTACGGCCGCTGGGTTACGTGAAGAAAGTAAAATGTGTTACTTACTGTAGGCTACAATTTGCCGAAGTGACATTGTACCTTCTACGCAAACTTAAGTTATCAAGCTCCTTTGGCTGTTCGATTGGCATCCTATCTAATCTCAGTACTTTTACTGTAAAGCACAAGCGTTCCAAAGAACTTGTCAATCTTGGCTTCTAAGTACGGCTTTATTAACAACCACCCAATACATTTTCGTGGACATCTCTTGAATTTTGGCTGTACCGACGAAAATTGTAGAAAGTACGTGAATAATGTAGTTTAGATACACCGTTTTGCAAATTATGACTTTCACTGCACCTATTTTCACAAAACTCGCAACTGCTGAACGTTGTGACACGGAGATTTGCTGCACCTAATTTCACACATATCTGTCAAGAAGTATGGGAATTAGGGTACAAATTTATGTACGCCCCGACGTAAATTATGACTGTCACTGGTCGATTTTCATGTACGCTAACCCACGCTTGCTCAACAGAAAGTATTTATATACTGAATTTCATGAAAATCAGACAGACAGTTTAGACACTGGTTGTAGGTCACAGACGGACGGACTCGGTAAGCTGTTTACAAATCCCTTGGGACGCGCTACACTGTGGTGTGAAGAATTTAGGAAATGCATTAGTGTTCAAGTTCGGACGATGCATGTTGCTCCAGTTGTGGCCTTTTTTGGCTCTTACACGGCGTAGGATAAGTGTTTGACGTTTCGAAAGAACTTGCTGCCTTCATCTCAAGGGTGAATGAATTTAACTAACGTGATGCTACCCAAAAGACCGCTTGATGTTACGGAGTGTACGAATCGTGTAACAAATCGGACACGTTCGCTTTTTATTGATCCTGTATATTCAAAGCATGAAGGACAGGAACATAAAGCCTGTATATTCAGTTCGTAAATCGTAACTGGCGATGGTCTCTTTTACGTGGCACCAAACACGCTAGGCCAGCGGGGGACAGGCGGATATCAAGTCTCCTAAGGGCTCCCCTAATTACGCTGTTATGCACCACATCTGTTCCGCCATTTTTTTTTTAATTTGGGAAGTTCGACAAGTTTGAACAATGACCTACGTGCGAAATGTGATAAAAATGAATTAAACTTGTCTTCAAGTTAAAGACAGCACAACGTAAAACCATCTCTTTTTAATTATTTCGAAAACTGTAGGACATGTCGACTGTTTGAGTCCCTTACATAACACGTGGTGCAGTTTCATCTACAGGTTTTGTTTGAAACATTTTACTGTCTGGTAAACATGTAGCCAGTTAGTCGCACAGAAATAATTTAAATCGTGACGTATAGTGTCCGCTATTTTTTTCCGAATTTAACCAAAATTGGAAGTATTGGCAACATTACTAACTCCAGGGAATAGAATCATCCTTGACATATTAACAGGTCCTCAGCTATTCTCAGATAGCGAACGAAAAGACAAATTATTGTGAATCGACATGTAGCAAGCATTCCCTGAATTTAATCTAATGTAATTTTTTCCGTGCGTCCAATTTTGATTTGTTGGTGTCGTCCCCAGGTATTTGAACATTGCCTCAGTTTCAAAAGTTATATTAGATATTATTATGTTGTGATGTCCTACATTGTTTAGTTGGCGGAACGTTAATAAATTCATCTTCTAAGCATTCACTTCTAGATCATCCTCCTTACCGACCATGTATTATGTTAAATCTCCCCAATTTAAAACACAAAAATGTACTTTGAGATTTTTAGAGTGAGGTGCAGGCAGGCGGATTGGCATGTACACACAAACGAGGCTAACACGCTCATGTTTGCAACCTTTGTTTGGAGAAGAGGGAATGCACTATACTTTATATGGTTTCCGAACTATATCTTTCATGAACAGGAAATTTTTATTTTAGCATCATCTGTATTATATCACAATTTACGAAGTTTAACAAGCAAGTAAAATGACCGCATTCATGCCAGCTTATGGGACAGCCTGAAACACGCATGTTGGACTTATCAATGCGTCACACTGTTATTCCGGCGAAAGGATATCTAGCAGACGCATTACGCGCGCCATCTAGCGAGTGGGATGTCAAATGAAAGATAAAACGACTGCTTGCAATAGCCATTCTAAGAGGTTGACGAATTCGAGTTTATGATTGGAAGAATGCACCAGACTGTGGGACAGATATACTGCTTTCAATCTAGTTGTAGGGAAGGTGCACGTGTGTGTTGCTAGGCAAGGCGCTGTCTAGCGGATGTGATGCTAAACGACTGCTTCTGATAGCCAAACTGAACGAATGCGAGTTTGTGGAAGAATGCTCAAGATTGTGGATACAACTGCTGCTTTCAGGCTGGTTGGAAGGAAGGTGTATGTGTGTGTTGCTAGTAAGAGTGAGTGGCTAACTTTCTTTTATGTGCATATGTCTACAGAGATGCAGACTTCGCGTCGTTGTACGTGAAATGTGAGTAATGTAACTTGTTCATTCCATCTCATTCCTCCTTTTCTGTTTATATTAGGTCAGGTTTTATTTACAAAACGTACAAATTTTGAATATGCTTGTATGCATGGAACATAAAGTAGACGTACTTTTATATTTCAACCGTTATTGCTCGAGATGCATTCAGAAGTTTTTACCAGTTGGAATGTCAACAGTCGGAAGTTTATAGCTAGAGACGCGATTTGACTCTGCCATTCAACTTGCGTAGCTACGTGAAAAAATGCTTGCGTGTGGGCAAGGTGTAACTGGCAGACGCTGGAGAGCATCGGATTATGGGATGTGACGGCGCTTAGTCTGGTAGATTGTACTGACGTTTCAGAGGAATCCCGATGGCGAAAGAAGCAGATTTCAATGAAACGTCGGTACACGTTTACCAGAACACAATATTTATTATCGGTCTGTATTACAAGTAATCCCGTGCAGCCTTGGTGGAATTCTGAAAGTTACTCAGTTAGTGCTGCAAACAAATATGGTGGTCAGTTTTTTTACTCGAGATTGTTCATTATTCAATGCACCGAGTTTTAGTACCGATTCTATTTTATTTTACTTCTAGACCCGTCATATTTGTCTGTTGCCATTATTGATGTGTTTGACTGAACCAGCAAATCATCTAATAGCACAAAATGTTTTACTCAGATACAACTGCTACGTGGGCATTATTTTGTACCACAAACTTTTTAGATATTTGTATATAGAACAGCGTTCTATTTGACTGAGACATTCGGGAATATACCTTCTATAATGCGCCTGATGTAGGCTTCAGTCCCACGCGGGTTTTTCTTGTAGTAGATGACAAGTATTCTCGAAAACAACCTGTCGTTATGAAGCAGTCAAAAAGTATCTGCTTCGGTCAACATTGCAGCGCAGTACTTTGCGGATAAAACTTATCAAGCTGTCTCGTGGCTTGAATATTCAGTAAAATTTGAAACTTAGAGTAGCATGTAGGGTTATTGTATATCTGAACGGATCAACTGTGGGGCATCTTTGGAAATGAAAGTTAGACACGAGAACTGCTTTGTTTTAATGTGACGAAAGGCGCCTGGAATAGCACGTGAATGTTATCACATCGCGGACCCATTTCAGTAGCTTGCTATTTCTGCGAAGACTACATGATACAAAAATATAGAGATTTAATTTAAGTGTGATTAATTAGCTTATGTGTGACTTTGTAAACAAAAGGATGCTGACCTACCTGCAGATTTATGCAGTCCTTTAAATAATGCGGAAGAATGACGTCTGTCAGATACTTAAGGCATATTCCTGTGGTTAATAATTTTAGGCAGAGTTGAGTGTCTCTCTTCTGTGATTAAGTCGTAGCGTCTATCCTAATAGAGCAGTACTTAGAAACTTTTTGTGTTTTCACGCCCAAAATTGTACATCACTCTCACCCTGCTGCCCAAAAAATACCTACATGCATATTTAACAAGACTGGCAACGTACGAATAACGTAACAGTGCGGCACTTCTGTGTTATCATTTTTGCAATGGAAAAGCAGTAAGTGTTACATATTCTGAGTATGTGTGTGTAGCCTTAGTTATCCAGCATGCAATGCGCATGCTCCACATTGTCCTGTGTGGCCTTCCAACTCTACAAAATTTTTCCACATTATCTCATAAACGGCACGATTTTCGAAAGAAAAAGTTATTGAACATAAAATGCGTGTTGTTGATTTTCTCTGCAACTTGTGTCTGAAACATTTCTCATTCTAAGAAGAACTGAGCGAGATATGGTCAAAAATATATATTGGTCTTAATATAAAGTACCCGTTATTCTTGTCAGATTTTAATGAAACTTGAATTTTCTCAGATTTTCGAATAATATTCAAATATCAAGTATCAAGTATGAAACCCCTTTCAGTTGGAACCGAATTGTTTCGTGCGGACGGACAGACGTGACGACGCTAATAGCCGCCTTTCGCAATTTTGCGAAGGCGCATAAAAGTGATTTATCCCGTGAAGTTTGCGTGAGTGCTGTGGTACTTGACGACCCATCGGAAGTATTGGAGGTCCAATTACGGGTCGCCATCTCAAGTTTCAGAATCTCTGTTGCAGAGATTAATTAGACGATTTCAAGAAAACTTTGTATGTTCAGTCCCTTACTCAAGAGATTGCAGTTGACCTGCACAGCTTGGGCAGATTTGTTTAACATTTTCGACGACGGTCGGCGGACCTAAGTCAAATTTGTTCGTAAATCTAAGCATATAGAACACTAAATACTGTAACTGTATTATCTCACACGCACAAAACACAGCTGCACATCAGCCCAATAATTTTTAACTGGGACACTTTGGTTCCTCATAAAAAAACAAGGGACGTTCACCTTTCCCCAGCGCAGACCACTGCCAAGGTGAACTGGAGACTCTACAGTCAGTATCTGTACGTTGTCTTTAACATGTTGAACATTCCTATCACGTTTCACAAAAAACGTCAACATGATAACCAGACCTAATTAAATTTTGGTGACCTGTAAGATTATGTCTACACGATACAAAGTTACAGGTTTATAATATTAATTGCGTAGAAAAACTGAACATTGGGATGTGGTTGGGGCGCGACGATTCTTTGTAAGATGGCTTTTGAACTTTACACAGTAACCCAAAATAAGTAGGTCACCAACGGCATGCATATTATTAGGGCTATTCTAAAATGTTCTGTACTGATGACGAGTGACTTTAATACTTGTGTCTCTCTAAACTCCTGTGACATTGGTTGGTTCATTATGAAAGGGTTGTGTTTGACTGTACAATATTAGTGTTTTTTTGCGTAATAATTTTTAAAGGAGGAGATCTGGTAACCTAATGCGAAATAATATTTAAGGAATCTTATGTTTATTGGACCGTGCATCATCTTGATAGTTGAGTAAAGAGAAACCAGCTTGATGCCACTTGTTTTATTATTACTTTATTCAGTGCTCAACATGTTTCGGACGTTAATACATCC
>Ga0123355_10013910_pt1 | contig 12546 bp, 8 predicted proteins | sample TergutEmb28metaG_3_FD_89872 | JGI IMG/M metagenome (GOLD analysis project Ga0123355, IMG submission 89872) | Embiratermes neotenicus P1 segment gut microbial communities from Petit-Saut dam, French Guiana - Emb289 P1 | ecosystem: Host-associated > Arthropoda: Insects > Digestive system > Gut ...
AATGTAGAAACTTTTGCGAACATCCCTCGAATCATTATAAAAGGAACAGATTGGTTCCGTAGTTTTGGCAACGAGGATAGCCCTGGTACTAAAGTGTTTGCCTTAGCTGGCAAAGTAAATAACGTTGGCTTGATAGAAATCCCTATGGGAATGAAACTTGTTGACGTTGTCGAAACAATCGGCGGCGGTGTAGCTGATGGTAAAAACTTCAAAGCTATCCAGACTGGCGGCCCAAGCGGCGGCTGCATACCTGCAGAACATCTACAAACACCGGTAGATTTTAAATCTCTTAGTGCCTTAGGTACCATGATGGGATCTGGTGGTATGATTGTTATGGATGAAGATGATTGCATGGTGGACGTTTCTAAATTCTTCTTGGAATTTACTGAGGAAGAGAGCTGTGGAAAATGTACACCTTGCCGTATCGGTAATACCCGTTTGTTGGAAATTCTAACACGCATAACAAAAGGCCTTGGAAAAGAAGAAGACTTAGTAGAGCTTGAAAATCTAAGCCGTACAATTTGCGACACGTCACTTTGCGGACTTGGCCAATCTTCTCCAAATCCAATCCTTTCTACCCTTAATTTTTACATGGACGAGTATGTTGCTCACGTTAAAGACAAAAAATGTCCCGCAGGCTCCTGCCAGGAATTACTAGAATATAGAATCTTGGAAGACAAGTGTAAAATGTGTACACTATGTAAACCTGTTTGCCCCGTAGATTGTATCAGTGGCGAAAGAGGCGTTATGCATGTAATCAATCAAGAAGCTTGTATCAAATGTAATGCCTGTTTAGAAAAATGCCCATTTAATGCAATTATTAAGGAATAGGAGGGTAATAATGGCCAAAATTAAGATAAATAACATAGAGTTGGAAGTAGCAGACAACACCACAATTTTGGAAGCCGCTAAGCAAGTTGGCGTAAAAATTCCTACCCTTTGCCATTTGGACTTACACGATATCAAAATGGTAAACCAAGTAGGAACTTGCCGCGTTTGTATGGTAGAAATTGAAGGCCGTCATAATTTAATGCCAGCTTGTGCAACAACTATATATGACGGTATGGCAATTCACACAACTACTAGCAGAGCAATTAGCGCACGCCGTACCAATGCAGAACTTTTGCTATCTAACCACCCAGCCGATTGTTTGGTTTGCGAAAGAAACCTTAACTGCGAACTGCAAGATCTTGCTGCAGAGCTTGGCATACGCGATAACAAATATGAAGGCGAGCGCCTACGTAGCGAAAAAGACTGCACAAGCCATTCAATGATACGTAATCCAGAAAAATGCGTACTTTGTCGCCGTTGCGAAACTATGTGTAACCAAGTTCAAACTGTAGGCGTGTATTCTACAGTACATCGCGGTTTTGAAACTGTAATGGGTACTGCTTTTGACAATCCAATTTTAGATACAAGTTGCACATTCTGTGGACAATGTGTTTCTGTATGTCCTACAGGCGCGCTAACAGAAATTGATGATTCTGGCAATGTTTGGGATGCTATTAACGATCCAGATAAATTTGTAGTTGTACAAACAGCCCCAGCAATCCGTGTTGCTTTAGGAGAATCATTTGGAATGCCTGTTGGCACGCAAGTTACAGGTAAAATGGTCACAGCTTTACGTCGTATGGGTTTTGATCAAGTTTTAGATACAAATTATGCAGCAGATATAACCGTACTTGAAGAAGCTTCGGAATTCTTGCACCGCTTAGAGCATGGCGGAAAGCTTCCTATTTTGACAAGCTGCTGCCCTGCTTGGGTTAAGTTTATTGAGCATCAATTCCCAGAGCTTTTGGATGTGCCATCCAGCTGTAAATCTCCACACCAAATGTTTGGCGCGATTGCTAAAACTTATTTAGCTGAAAAACTTAATGTTGACCCTAAAAAGATGGTAGTCGTTTCTGTAATGCCATGCCTTGCTAAAAAGTTTGAAGCTGCAAGGGACGAGCTTTCTGGCGAAGAGTACGGCTTAGATGTAGACTATGTAATTTCTACTCGCGAGCTTGCAAGAATGATTAACGAAGCCGGTCTTAACTTTAATATGTTGCCTGACAGCGATTTTGATAAAGTAATGGGCGAATCCACAGGGGCAGGTACAATTTTCGGCACAACAGGCGGCGTAATTGAAGCTGTTGTACGTACTTTATCTGCTTGGAAAGACGGTACACCTAAAGATGTAAGTTTTGAGCAGCTACGCGGCTTTGAAGGCGTTAGAGAAGCTAAAGTTACCGTAGGCGGGCAGGACGTTTCCATCGCCATTGCTCATGGTCTTGGTAATGCGCGTCAACTTTTAGAAGCGATACGCGACGGCAAAGCCAACTACCACGCCATAGAGATTATGGCCTGCCCATCAGGCTGCGTAGGCGGCGGGGGACAGCCATATCATGGCAATAATTTAGACGTATTACGTGAGCGCGCTAAAGGCATCTACAAAGAGGACGAAGGCAAATCCCGCCGTATGGCACATGAGAATGTCGAAGTTAAACAATTGTACGATGAGTTTTTAGGTGAAATTTATGGAGATAAAGCGCATAAACTATTGCATACGAAATTTACTAAGAGGGAGCAAATATAATGAATCATGTAAAAACGATCTTCACAGGAACTATCCGTAACGAAGAGCATACAGGCTGTGGCGAATGCCAAACTTCTTGCCAATCTGCTTGTAAGACTTCTTGCACGGTGGCTAACCAATCTTGTGAGCAAGTAAAGAAGTAAAATAAATAATTGAGTACGATATACTGTAGGGGCGACCGCCCCGGTCGCCCGCGGATTAGTCGACATGCTAACGGGCGACCGAGGGCGGTCGCCCCTACATTTATACGAAAGGAATAATTATGATCCACTGTTTTAAAATAAACGACTGTCGAATCGCTCTAGACGTAAACAGCGGTGCTGTTCATGTTTTAGACGAGTTGGCCTATGAAATCTTAACAAATAACATCTCTGACGGCTACAGCCAAAAGGAAATTGCCGAAGCCCAAGCAGAAATTGACACGCTCATAGCAAACGGTCAACTTTATTCAAAAAAAATAGATAAATCTGCCGAAATCACATTCACTCAAAACCGCGAGCCTGTAGTTAAGGCTTTATGCATACATATTGCCCATGCCTGCAATATGCGCTGCGCATACTGTTTTGCCGGGGATGGAGATTACGGTGCAATATCACGCAGTTTGATGAGCCCGGAAGTCGGAATAAAAGCCATAGACTTTTTAATTAAAAGCTCAGGTAAGCGGCGAAACTTAGAAATTGACTTTTTTGGCGGCGAGCCAACCCTAAATTTTGATACAGTTAAGGCAATTGTAGATTACGCCCGAAGCCGCGAGGCCGAGGCGAATAAAAAATTCCGTTTTACACTCACCACAAACGGCTTACTGCTTGATGATGATAAAATCGATTACATCAACCGCCATATGGATAATGTTGTGCTAAGTTTGGATGGTCGCAAAGCAATCAATGATAAAATGCGTAAGAGTGCAGATGGTACTGGTAAAAGCTGTTACGATAAAGTTTTACCGAAATATAAAGCATTAGTGGAAGCGCGCAAACATCAAAATTACTATATGCGCGGCACGTTCACCCGCGAAAATTTAGATTTTGCAAATGACGTATTGCACATGGCAGATTTAGGCTTTCAACAACTATCTGTAGAGCCTGTGATTGGTTCGGCCAATGTGCCCTACTCCATCAGGCTAGAAGATGTAGCAACTTTATGCAAAGAATACGAGCGATTAGCTACAGAAATACTAAAGCGAAATCAGAAGGATGATTCTGATAAAAGCTTCAACTTCTTTCATTTTATGCTAGATATGACAAATGGCCCTTGCGCGGCTAAACGGATTACGGGCTGTGGCGCAGGCATAGAATATCTTGCAGTTACGCCAGAAGGAGATTTGTACCCCTGTCATCAGTTTGTGGGCGATGAAAAGTTTAAACTGGGGGACTTAAACAGCGGCGTTTTGCAGACAGAATGGGAAGAAAAATTTTCTAAATGCAACGTGTACACAAAGCCTGAATGCGGCGAATGCTGGGCAAAATACTTTTGCAGCGGCGGCTGTGCAGCCAATGCCTATCATTTGAATGGGGATATAATGAAGCCGGATGAGGTTGGCTGCGAGTTGCAGAAAAAGAGAATAGAGTGTGCTTTGTACTTATTGTGTGCCAAGGCATCGTAATTTAGGTTGCGGTTTATATAAAATCTTTATTTGACGCTTAGCGAAAAAACTGGTAAATTTTAATCAGAAATGTATAAAAAGAGGAGGATTTACATGAAACTAGAAAGAGCAACCCCAGAAGCAATGGGACTATCATCCCAAGCGATACTTGATTTTTTAAAAGCCGCACAAAAACATGAAATGCATTCTTTTATGCTGTTAAAAGGCGGCAAAGTCATTTGCGAACGCTGGTGGGAGCCATTTGGCCCTAACTATCGCCACCAAATGTTCTCGCTAAGCAAAAGCTTTACCTCAACAGCTATCGGGATGGCTGTTGAAGAGGGGCTTTTAACAGTAGATACCCTGCTATCCGATATTTTTACTACAGAATTTGAGCAAATAGGCGAACGAATGGATGATGAAGTACGGGGCATGACCATCAAAAACTTACTTATTATGTCTACAGGTATGGAATACGAGGCTTGGGATAGTGGTTCATTATTGTGGGAGGATGCAGGAGACGCACCAAAGCGTGTTAATCACATCATTTCCTTCCTATCTGGACACGTAAAAGAAAAACCTGGGGAAGTTTTCCGCTACAGCACCATTGCTACATTTATGCTATCTGCCGCAATTACGCGCCTTACCGGCCAAACTGTAAGAGACTATCTGAAACCACGCCTTTTTGAGCCGCTAGGCATAACAGACCTCTATTGGAGGACAGACGAAGGATCAGGTGCATCAGTAGGCGGCTTTGGCCTTAATGTTAATACCGAAAGCGTAGCCAAGTTTGGTCAATTCCTTCTGCAAAAAGGCATGTGGCAGGGCAAGCAGCTTGTATCGCAAGCGTGGATAGAAGAAGCCTCTGCTAAACATATTGATAATAGCAACGAGCGAACAGGCGATTGGGCATTAGGCTATGGTTATCAGTTCTGGAGATGTCTCCCAGAAGGCGCATACAGAGGTGACGGCATGTTTGGCCAATACTGTGTAGTACTGCCAAATGAAGACATGGTTATAGCCGCCACTAGCAACGGAGACATGCAGCAGGTGTTAGATTTATTCTGGGATATGGTAGATAATCTAAAAAAAATGCCAGTTGGTGGTGAAGCTGAGTTAACCGCTTACACAAACTTTACTCATCTAACACATCTAGCAATAGATGAAACCACCAAAAGCTATCCCAAATTCATGGCAGAATACAAAATGGAATCTGGTCCATTTTCTTCTATCAGTTTCGATTTTGATGATGACGAGTGCATAGTGGCAATGTATCAAGGTGGTAAAATCCCGATAGCTGCATTTATGTTTGTAAATGGTCAATGGACTAAAGGTGCGGCGCCACATCTTACTCCTTTCCCTCCATACTACCCCGAAAGAATAAATCGCGTTGCCACAAAAGGCGATTGGAGCGGTCAAGCATTTACTGCCACAACATGGTTCTACGAGTCAGCTTGCAAAGATCAGTATCGCTTCACATTTAGTGGAGATGAAATTACATTTGAAGCACGAGGCGGAAACTTTAATACCGAATTTGATCTAGTGTCCAATGGGGTTATAGACAAATCATGAAGATAAAAATGATAGTGTCCGATTTAGACGGAACTTTATTAAGGGAAGATAAAAGCATATCCGAACACACAAAATCTGTATTAAACAAATGCCGTCAAGCCGGCATTAAAGTAGTGTACGCAACAGGCAGAGGCGGGAGCGCGAACGAACGAGCTCCCGCAGCGCTTTTTGATGGTAGGATTAGCATGAATGGCGCAATTGCGATAGTCGGCGATAAAATGATATACAATCCGCTTGTGCCTTATCAACTGGGTAAACCTGTGCTGATCGCTTGTGACAAGCGCAACTTAAAAACTACATCTGAGGCTGTAGACGGCAAGCATTATTCAAACTTTGATGTTATTGACGAATGGCCTTCGCTTTTTGAATCAAAGTTTGAAATAGTCGATTTTGAGCAGCACAATATTGATGCAGCAAAACTATATGCCGTTGTCAATACTCCCGAAGATGCAGCATACATACAAGAAAACCTGCCACCAGAGCTATACTTAACTGTCAGCCGAGATGGCCTTGCCCAGGTTATGCATAAAGATGCAACAAAATCTAAGGCGATAGCAGAATTGGCAAAGCTGTGGAGGATAGATTCATCTGAGATAGCCGCATTTGGGGATGATTTGAATGATTTGGATATGTTGGACTATGCAGGTTATGGTGTCGCAATGGGTAATGCCGTGGACGATGTAAAAACGGCTTGTGATTTTGAGTGTGGTTGTAATGATGAAGATGGGCTGGCTAAGTGGATTGAAACAAATGTACTACACCTTGTAGTAGATGATTCTGACATAGGCTTATCAAGCCAGTAAAATAGCCAAAAAAAGCAATTAAGGAGTGACTTTTGTGGCACAAGATTTTTTTGAAGCAAGCCAAAATGCCTTACCAAATTTAAACCAAACAGACAGAGAGCTATTTGAATACGTAGTAAAAAACATGGACAAAGTGAAAAAAATGAGCATACAAAAATTTGCCGCAGAGCGCTTTTTATCGACTACCACCATATTCAGATTCACACAAAGACTAGGTTTTTTGGGTTATTCAGATTTTATCAACAGTTTGTTAGTCACAAGCCATCAATCCAAAGATATAGAAATCCCAAACGTACTGCACAAAAAAATATATAGCGAAGAATATCTAAAAAACATAATGGAAGCCGTACGCGTAATGCCTGTAGATTTGGTGGCAAAAGTGATGGAAATATTAGAGCCCTTGCCTAAGCTGTATATATTAACTGACGAGCATACCAGCCCCATAGGCCAATATAGCGAAAAACTGTTTATGGGCCTTGGGTTTTCGGTTTACTTTCCAGAAGCAAACTACCAGATACAAGCTTTATCAGATGCGATAAAAACAGGTGATGTAGTAATAGCCCTATCGTATCGCGGAGACGATCCAGTGCTGATGGACTTAATTAAGCGGATTTTAGTAAACGAAAAACCCTTCTTGCTATCTATAACAAGGGCCGAAAATAATGAGCTAGAGAATTTATCTGATGCAAACTTTTATGTGTTTGCAGAAGAGATACGAATAAACGGGATGGATTTGACATCTAACGTACCGATACTTACTGTGCTAGAGTTGTTGGCTTATGAATATCTTGCCTGTAGTAGTGATCCAAAATAAATGGATCACTACTTTTTTTTAATAGCGACAACTGCAATAATAGCTAATAAAACCCCTGCTGCGCCTATTGCAATATTAAATAACAAAGTGAAATCTCTTTCTGCTTGGCTTTGCTCTATTAATACCGTTATGTTTTGCAGTTGTGCAACACTAAAACCCTCTTGAATTATCAAATCCCGAAAATTTTCTACGTCATAATGCGGACGTGTGAGATTTCCCCCGAAGCGCAAGCTATATTCTTGCCCCTCCTCTGCACGAAAAACCACATAATCAATTGCATATTCGACTATTATCCTTTGAATATTTATTGGGCGATCATCATAATCTGTAATCGTAAAGGATACTTGCTCTGTCTGCGGAAAGCCTCGGAATGGGATGAATGTGTTTTCAAGTGCCGTATCTTGAAAAAATAGGCGATATAAGGTTGTGGAAGTGCCATCATTTTTTCTAATATTGCGCTTAAAAAAGGAATCAGTTTCTATATGTATGCCAATTATCCGCAAATTCTTTAAACTTGCGTTGGTATCAACGAGTCCACTTAAAGTGACTATGGTAGAAAAATCCGAAGATTCAGTATAAAAATAAGCGTCTGAAAAGCCTACAAAGGGGATAAACTCAGATGAAATCTGCCTATGCCAACCACTTACATCAAAATCTATCCATTCCTGAGGGGTAGTTATACGCAGACGATAAAAACTGTAGCGATGAATGCCTCGCAAGTCGATTTCATTTTGATATACGTCTGACACAGAATAAATTAATGAGTTTGCAATAAGCTCCCAATTTTGACCATCATAGCTACCAAACACATCTATATCTTTCAAAAATTCCTCTTGTTGAGAAGTAAGCTGTAAATGACTTATTATAGTATCTCGATTAGGCTCGTTTAGTACCTCAAAATCTAAATAATAATACGCTTTGTAAGCAGCACTTCGCGTAAAGTTTAAACCTATGTGAACCTCCTGTATTTCTTCCTCCACAGTAGAACTGTGTATGAAAAAAGGGGCTTCTACGCCTGTTTCTCTGTTTACTACGCGCAATGCACTTGTTCCGGCACGGTTAAGTATTTTTGGCGTTAGGGCAATCGCCTGGTATTGCCCTGGATGGCTTATATGAATGTCGATACTATATAAATCGGCTTGAATAGTGCTGCTTCCCATCAAAAAAAACAAAGTCACCAAACAAATTAATTTTTTTGGCTTTTTCACATCCTAAACCTCCAATCTGCGGCTGAAGTATTGATAAACAAAAGAAATAGCCAAAAATATTATCCCAAACACGAAATAAGAAATGACTCTCATTCCAGCCGGTAAAAAGTACAAGTCCACAAAAAACAGCTTTGCAAGCGAAAAAACTGAAAACACTAAACCAAACAAGCGCATAGTGCGATTATGACGCATAAAACCAAAAATTATCCAAGCCAAAGCTGCAGCCATCCCAATTGAGCTTATTAAAATACTGGTGACACTATAGTTATATTGCACCATAAGCATCATAATCACCAAAATCAAAGCGTACAAAGAGGTAACTAGCGAAAAGCCCTCCAAAGTGCTTCTTTTTTGGAGCATTTTTCTTAAAGTATTCATTGCATCATATAAAACAAAAACAGAAAATAGATTAAAAACTATCAAAATGGCGGATGTCATAATAGGATAATCAGGGTTCACGCGGGCAAAGCCATTATTCATTAGTACTGCAAATACTGCCCATAGGCTTATGCATAAAGATATGCCAACAACAATTCTGTCATTAATTACAGGAATATATTTGATGGCGATACCATACATCAAAGCAAGCATAATTAGGAATACAGACATCCATTCATTTGCCGGATGCGTCCATCTGTGTGTATCAGGCAAAAGAAGTAGTTCGTACATATGCCAACCAATAAACAGCACATAAACTAATGTTTGGACAACTAAAAAATACTTGAATAATTGTACATGACGTTCGTTATCGCGTTTTGCGTAGTAATAACTTACTAAAATGCCGATGAGCCCAAAAGTTAAAAAACTATAATTAACAACTTGCCATGTTCCGCTCCAGCTCCAGATTTGTACTACAAAGGCTACCGCACCTAATAATACAACCAGCCACCCAGCCCAGCGGAAGCCTTTCAACTCGTAACTAACTCCGTAAATCACCAAAGCCGCGCCTAAAAGTATCCAACCTATCATTAGCCAGTCTAATCCAAATTGCAGCGGGATAACTAGTATGGCAAAGATAAGCGCAGTAACATAAAAAAGCCCGGATACTCGCTTGTCTTGCGATAAAAACCGCTCTACAAGTTTAGCCCCAGCAAAATAAACAACAAAAAAGCCAATGGCTAGCAAACCATTGTGTGAAAAAATCTCATTCCTATTTAAAACCCCATAAATCAACAGGCAATTAACAATAGTATTTGCCGATAGAATAATAACATCGACAACAGTTAAAGCATCTGCACTTTTATTGCGTATAGGATATATCAAAATAACGCCCAAATACATAAGGAAGTTTACGGAAAGGAATGCAACAGAACCAAGTATTGGAGCACCTATGCCTACAAAGCTAATAGCGGCAATAGTACAAAGTACAAAGCTTAACGCATTCATGATGTTCCATTTTTTATATATGGCAAAAAACAAGGCTAAAGAGTTAAGTAAAATAAAGTAAACCATGGCTGGCATAATCAAATCAGGTGCATCAAAAATAGCTGTCATAGGTAAGTATCCGCCTATTAAAGCAAAGCAGGCAATTGTTTTAGAAGCATGGCGTAAAGACAGCAAAAAGGCCACTATACTAATACCAACGCAAAAGCCTAAAGCAACCAGCATAGAGAGTATACCTAAATTAAAATAAGATACGGCAGTAGAAGTAAATAAAATAGCAACCCCACCAGCAGTTATACCCATAGAAAATACAGACTTCACATAATATTTTTTTTGCCTGAGCAGAATCTCCCCACCAGCTAAAAATAAGATGCCTAGTGCATAAGCAGCAGCACCTCTAAGCTCTGGGGTTAGCAGTATATGCGTAAATGAGTATTGTAAGCCAAAACCTACACCAAGCAGTATTAACAAAATGCCCAATACATTAATAACCTTAGTACCAAAACTCATTTCCAAATTAAAAAGTTGCAAACGTTTGGCTAAAGCTTCCTGAGATGGCAATGGATCAGTCTTTCGTTCTTCTAACTCGGCACTTAAAGTTGATTTAATAGTTTGTTGTTCTTGTTCATAACGAGATCTAGTGCCTGCTGTGATAGAGGCAATATGAGACTCCGCTTCTGCAACATAGCTACCAGAGGAATTTTGCAAACCCGCCAGTATGGCCTTATATTTATTTTCCAGCTGGGTAAGTTTGTTTCCAAATTTGGATGCACTATCGGCATAGTAAAATTGCAGCTGTTCTTCCGTTTTACTTAGCAGTCTATGGCGCTCGTTCAGCATTTGATCTTTTAGATTTGCTTTTAATTTTTCAACTTCTGTAACTAAAGCTTGACATTCGTTATTCAGTGCTAAAATTTGTGCCTTAAGTTTCACATTTTCATCTGCTAAGCCATCAGCCTCTACAGTAGAAATTGCGGTTTCTAATTCATCTAACTGGCTGCGTTGATTTTGCACTATGATTTTTAGTTTATCAGTGTACGACATAAAACTTCCCCTTTCTGTTTAATTATACCCCAGTAACAATATTACGGCAAATGTAATGAATTACATAAGAAAGAACATACATACAATATGCCCAAAATCTCTTTATTTTTTATTGCAATGTAGGCTACAATATAAATGAACTAAAAAAGGAGAGGAATTATCATGGAAAAAGTAAAAAAAAGTAGTGTGGGCTTATTAGTAATAATTTTGATCAGTTATCTTGTAGTAGGCTTCCCAGATGGTGCATTTACTATTTCATGGGACGCTATGGAGCTTGGACTTGGGCTTGTTACCTTTCACTCTGGTATCATTCTTGTGGGTTATTCAGTGACTTACACATTGGCAGGGGTAATACTTGCCTGGCTTAACAGATTTATGAGATTGCAAAGTGTTTATTTACTAGGGCTTGTCATCATGGGATCGGGTTTTATAGGCCTTGCATTTTCAGCAAATTTTGCAATGCTGCTTGCAACAATAACCATCTACGGTTTTGGTACAGGCGCAATGGCATCTAGCATGAATGCTTATATGGCAAAACATTATACCGCCAAGCAAAACAATTGGATGCACTTTTTTTGGGGAGCAGGCGCAGCCATAAGCCCTCTGATTATGGGACGTTTCCTAATTTTAGAGCAAAGTTATCGCACAGGCTACGGTTATTATGTTACCGATTATGGTTGGACAGTGGGCTATCTTATAATCGCAGCTATAGTGGCTGCTGTTGGTTTAATGCTTGCAATAAGCATGTATAAAAAAATGTGGATCAATGACGATGATGTTGACCTTACAGAAGATAAAACAGAAAAAGTCGCAGACAAAAAAAGATATCTAGTTAAGAAATGGCATCAATCTGTGGAAGTGCTAACATTTTTCTTTTTAGGAGGCACAGATTACACGGTAGTATTTTTCACAGGTACTGTACTTATGCGCGAAAGAGGATTCTCTCTTGCAGATGTTGCGATATTCTCTACAATATATTATGTTGGTATGACATTAGGACGTTTAATCTTTGGATGGTTGGCAAAATGGCTTAAAGAGGTTACAATTATCCGTATAAGCATTGCTATTGCTGTTGTCGGAATATTGACGCTGTGGTTTACCAGCAGTATTATAGGCATGGCATTAACAGGTTTTGGTCTTGGACCGTTGCTTCCAACCTTAGTCAGTGATACCTCTAACCGATTTGCCCCAAGGGTTATTTCAAAACTAGTAGGGTACGAGTTAGCTGCCTTTGGCGCGGGTATCGCTGCACTTTTCTTCCTTACAAGCTTGGTACTGACTTTTATCTCTTATGAGGCCTTATTCCCAATTGTTATGTCTTTTGTATTGTTGGTGTTTGTTTGTAATGAGGTTTTGGTAAGGGCTTGTAAAAAACAAGGAATTTCTGAATAGGTCTATTCACGTGAATCTAATTTGCTAACCGTCCGGTGAGTAGGAATCAATTAAACTTCCAGAAGCTCCGCAAATACTAAGATGTAGTTTAAATTCGCACCAAGTGCGAACTTGAATTTCAATAGAGTACAAAAATACCGACATGAACATTGTCGGTTTTTTTGTACTAA
>Ga0123355_10013911_pt1 | contig 12545 bp, 9 predicted proteins | sample TergutEmb28metaG_3_FD_89872 | JGI IMG/M metagenome (GOLD analysis project Ga0123355, IMG submission 89872) | Embiratermes neotenicus P1 segment gut microbial communities from Petit-Saut dam, French Guiana - Emb289 P1 | ecosystem: Host-associated > Arthropoda: Insects > Digestive system > Gut ...
AAAAAAAATTTTATTAATAATAAAAAAAAAGAAAAAAAAAAAAAAAAACGAGGGGGGGGGGGGGGGGGGGGGGAAAACACACACACACACACACACATTAATAAAATCAGTACATTAAAATTACAGCATATACTCAATGTGGGGCGTTAAAAAAACACAGAATCCAACAAACATCAAGAAGGACCATCTGCTTTCCTTCACACATATCAAGCAGCTGCCCTAATTTGCACCAACCTTCCTTGAATTTGACTAAATACCACAAGGGAGTGTACTGTTTAGGTATTAAGGCATTTAAAATGATTCCTTCTTATATTAAAAAGTCTGATAATCCCAAGAAACTGAAACTGATTTTACAGAAATTTTTGTAAGAAAATTCCTTTTATTCTTTCAATGAATATTTTGAACTTAAAAAAAAATAAATTTATTTATATATGATCTAAATTAGTATTTGAAAGTTTGGCACATAAAATAGATATATGCTTATATTTATTTTATTTTTTAACTACATATTTAGTTTTTGTACCTGTATTTTAGATCTTATTTTGTATAAAACGTAACTGCATGAATGTACCAATCTTTCTCTGTTATGCATTGGTGTAGTAAATTATTTTTTGTCCAGTAAGTACTGTATCCTTTTAATAGGTGTTTTTATGTTATTAGTTGCTACATTAGAGTAAGTTATATTATGTTACTTCTTCAAACATCATAGTAGGCCTAGTAACTAAAACTTTTATACTGACTTCACTTCTTGACTTCTTCAGCAAATATTGTGGTTACTTTCATGTACAGTACTGACTATTTCCATATCCATATGGATTTTGTAATCCTGTAAGGTTCCACGTAATGAGAATAAATTGTATGATATGAAACCACCAACTCCTAACAGAGGCCCATACTATACAGATGACACCAGTATAAAAATTTCACGTCCAGAAACTGACCACTTTAAGAATTATCTGAATGACGTCTTTACTGTCATAATGTATTACAATTTTCGGATAACACGAAAATTTCGAACAAATTCTGATACACACAATACAAGCATAAGGCACACACATGACCAGCGTTTCGCCTATTAACCCCAGTAAATACTGAAAAGTTTAATACACTGGAGTTAAGTTCTGCAGTTCCAACTACCATCAAAAGTTCAAAACAAGACTGTTTAGATCATGACACATTCCGCATCCTTTACCTAGGCCAATTAATGATCAATGGAATGAAACTCCATGATGTACCAAATACGTTCTGAACACTAGACAGTGTCACACATCGGGGTGCAGACTCCAAACAATTTCATTTCGGCTTTTGCTTATTAAATCCGGGGGGCTTTAACTTCATGTCCGCATATCACATATGCATAAAAACTAACCTTTTTCCTTCTTCACCTCTTCACCCTTTCGCGTTCCTCTATTGTCATCCCATTTTTTCCTAAACTCTGTACTCCGTAGAAGATCTTCCACTTTATTTTCATTAGCGTAATGAATGTTTGCTGTTGATCTGAAACGTAATTTCTTTTCAGGTAGCACCTCACGTTCTTCAGCAGACATTACGAATGCGATGACATCACGCCGCAGAAAGGTAGAAACAATAGGTTAAATGTACTACTAGAGCGCAGCAGCATTACTGCACTGTATTCCATGCCTTCACTACCGAACACGCATTTTTTATACCGCAAAAAAGGAATCCAGACAACTGAAGCAGATTTGAAAATTTTGGAGCCTACTTACTGTAACGTAAAAACATAAATCATCTCATTTGCCAGTTAATTCACCCAAAAACTTCGGGACACGAACTATAGATCATCTAGTATAAAACGATCTCCAGTGCACACATCAACTCTGTAGCAACCACAACCCATCCAAAGATTGGTAACCAAGGAGCACAGATGGCTACCACAGTACAGAAGAATAACATCACAGGCCCATGCAGAGCGAATCACGGATTAGAGTTACACACTCTGGTCCATGGCATGGATTATCTTGTTCCTCTGTGGTGGAAAGTATGGTTGGTGGACGAAAGCACAGAGGGCGGATGGTCTATTTATCATCTGTGGCGGATGGACAGAGTGGAGAGAAATCGTTGGTGGTTGAGGTCAAGCGTAAAGAAATGACTCGTGTCTGCCACAATTCGTGAATCCAGACGAATATGGAGTTCATGGATGCATTTCCATTGAACGTGGTGAGTACGTAACGTAAACAGTAACGTCATTTTACCATTCTGTTTCGCGACTAATTAATTCAGAACTCGACTTGATGTGATTTACACCATGCCCCACGGTCTAGTGGTGTGGTATTGTGAAGGGCAGTTTGTGTTTTTATCCTATAGTTATTGTCCTTATGCACGCCATTAAGGCGTACAGGTGGGGATGAGTGGTCAGTTTCACGGCCCTGCCCCGTACCTCTGGGGAAGGACTACCTTGGGAACCGATATGTATGTGATAGTAGCTGGCTGGGTCCCAGGGCGGCTCAGGACGTTGTGGAATATGAATAAAGTTCTTATCTGTTAGGAACTTTATGGCAGTTCAAAATAATACCTCTGACATAAGTCTACAAATAGCATTTCAAAATGAAATAGCACATGTATGCTGTTAACAAAATAGTGTAAAATCAAGGGTGTGTGGTATGTCATAGCTCCATAACCAAGCAAAATACATTGTGCATCCAAACTGTGTAGCTCATCAATAATTCCGCATTTGATTATGAAAATTAGGAATATGATGGCACTCTAATACGCATGTATATACTTGAAGACTGCGTGCCCTTTTTTCTAATAAGCCCTGTCTGTAATTTGGAGTTACAGGCAAATTGAATGGAGTTTCCATTTGATGTTAATTAGCATCTTACTTAAAGGCTCATCAGCTAGAGCGACGTGCTGAAGCTCATCTTCTGCGGAAACATTTTGATGAGTCAATTCAGTGCTACCAGAAAGCTGCTGAAAAGCTGAAAGAAGCTGCACAAAGCTCAAAAGATGAGATATTCCGTCAGTCTGTGAAATATCAACAAGAACGCTGTATTCAGCTGCAGAAAGTTATAAGGTAAAGGCCTGGGTGCTAAGAGAGCACATTTCAACCCAGTTTTACAAAGCTAAATTTACTAATCCAGTAAACAATGGATCCATTACCTTAGACATTCAATCCATGAAATTTAAAGTTCAGGCTGGGGACTGACAGATATCAGCAGATTCAAATTCGTCTGAGGACATGGATATCACGTTGTATAATGGTAGAGATTTTGAAATGTAAGCTATTAACTTCTGGAAGAGGGAGAAAACCCTTGATTTACATAACTGAAGACAGTTGTTAAAGAAATTAGAAAAATAATACTGTAAATTGCTCACCTTATTGAGAAAATGGTTATTTTTTACACAAATCTCTGAGAATATATGTATTGAATGGAGCTTTTCAGAGAGAGAATTCAGTGAAATCTTCTCAGGCTGACAGCTGGATCAGATGGTTGAAGTAAGCCAACTTCATTCTGGCCTTATGCAGGTATATAGTTTGGGAAGGGTGGGTGTTAAAAATCATATCTGGACTGTGATTATGGAGACGGAGTTAGTCTCTGAAATGTTGGTTTGCTTCAACCACCTGTAACCAGACATTCAATGTAAGGTCTGGTTCGGGGCAGCCTGGAAAGCTTTTGAGAATATGCGATAACAATGTGTGCGTGGCTGAAGGTTTGAGTCCCTCACCCACTAGAGAGAATGCTGAATCCAACATTCGGGGCTCAACCAATTAGGGAAGCCGTAGGCCTTAGAAATGCCATAAAATTAAAAAAGGGAGGAAATTTTAGAGAGGCAGCACGGAGAGACTGGAATGTTGGGGATTTAGGTGAAATGTCTGTGCAGTGGTGTCTTTTAAAAGAATATACTTCCAAATCTGGAACCTGCATAAGTGTGATGTTATTTATATACATTTTTGTTAAACAACAGTTTGATTCAGTGAACACACCCCTGTGATCCGAGAGGTGTCTCAAAACCACAACTAACCGATTGCCAGTAATAGCAAAGTGACTCCCAACGCATGGCACAAAGAAGTATGTATATTATGTCAAAATTATGCCACCATACCGACAGCGGTATCAAGTGAGCATTGAACTGGAGCAGGGGAGTCTATCATTGCCATCAGTGTTTATGTGATGTGTAAGGTGCTGAAAAAGTGTTAGTGTATTAGTGCTGATGAATTCTGAATCATCATCAACAGCAAAGATCAGTTAAACAAAATAATTATTACAAGCAGTACAGTTACTGTTACAAGCATGGCTAACATGAACCTCCAGAACTGAACAATAAGACCTGATATAGGCAATGATAAACCAAATCTTGAAATTAGCATTAAAGTACCATAGGAACAAGTAGACGTTTTATCAAAGGAACCTAGTAGTGAATGACAGCACAGGATTCACTGTCTGTAGGATTAGGGGACAATGTAAAGTGTGTAGATACAAATGATACATGACAACTACAAGAATTGATAGCTGATATACTAAGTGCCCTCAGTACATTGCAAGCAGAAAACAAAAAGTCAAGTAACAGGTTAGTTGCAAGATTGTAGAGGGAAAATGAAAGGACTATAGATAGAATGACAAGTAAAATCCAGAGGAAAACAAGATGTTAGTTGATAAATTAAACCAATATGTAAAACAGGAGACTGACACAAATTAGTACATGATGTAAGTCAGTTGAGGAAGGATAATGATAAAGAAATTCATTTAGTAAGAAACAACATTAAAAAACTGGCCAGTAACTTGGATGAAAAGATTAATAGGCATGTAAAGTGTTCTAAAGTAAATCATGAAATATTACATAAAGAGGTCATTTCAGAGTTGAGCACAGCAAAGCAAGAGACAGATGCATTTAGACAGGATGTTAGTAAGAAAAACCAGGAAGTTCAGAACTGAATCAGCATTACAAAAAAACTGAGCTAGAAGCCAGAAAGGAAATTGATGAGAAAAATAAGGAAGTGATTGAATTGAAAGGGCAGCAGATAGCTGAGATAAAAGAGTAATCAGTTAGGTAATAATCCTTGTGCTGGAACAGTTCAGGTCCAGCCTGAACCAGCTATATTTGATGTAACTAGCAATATATAAGAATTGAATGAAGTTGTGTAAATGGCAGTATGGAGAAAGGATGCTCTCTTGGGGTGCATGTCAGTAGCTCACATGAGAATGCTAGCTCACATATGCCTGCACACTTGTCAGTTGCTAGTTGTACAAATCATGTAATTCCAGAAGTTGCACTTTCTACTATCAGTGGTTTATTAACCCAAAACACTGTTCAATTTCTGAAGGACATGGATGATTACTTTCATTGTAAAAATGTAGGTGACTCATTAAAGTTACCTTGAGTACCTAAAGCCATAACAGACAAATTTGTGAAAATCTGGTTAATGGCAAGAAAGGCTATATTCACAGTTATGAGGACTTTAAGGTTTCCTTTCTGAATCAATTTTGGGACCAGGGGTTGCAGTCACACACTAGCGCTCGGATAAACAGATGCAAACACGACTAGGCAAAGGATGGCACAGTGGGTATCTCACCTTCTGGAGCATGCTATCATGGGTGCGTAATTACAAAAGAGAATGGAAGAACTGGAGATCGCAGATGAATCATGTTAATTCAAGAGTGCCCTGTCATGATCGAGCACATTAGTGGAGCCAGACACTATATAGCTGATGTAATAAGTCGCAATCCTGCAGGGTTAACACAGGAACAGATAATAAAACCAAGAGATATTATGGTTGGAGTGATAAACCTGAACATAGACCCACAGGTCAAGGCCATTCTAAAAGACTTGGAAGCGCATCAGAGCAATGGCCCTTGGGTTAGGAATATAAAGGAAAACCTTACGAAACAACCCATTCCACAAACCAGTGACATACAGACTGTTGAACGCAATGCGAGGGCCATAAAAGTTATACATTCTGGACACCCATCCTACGGGCTAGTCTGGAGAAAAAAATTTATTACTTTTGTTCATGCTTTGTTAGGTCATGCTGCAAGTAACAAGTGTATAGCACAATTGGCTAATACATTTTTTATTAAAAATTTAGGAAGGAAGGTAAGAAAAATTATTTCCTGGTGACACATGTCAACATGTGGAACACCCCACAAGAAATTTAACTGTGGAAAACAGAAGTCATTTACCATCAAAGCCTGGACAGTTATGTGCCTTAGAACTGTTTGGCCCACTTCCTGTTGGTGGAAGGGGTGTAAGATACACTTTGGCGTGCTTGGACACATTCACAAAACGTACAAGGCTGTATGCATTACGTACTGCTACCACAAGGTCCTGTCTCAGCAAATTAATAAATATGATTACATCCAACGTTACAAAGCCAGAATGTGTGCTGTCTGGCCATGGCACACAATTTTCATCACCCCAGTGGGAAAAGAAACTTGACAAACTGAACACAGATGTCAAGTATTTCCCTATAAGGCACCCAGAGTCCAACCCAAGTGTGTCATAAAGGAGAGAAATAAAGTATTGCAATATCCACTGTAATCTTTCCCATAAATGGTGGCCCAAACTGATTCCATTCATGGAGAACTGGATGAACACATTGGTGTCAAACTGTTTGTTATGGTTCTGTTGAACTGATGCGTAATCAAAGTCGAGTCGATCTGTTTGCCACACTGTTAAACAAGACAAAAGAATCAGATGCCTTAAATTGAGGACCTACATGAAAAGATCACTAAAGCTTACAAAAGGATGAAAGAGAAAGCAACAAAAAGATAGAAGAAAAAGAAGAAAGGATCCATAAATTGGGAACCAAGGACTAATGACAAGGTGCTACTAAGATGTCAGCACACCTCATATGCAAAGCAAGGTGTCATCAGCCAATCTGTACAAAACTACACTGGCCCATCGCTAATCTCCGACACAGTTTTGCCATCAATTCATGGATTATCTGATATGCTAGGCAAGGATAAGAGGCAGATTTAACAAGATCAGCTTAAAACCTTATCTGAGGGAACTGACTATTGATTAGAACAGAAAAAAACCTCTTGTTCATGATAAGTTTGGAAAAAGCTGATAATGGAAATCTAAAAATAAGTGTTAAGGAGATAGCTCAAAATATCGCCTTTGCTACTGAAAGCCATTCCATGAGAAGCCACTTAATAAGTATAAAGTTATCCCTTGACCAACACAAAACAAGCGTGCAGAAGTAATGTCACAGTTAATGGGCACTAGGATATAGCTGACCACCCTACTGGAGGGTCAAGGGAGAGAAAAGGAGTGGTCCCTCACTCCACTGGTCAGAGTAAGTAGCTGTGAGAAAAACTATGGTGATGTCACTGGTTGCAGCATGTTGTTACATCACTATTAGTATATTGTGATGACTAATCAAACCTTCAGGTAAATTCATTAATTCAGTGAGCTATTAATGCCTTTCGTATTAGTGTTTCATTTTACAGATTTAAGTGCTGGTAACTATTACGAGGGGTGGCTGATAAGTAATGCACACAGTGAAATATTTTGCCAACGGAGCAAAGAAGCGTTGCGTGCACAGTGTGTCCTTGTAGCCACAACCCTCCTGCACAGCGGTGCAAAGTTTCATTCCTTTCTGTATGCTGGTTCTAAAACAGTGCATGTTAGCGTGGAGCCATGTTATGGTGGTATGTCAACGAGATTGAAGCAACGTGCGGTGACTGAATTTTTAAGTGCTGAAAACGTAATGCCAGCTGAAATTTATTGCTGTTTACAGGCTGTGTATGGTGAAAACACTGTTAACAGAACTACAGTAAATCGTTGGGCCATTAAATTTCGTGAATGTGAACCAGGTCGTGCCAATATTGTTGACCAACCTCGCAATGGAAGGCCGGTTTCCGTGACAGATGACAAGCATCAAAAACAGGTTGATGAACTGATCAAGCATGACCGCCGTATCACCCAGAAGCAGATAGCACGTAGGCTAGGAATGTCTAAAGAAAGAGTGGGCTATATCATTGTTATACTTGGCTACACAAAAGTCTGTTCTCGATGGGTGCCACGCATGTTGACGCCGGAAGTTGACGCTGAAGTTTGAGGTTCTCTCCCATCCGCCCTACAGCCCTGACTTGGCGCCAAGTGATTTCCATTTCTTTCCTCACCTCAAGAGGGATCTCAAGGGGACTCATTTAACCTCAGATGATGAAGTAAAGCAAGCTGTGACGTCGTGGATCAAACAAAGAACTCCTGAATTCTTCATTGACGGCATGCTTAAACTTGTTTTACGTTGGGAAAATTGTATTGAACGACAAGGCGACTATGTCGAAAAATAAGTACATCAATTTGTAGCTAAAATATTGTACTTTACTTCCTACTTTCGTTTGTTTAAATACATGGTCTATTTTTCTAGATATTTCACTGTGTGCATTACTTATCAGCCGCCCCTCGTAGAAATATAATTACTATCACATCAGTATAATTGTATCAGATGCTGGCAAGAAGTAAATTGTAGACATTAGAATAGAGTGAACAAAACAAATAAGTGTAGAATATAAAGGATAACCTTATTGCTGCTGGTTATCAAAGTGTCTGCTGAGTGTGTTGATAAATGAGAATTGATTATGTGAGGAATCACTAATTATTCCAATACTGAATACCATTATATACCTCCAGTGGGAGCAGATTTATCAGTGATTATGTATTATATGCATACATGTTTGGTGCACTGTATTTACACTGACGGTAGTTGAACTTTTGGAATGTTGCCATGTACAGTAAGATGTGTTCAAGCAAACAGCTGGTAGCAGGTCTGATTTATATGGATGTCAAATAAATTCATATATTGTATTCCCAGAGTGGAGGAATGAATTGTAAAAGTCTGTAGTAAGGTTGGTGACTTACAAGATGAAGCTCAGACCATTTTTCGAAGGGCAAAAAGCAGCTTTGTCCATCTTGGGGGGAGTAGCTATAATGGGACATTCATTGTAAGGCGTGGTTCAAATCCAGCCTGGAAAGCTTTTGGGAATATGTGATAACAATGTGTGTGTGGCTGAAGGTTTGAGGGCCTCACCCTTTAGAGAGAACACTGAACCCAACATTCAGGACTCAGCCAATAAGGGAAAGCATAGGTCTTCAAAACACCATAAAACTAAAAAGGGAGAAAATTTTAGAGAGGCAACAAGGAGACTGGGATGTTGGGGAGTTAACTGAAGTCTGGCTGGGGAAGAGGAGAACGTACAAAGAATGATCTGTGCCATCGCCTGTACTGTGGTGACTTTGAAAAGAATAAACTCGATATCTGGAACTTGTGTAAGAGTGATGTTTATTATACATTTTTGTTAAACAATTTGGTTCGGTGAACACACCACTGTGATCGTTGAGACTGTCTCAAAACCACAACTAGCCAATGGCCGGTAAAACACCTAACAGCTCCCAGCTTGAGATTTTATTGAAATATGCGAGAAAATTTCCAGGATAACGGACAAAAATGAGGTTGAGCAAGGTTTGGAATTTTTAAAAGATGAAGTCAGGCAGACAATAAATATGTTGGTATATTATTTCATAACTAAACTTAGTCTGATTGTGCTTATATTAGGGGAATTAATTGCCAAGAAAACATTGTGTCTCAGAAACTGAAGTGGAATATTTTTGGCTGCAAATCTGAAGATCACTGCAAGGTGGTAACAGCTGTGACACAACAAACGCAGGACATAGATTTCTGTCAATAGGGAACAAAAATTCATCCCACAATATGATAAAATGCCTCATTTATGGCAGGGACTACATAGAAAAGTAGTGGTACAGCAGTACAAGTAAATTGAACTGTTAATTATTAGATACAAAAATACAGAAACCAAAATATATGCACATTAACCTTCTGTTCTGACCAACATCTTCATTTTCTCTTTCCAGTATGAAGAAAAATCAGTACATAGCCAACACAACAAGGCAACAGAAAATGATGCAAGTTTTGACAAAGCTGGAACAAACAAGTGATGAGCGAAACCAAGAAACTAGTAACCTGCAGCTTCAGATAATAAGGTTAGTATTGTGAACTTCAAGCAGTGTAAATATGTGGAAGTGAGGGTCCCCAATCATCTGTGATGTGGTGTGGCATCACTATTTGGTTGGTGTCCAATCATCTTCAAGAGGCGAAAGGTCTACGAACAACTCTCGTGTAGCAATATAGTCACAAGAAATGAATGCTTCTTGTCCTTTCCTACAGTTTTGCTGAGCACACGGTAGTTCCTGTATCATCATAGCAGATTAGCATGCCTAATCCAAATCATGGAAGAAGTTGCGTTGTCACTGATGTAATTCATGTAAAGAATCTTGCAAGTGCTACATGGACATTTTACATGGTGTAAAAAATATTTATCATCTGTGTACTGCGGACAGATTAAAACAGCCTTTTAGAAGCAGCTTGTGGTTCAGTTTAATTATTTACATGTATATGTTTGCGTGAATAGTCTATTTTTATCTGGGATATCAGAAGATAATGTGATCATTTCAGAAAATGAGAATCTGCATATCAATATATGTATGTTATCACCTATGTTTTTTGCTATTTCAATATCAATAGCAAGAGGGCTGAAAGGATCATACTCCTGTCCGTATGTGATTGGCCAAAATCCTTACGACCTTTCTCAGTAAGACACTTCCTCCTCCCATTCACTTCAAGCATTTAGCTGAACCAGATTCCGACACCCTGAACATGACATCATCACACTCCTTCGAAACGCTGGAGTAGACTTGTCATCCTGCATTTGAGCAACACCTGCATATAAAGCCCAAACTCCAGTTTGTCAGATTTCTCAAAACCAGCTTATCAAACAAAACTTTTGTATGTGGCATAATCTAAACTGAGGAGAGAGATTAATATTGCTACCAAGCAAAACACACAGAGATCAGCATTTGATCTCAGAATGATAGCACCACTCACTTGTTAGCACTCATGGGGATCTTGTATTGCAGAACCATGGAGGAAGCAGATTCATTGATAGAACAACTTGTACGTCGTGACGGAGATGAACTAGAAAGTGTCAAGAGTGATAATGGAGCATGTGGTGAAGATACAATAAAAGTGACTGCCGTTAAACCTGGCAAGTTAGAAGGAAGCAAGTGGCCTATTGATGACCGCACAGTGATTGAGGAACTGCAGACTGTAAACCATCAATTGCGTTCACTAGTGGTCCAATTACTAACCCAACTGGATGCGTCCCATAAAGAAACAGAAATGTTACGTGAACGTGTGCAGTTCTTGGAGGGGGAACACCACATGAAAACAGATGATGTGGAGGGTGGCAATTCTGTACCAGTGGCAAGGAAGAGCAGTCTTCACGTTATTACTGATTCCACAGGTGGCTCCTCGCCCTTTGTGTATTCACCCTGCAGTGAACTTAGTCCTGATGTGCCAGCTGACACACCACACATAGTCACAAGAGAGTTACCTGTCCTTGCACCATTAGAGTTGCCAGACTTTGATTTTGAACAGTTTAAAAAACATAGTTCAGCAGATCATTCACCCATATCCTAGCTCCAGCACACAGAAATTTGATTGGGTTTTAAGCTTGATACATTAAAGTGTGGCTGTCTGTGTCTTAGTGATCCTTTCTTGCCAAGGATATGCCAACCACCAGCTACTTGGAAAATTTTGAAGTGACATGGCTTCCTGTATTGCCACACTGTAAAGTCAAGTTTGCCATACTGACACATAACAAATTTTTGTTTACTAAGTAACATTCACTGTTTTGTTGTATTACAGTACTTCAAAATCATTTAGAATTAAAACTATGAATTTTTAAATGTGTAGCTACTAATTTTAATTGCCTGGGTTTGCACAAACTTTCATGCAGATCTGTGGTTTGGAAGCGTGCATTATAGGTGACTTGAAGTAGGAGAGAACAGAATGACTTATATAAATCTATGCAGTGGTTCTCAAAAGTGTGCTCTGTGGATCCCAAGGGATCTGCGACCAGTACACAGGGGATCCATGTAAGCATTTCCACAATGGGTACTTTGAAGTTTACTTATTTTTTAAATTAAAGGAATGGTGTTTTTTTTAATAATCGCAGAACTTCTTTGATTGGTGATGTGTTTATTGTGTATGACTGTTAAAATATCTAATTAAGAAACCACCTGTACCCACAAGCAAGGGACAGTCATTTTAATTAAGATCAAATCATGCAGTGCATAGTTACAGCTGCTATTGGTAGGTATTAGTATGTACCTAAAATCATTTCTGAGATAAAAATTTTTAATTTTGTGTATCTGTCATATGGACAGTATATTTATGCGAGTAAGGATGTGAGGATCCGTGGTTATTTTTCAAAGTTGAAAGGGATCTGTGAGCAAAAAAGTCCAGGAAGCACTGAATTAATGTGTTTGGAATAACAAATACTTTGAAGGAAATCATCCCGTTGTGTGTTATAATTAACTAATTTAATGTAGGTCGTTACAGTTCCGTCTAACACAACTTATAAAGTAGGTAAATCCTATTACTCTTTATAGTAACATTAATTAGGTATTCCTACTATTTTTTCAATCACAACATGTTTCGACCCATGTGGGTCATCTTCAGGTTGACTAATTTTAGAAACCTATTCTATTATATGTATACA
>Ga0123355_10013912_pt1 | contig 12545 bp, 10 predicted proteins | sample TergutEmb28metaG_3_FD_89872 | JGI IMG/M metagenome (GOLD analysis project Ga0123355, IMG submission 89872) | Embiratermes neotenicus P1 segment gut microbial communities from Petit-Saut dam, French Guiana - Emb289 P1 | ecosystem: Host-associated > Arthropoda: Insects > Digestive system > Gut ...
AAAAAATTTTATTTTTTTTAAAAAAAAAAAAAAAAAAAAAAAAAAAAACAATTTTTTTCCCCCCCCCCCCCCCCCCCCCCGGGGGAAAATCGTGCCATTTATGAGATAATGTTGAAAATGCGGTACAGCCAGACAGACCACAGACAACTACATGGTGCATGCGTACTCTACGCTCGATACACTCAGAATGCATTCCCACTGCAACATTGGATGCACGAACGCGCCTCCACATTAAGTTATACGTACAGTGCCTGTCATGTTATGTCTGGTGGCATATAAAGTAACCACTGCGTTTAAGAGGGTTAAGCATACGCACAACAATGCCTCTTATGTAAAAAAATACTTAACATACAGTAACATAGAGAACACAGTACCTGCGGCCGCCCGCTGTCATAACAAACCGTTCCTTCACGACTCGTGTATCCTACGGAGTCCACATGTGTCACCTGCCCCAGTATGTTCACCGCACACAGAACAACCAACACTGCACGTAGCCATTCGTCCACACCACCACCAACCGCCATGACACACTCGCGGACGACCGTACACCGCCACCGCGCAACCCTGACTGACGGCTGGCTGGCTGGCTGGCACTGCGCGCACACAAGCGAGATACAGCGTGTCCGTGACGTAACGTGACTGCATCCACTGTACTGTTCATTCATGGATCCTAACTCCTTCCGTTGTACCCTGCGGTTACACTCTACCTTGCCACAGTCTTTAACCCTTACAGTACAACGCTATGTACAGTACCACAAGGTTTAACATGAACAAATTCTACGTTCTGCCCACACAGTGTATTTATGCGTTTTGTGTGGATCTGAGAAGAAACAGCGATTATTTCCCTATACAGCATTAACTGACTGGTTTTCATAACCGGGACGGAGTGTGTTTACTGTGCGGTACGGACTGGATCTTTATATATAATTCTGCGTTCTGCCCACACAGTGTATTTATGTGTTTTGTGTGGATCTCAGAACAAACCGCGATTATTTCCCTATACAGCATTATCTGACTGGTTTTTATAACCGGGACGGAGTGTTTACTGCGCGGTACGGACTGGGTCCTTATATATAATTCTACGTTCTGCCCACACAGTGTATTTATGCGTTTTGTGTGGATCTGAGAACAAACAGCGATTATTTCCCTATACAGTATTAACTGACTGGTTTTCATAACCGGGACGGAGTGTTTACTGCGCGGTACGGACTGGATCATTATTATATAATTCTAAGTTCTGCCCACACAGAGTGTTTATGTGTTCTGTATGAATCTCAGAACAAACAGCAATTATTTCTCTATACAGCACGGACTGATTTTATAACCGAAACGGGGTGTTTACTGCGCGGTACAGACTGGACTTTTATATATAATTCTACGTTCTGCCCACACAGTGCATTTACGTGTTTTGCGTGGATCTGAGAACAAACAGCGATTATTTTCCTATACAACATTAACTGACTGGTTTTTACAACCGAGAAGGGGTGTGTTTACTGAGCGGTACAGACTGGGTCTTTATATATAATTCTACGTTCTGCCCACACACTCTATTTATGTGTTTTGTGTGGATCTGAGAACAAACAGCGATTATTTCCCTATACAACATTAACTGACTGGTTTTTATAACCAAGACTGCGTGTGTTTACTGCGCGGTACGGACTGGATCTTTATATATAATTCTACGTTCTGCCCGCACAGTGTATTTGTGTGTTTTGTGTGGATCTGAGAACAAACAGAGATTATTTCCTTATACAGCATTAACTGACTGGTTTTTATAACCGAGGAGTTTGTTTACTGCGCGGTACGGGCTGGATCTTTATATATAATTCAGGTTAGTCTTCACTTTTGAAGAATTAGAGGAAGAAAATAATTATGCAGTAGACACACAACAATTTAGGCTACGCACATACAGTGTAATCTTCACGCTTGGCCACTTGGTTTATATCTGTGCGAAACTTGGTCTCTCACACTAAAGGAGGAACATAAGCCGAGGCTGTGGAGAATAGGGTGCTGAGGGAGATACTGGGAACTAGGAGGGTGGACGTAACAGGAGACTGGAGAAAACTGCAAAGTGAGGAGCTTCCCGATCTGTACTCCTCACCATACATTATTAGGGTGTTCATCTCAACGAGAATATGATGGGTGGGGCATGTAGCGTGTATGGGAGAGAGGAGGGGTTCATACATGGTTTTGGTGGGAAAACTAAGTGACAAAACCACGTGGTAAGCCTAAACATAGAGAGAAATATATTACAACGCAAATTTGAAAAACAGGATGGAAGGGTTTAATCTGGCTCAGGAAAGAGTAAATGTCGGGATTTCGAGTTTCATAAGAAGCAGACTGCGGAACTATGGGTCTAACAGTGTGGGCGCTATAGCTCGGGGAAAATAATTACTTCATTACTTACTTACTTACTCAATGGGGCAGAGTCCTTCTTGAGAAGCTAACCGGTTTTCAGCTAGTGAAGAAATTCCCCACATTTTATGGAACCCTGAAAGTTCATTACCGCATTCGAAAGTGCCCGCCACCTATCCCTATCCTGAACCAGCTCGTTCAAGTCCATACCCCCACATCCCCCTTCCAGAAGATCCATCTTAATATTATCCTCCCATCTACGCCTGCGTCTCCCAAGTGGTCTCTTTCCCTTAGGTTTACCCACTCCTCTCTTCTCCCCTATACGCGCTACATGCCCCGCCCATCTCATTCTTCTCGATTTGATCACCCGAACAATATTGGGTGAAGAATACTGATAAATTAGCTATTCATTATTTAGTTTTCTCCACTCCCTTGTTACCTCCTTCCTCTTAGGTCCAAATATTCTCCTCAACATCACACCAGGGAGAATAATAGTTACAATAGATCTTTTTCCCTACAGCGTTCTTGTAGAAGCATGTGTTGCATGGATAAGTACGAGTATTTAGGGAGACAGGCAAGCTGAAGCCAATTATGCGCATCGTAAAACCTTCTCTTTTGTAAAAGCACCACAAGAAAAGTGTTTAGTTTTTCCCGATATTCTGTTTGAAAAAAAAAACCCCCTTCTGGTTGCAGCACAAAACACAGGGCTGTTCAGACTGTGTTTACGTCCTTAGCAGAATAAAAAGTACTGTTTTGGCCAAACGCTCGCCTCAACTAGCTCCTTTGTCATTGGCTGGAACACTCTCAAGCTGCTCTTGTGACGCCGAGAAAATACAACCCTATGCGGAGAATCAGCGGCACTTATGTCGAATGAACAGTTCGTATATTTGATGACACTTTAGCACCTGCAGTGGTTGTTAGGTATCGAATGTAATGAGGATACAGTTTTGAACTAAAAACAGAGGCCCCGACCAATTTACAGCTCATTAGTATCTAGCCTGTAGCAATACACAGGGACAGTTTGACAATTCCCGCTTGTGGCTACAGTTTCTGTAGACAGCCATCCCACTGACCCTTCCCTATAGCTACGTCATAGACCCTCAGGAACAATTTGGCATCACCATCTTGGTTAGCTACGTACGCTAGAAGAATGGGGACGCCGCACACTAGTAACGACCGACTCGTGCTGCCATCTTTTGGTCCACTTGCAAAACTGACATGACAAAAGGACGCAGTCAAACCGACTGATTGGGAATGTAGACTGGTGGACATAAAGCAAGTGTACAAAATCTGATGTCAAACCCTCTTAGAAACACCCGCTTTTAACGGCGGGGAGGGGCCGGAAGAATACTTACTTACTTACTCAATCACTCCATGGTGCAGAGTCCTTCTTGAGAAGCTAATTGGTTTGCAGCTAGTCAAGAAATTCCCCGCATTTCACGGAACCCGAAGGTTCATTACCGCACTCACAAGCGTCCGCCAGCTGTCTCTATCCCGGGACAGCCCAATCCAGTACATATACCCACATCCCACCTCCTGGAGATCCGTTCTAATATTATCCACCCATCTACGCCTAGGTCTCCCCAGTGGTCTCTTACTTACTTACTTATTTACTTACTTACTTACTTACTTACTTACTTACTTACTTACTTACTCCATGGTGCATAGTCCTTCTTAAGAAGCGAACTGGTTTGCAGCTAGTCAAGAAATTCCCCGCATTTCACGGAACCCGAAGGTTCATTACCGCACCCACAAACGCCCGCCAGCTGTCTCTATCCTGGGCCAGCCCAATCCAGTCCATATACCCACATCCCACCTCCTGGAGATCCATCCTCATATTATCCACCCATCTACGCCTAGGTCTCCCCAGTGATCTCCCTCCCTCCGGTTTCCCCACCAAAACCCTATACGCTCCCTCTCCTCACCCATACGCGCCACATGCCCAGCCCATCTCATTCTTTCAGACGTTATCACCCGCACAATATTGGGTGAGGAGTACAAATCATTTAGCTCCTCGTTATGCAATCTCCTCCATTTCCTAACCTCAATCTGCTCTTAATTTCTTCCGGGAATATATGTTTCATGTGTTAAAGTTGTTCCCAAATATTTAAACTCTTCCACCCTCTCGAAGGTACTATTATTAATCCTCACACTGTGATTTCGTCCTGCATTCTGATCGCGAGACATAACCATGTACTTAGTTTTATCCGCACTTATTTCCAGCCTGGAGCTGGAAGGATAACATTAATATATGTATCTTAACAAGGCAGGTCGAGTTGATGGTAGGTGGACCAAACTGGCTCGGAATCGGATTCGGTATTAGCGGTGTTGGATCCTAAGTTTCTGCTAAAACAAGAAAGTTACATAATTGTGTGTTATGGCTGCGTTCAGCAGCACCACCATGTGATAATGTCTGGAGACGCAGCTTCCCGTCTATAATTGAAGCGGCAGTGCTTATCATTAGGTCGAAAGGTTCGGAGCAGAGGATGTCGTATTATGCCAGGAAACAAGTGTCAGATATGAAATTATCTTAACACCCTCACACCAATCCAAGCCGACGCTTTCTGCTTTGTAATGAGACACGGAGCGAAAGAAGAGTGGCCGAAACTGCGGTTAACTGGCTGCTTTATTGACTATCCTTTGTTTATTTAACGACGCTGTCATTAATTCTGCGGCTCAGACAGTCCAGATGATTACTTTACAGCATACCCTTGTTTTACGCCCAAATTCAGTTCCAGAAAAAGTGGGCGTGAATCAAAAGGGCTTGTCATAATTAATATTCTCATAAAAAGATCTGAATGCAAATAAACCAACCAAAAGGTGTTAAACCGAAAATCAGAGAGCGTAGATTAAGAAGTGCTGTCAATTGGTAAGAGACGTTAAAGCAAAATGGCGTAAAATAATTGGGCGTAAAACAAGGGCTGAGTGTACACTGTAAAGTTACACGGAAGCAAATGGTCATGACCCGATCTGAGATACCAGTCCAGTAATTTGTCTGGCGGACTGAGAAAGACCACGAAAAGACACCAGGACATGCTGTTCCCCGCCAAGGTTTGCATCCGGGCACACCCCAACACGAAGCAAGTGTTCTTGAACACTTTAACGTGACGTTGTGTCTTGATAGTGTCTAATATGAGCAGAAGTTGGACAGACAAAGCAATGACAGTCATGTTCTTACACACCTTCCTCATTTTATCTGACAACTTTCGTTTGTCACTTCCTGCCGCTATTCGACCGCGCGTGTGAGCGGGTCAGTAAATGGGCTACGTTAATGTGATAAACGAACCGACAGGAAGTAACAGCTGGTAGTTGTCAGATAAAATAATGATCCTATACTATCCATGTGCCCGTCATCAGAAGGAACGACATAATATTCACGCGCTACTCCACGGAAAAACTGCAAAACTGGTACCCCAGTTGTGACGTCACTCACAAACTAATCCATCCCCACTTTTTTTTGTTTTTTTGTTTTTTCCTCCATGGTAATCGATTGTGACGTTACCAACCAAACTACCTTTACCGTCTTCACGCCTGTTGTTAACCGTGACAGTCCCGGTGTGACGTCACTGGCAAAGATAATAACCAGGTTGTGACTCACGTCACACACACACACAGAGGACTATTATATAAGTTTGACTAAAGTACATTTGTTGTACGCTTTCTTCTGGGTAATTCCCCGGCGTCTGAGTTTTATATGCCAACAACACGGCGAAAGTTTGAAATCAAGAATAAAGTACACTTACAGTACAGGTGCTCTTTTTTAAATAATGACCACAGGATATTAAATTTAACTTCGTGCAACAAGCACGCTACACATTCTGCTCATCACTTCTTTGATTTGATTACTGTGATCCCATCTATACAGCAACTCATTATGCAGTTTTCTCTTTCTGTTGCTGCCTCTCCCCGCTCTCTTCTTCGCCTTCGTCTTCTTCTTCTTCTTCTTCTCCTCCTCCTCCTCCTCCTCCTCCTCCTCCTTCTTCTTCTTCTTCTTCTTCTTCGTCTTCTTCTTCTACGACCTTTACATATTTTACTCTGGCGGGATTCAATTCGGAATTAACTTCCGAAAATATAAGCCGTCTAGAGTCTAGACGATTTAAATTCGGAATTTGTCTAGAAGCTAGACATTTGTTAGGACTCCCTGGACGACGGATGGGCCCATCGCACAGCCTCTGACTATACAGGACACCACAAACACAGATATAGGTTACATTACTGACCCTCGTGAGATCGGAACCCATGTTCAGTGTTCGAACGGTAGAGACATACACACACAGGCCAAGCAGCTACGATGACCCTCTACTGTAGATCAAAACACTCTTCGCCATCCTGAGCCTACGTTTCTCCCTTAGGCAAGAAACAGGGATTGTAACAACAAGGGTCGTAACCGAGAGCCTGCTGATGGGTCGCAGTTCCCAAACCAATCACAAGATGATGTTACACTGCAAGTCTGCGGTCATTTCGTGGTTGCTCAGTACGTACCGCCTAAGCTGCAAGGGCAAAGGTGTTCACGATTTTGGGTCGTGGACAAAAACGTCTGAGAACCACTGCCGTAGGGTGATGGACCTAGTTCCACACCCACAGCCAACACCTATACTTTAACTTTCATACTTGTAGACAGCTGACGAGAAGACAAAAGATTCTGAATTTAATAGCAGCAACATCCCCTGGTAAATGTAATTTTGCGATTAGAGATGTTAATGAAGAGGAAGGGCTGGATTGTACCGTCAGACTCCGGTAACCGCTGTGAACGAAACGCTGCTCCTCGCAGCATCCAATTACACCTCACGTAACCCGTCATTCCAGCGCAGTCCGATCCGAAAGTGGATTGGTGTGCCTCAAGGATGTCCAAATCTTTAATGTCCCAGCCACGCTGCTTGTCAACACTTCAGCAGACATGATTGTAAAGCTTAACTCCTTGAGAGTCTATTAATTATGTTCCCCATTTCCATCTGCTGCAGTTATAAATCAATGTCTTCTTCTTCTTCTTATTTGATAATCATATAGCGATGTACATTGTAACAAAATAACACCTAAAGCTAGTAACGTGAACTAACCAGCAAAATAAATAACTAATTGGTTATCGACGTAAGTAACGAACTAGCCAATTATCAAAATTTTAACCAAACCAGCTAATCATCATCAATTCATGTATCTTAACTATCTACCTCCATGTGTATGACTCTTTTTGAAAGATACACATTAACTAAGCTAGTAAAGAAATCCCTCGCATTGTGTGGAGCCCGAAGGTTCATCACCGTGTTCGCAACAGCCGGACACTTGTCCCCATCCTGAGAATCACATGCGCACCCTCGCATCCTGTATCCTTAAACTCCATTTTAATATTATCCTCTCACCTATGCCTACAACTGGGTTTCTAAGCGGTCTCTCGTACCGAAGTCTTCCGACCAGTATTATTTACGTATTTCTCGTATATTCTATGCGTGCTATGTGTCCCGCCTATTTCAACCTCCTTCACTTCATCTCTGTAGCCTAATATTATCTGGTGAACAGCACAAATCATGAATCTCCTCTTGTGTGATTTTGTCAACCTTTCTGTTACACCTGTACGCCTGGTGTATAAGACGGGACTCCGTCGTGAAAGGTCGGCAAACAACTGCCTGAGCCATATTACGGCCTGTTGGTAAAGGTAAAGATAAATTTATCTGTGTACTTAATCACCATGCTATGAAGGCATATGGAGAACCTCTGCACCAAATTGAGGCGAATGGTTGGTTATGTTCACACCCCGACCCCTCTGCACCCAGAAAAAGAGCCCCCCACACAACGAACAGAAGGCTGGGCGAGCCACAGGACCGATCTGGGGGTACTGGGTGGGGGTGGGGTGAACTTTTGTCGCTGTCAAATGGAATCGGTCCGCCGTCTGGTCACTGTAATGACTGAGCTATCCCGGCTCCTCATCACAGTCAAACAGGAAGTTTACAATTAAGTAACAACTTCACGCGTAGCTGAAAGATTTACCTCGGGCACTTCGACATTGTTCCAAAATATCAGCGGCGCGACGCTGGTGGGAGGATTTGTGTGTTCCAAATTGCGCAGCAAGGTAGGCTACCTGGCAATCACACGGCGGGGTCGTGAGTACCGAGCGACTGGCACAGAGCACAATACATGCTAGCAACACACCCGAACCACTCAATCATATGCTCAATTTACGTATGTAGCGCAAATCTGTAGATATTCCAAAATTGGCCCCGCCGCATTTCCACTGACTCGGTTTAACTGTAATCTAACGCAAAATTTTGAGGTTACAAGATTTTAGAAGGGTTCGCAAAATTGTGAAAAGCGACTATTAGCTTTATAATGTCTGTCTGTCCGCCGGCATGGAACAATTCGTTTCCCAGTGGACGGATTTTCATGATATTTCATATTTGAGGATTTTTAGAAAATCTGTACAGAAAATCCACGTTTCATTAAAATCTGACAAAGAATAACGGTACTTCACATGAAGACAGACATAAATTTTTATCATAGCTCGCTGAATTCTTCTTAGAATGACAAATGTTTCAGACAAAAGTTCTAGATAAAATCAAAACACATTTTGCTTTCAGTAACTTTTTTTTTTTCTTCCGAAAATCGTGCCGTTTATGAGATAATGTGGAAAAATATTGTAGAGCGGGGCACACCACAGACGACAATATAGCGCATTGCATGCTGGATACCTAAGGCTACATACACACACTCAGAAAATGTAATACTCATTGCTTGTGCACGAAGGCGCCTGAATGCTACGTTATACGTCCATCGCCTGTCTTGTTCAAAGATACATTAAGTTTTTCTGTGATTGTCACTGCCGCTTTTAAACTGTATTTACTAACCCCTGACCTTGAAGACGGCGTTCCCTCGTTTGAATCCCAGCCGTAACGACAATTTAATGGTTCTTCTCAGTACTTACATCTTCACAACACTGTCTTCACTAGGTTTTAAACCCGTGATCTCCTATCAACGGACACCATTGACTTCGACTAACTCTTTCTAGAGGCCCCAAAGGAACAGGAACCTTTGTACCTGAAGATGAAAACAGACACACTTTCAGAAACCACAACGACGTACAATACTCGCTTTTATCTCACACGGTGTCGTGAGAAACGTGGAGACATACTATAGCGTAGTCACACTTCGGTATATATTAGGTAGTTCAGTATTTTCGTGGGTACAGCGGTACGGTACTCGATACAGGCCAGGCAACGGCATTGACGATGCAGGTTTTGGATCACACCTAGGACAAGAGACCTCTTTTCATCAAAATATTCATTCGGGCTCCAGGGTCTGCCCAGCCTCCTACGACTTACCGGGTACTGTGGGTTCTTTCTGGAAGGTACAGCGGTCGGGGCGTGATGTTGACCACTCAGACACCATCTGGCGCCTAGGTTACGAATGAGTAGCGCTATACCTCTACTCCCCATATACGCCTTCATGGCGAGGATAGGGGCTCCATTTGAAATTCTCACCAGAACGCCTGTTGACAGGCACACTGGTGGGGCCAGCAACCTTCGTGGCAGGCAATGTAAGCTGGCTAGCATGACCGAATTCATTTTGAAGCGTAGCTGTATGTTGTCATCGCTAAACATTCCCCCTAAATGTGTGTCACTGTTTTGTTCTAGCATGTGGCCGGGCCGAATGACAAGATAAAAAAAATCTTGATGGCCGCTTGAGTTGGCCGTTACGTCACAGGGAAACGAGATTACTACGTAGCTGACACAGCTCGACAGTGTGTGTGCTGCTGTAAAAAGCGTTGGGAGACTCACTGAAGCTTGGGTAATTTAACGACAGCTTAACTGCAGATGTAATATAGAAGGCCTGTCGACGGAAATATTTTGTATGGGTGTGACAGTTGCTACCGCACGACGACATAAGAACAGACGTTGAGGGCGAGTCAGAGTAGGGTACGTACAATATTTGGACGTAAGAGGGAAGAAGCGACAGGAGGGTGGGCAGAATTGTACAGTCAGGATCGTCATGATTTGTTCTATTCGCACGATATCTTTAAGGTGATGAAATTATGGAAGATAAGGTAGGTAGATTATGTAGCAAGCATGGGGGAGAATAAATTGACAAAGGAATTGGTTGGGGGAAACCCTGAAAGGACACTGCTTGGATGACCGGAGTATAATGTTAAACAGGATCTTACAGAATCATGCTCCTTAATATTAACCGAAAAGCTTAATTACCCGTTGTTCTCCCGGGACATGGTTAGTTTCCATGTCAACGTCACAGTATGTACTACCTAAACCTAAGGGGACCTTGAGGGAGGGCTCCTTTACTGGGGAACCCGAAAGATGACGTTTTTGAGAGATATGCAAAATGCCTTCTCTTTTCATAGGGGCCCTGTTGGGGAACCTGTAGGGGGTTCGTTTGCCAGGACTTTTTGAGAGAAAAGAAAAGTATAGCTGGGTTCCTTTCTTGGACCCTGAGGCCATTAAGATATTAAGTCTGGGGGCCATCTGGAACTTTAGCAAAGGAACAGGGCTCTCCTGAATCGATATTAGATTATGGGGCACAAAGGGCCTGTCTATAAGGCCTAGGTGCATCGGGACCGTAAGCGCTCGAACCCAACGTTAATCAATCAATAAACCTCTTATGCAAGAAATAACTCTTACGAAACAAATATTTACTGTATAATTTAAACAAGTCAGGGTACGTAGTAAGAGCACAATATTTGCTATTGTGTATAGGTTTTCAGTTCGAGAGTGCTGCATTTTCATACTCCCTTAGAAACGCGCAAACGTATTTGAAACAAAACAAAGATAAATGCCAAAACTCCAAACATGCCTTTCCACTCTCAACACAACACATACCAGGGCTTAAATTATGTGAAATATGCACGTGAAGAAATAGTTAAGATTAAGATACAGTCTTACCTCACGGCCAAGATAATGATAACGTGTGCAGACTGGCGGCAAGTCAAACCTAACCTATAAACTAAACGAACATAGTCACTTCTGGTGTCAAATTTTCACCCTTCACTGGTATTACAAACACTATATGTATGTATACAGAACACAGTTGATACACCGTCCACACACAATTTTACACTTAAAGTCGCAACTTAACGGGCCATTCCACTAAAACAGTAACAAAAAATGTTTATTTTGAAAGCCATTATGAATGCGAACAACCGTCTTTTGTCTCACGGAGTGGGATGATGGGTAGGCGCGCGTTCTAAACAGCTTGGAACTTGAACTTCAAAAACGTGCGCAACTCTTCACCCTTCTCTTTCCCTTATTTCGACAACCGTACAACTTACGACAATGCTGTACAGACATGCATGCTTCGTTCTACTGTACAATTTCTGTTCGAAATGTTTTTCGAAATGCATACAGGTGTTCATGTAAAGTGAAGGTGTAACTGGCTTTTTGCGCGTCTTTTACCAACTACAACTAGCTCAAATTTTTCCCGCAAACTTTCCCAATATTGAAGGTCAGGAAATTTCGTTCAGTTGACTCTTTTTAACTTTGACGTTCAAAATAGAAATGACTCAAAATTTTACCGCAAAATTTCCCAATATTGAAGATCGGGAAAATCCATTCAGCTATTCTCAATTTTGAGGTTCTCCCAGTGATAATGTTTAAGATTTAATTCTTCCGGGATGTGACGCCTCCACATCCAGCGTCAAGACCCTGAAGGTGGAAACACTATGATCCTTCATGAAGTCAATTTTTGTGTGTCACATTCCAGCATTGAATCTTAGATTCTCGAATGGTATAAAATGCATCAAGAAAAAGCAGGCCTTTGAGATGACGATTCTGTCTGCATTTGTATCCCCAAGTCCACTACGATTAAGGAACAACCAGAGTGCTGCAGAAGATGGCTCTCTGGGTCACAACTGCCATGGCTGATATCACGATCCATCTGACAGTCATGGCCAAAGCTAAAGTCAATCTCCACAACATTAACTATAACCAACTACAACTGTAAGATCTCTCTATATTTCTGGAAGTCTGCAGAAGGTAAGACCATACTCAAGTCCTCCCTTTATAGGCAGATTTGCCACTAACTGCAAGTAAAAGTTTCCAGACCTCCGATGCTCTATGAGAAATGTATATGAAAGTTGAAGAATAAAAGACCAACTTGATGTCACTTGCTATTTTATTTCACTTCTTATGTGCCCAACATGTTTCGGACATTAATATATCCATCATCAGGAGCTTGCGACTATTCTGTTGAATTAC